>OGNL01000638.1_pt1 | contig 14264 bp, 8 predicted proteins | sample 1573471 | NCBI WGS metagenome assembly OGNL01 (sample SAMEA2582001, study PRJEB24529) | metagenome | biome: Human gut stool | place: China | collected 2011 | reverse complement strand
GCCTCAACACCCATTTCTGCATTCACATAACAGTCTTCTCCGTAGTTCTCCCACATACGCGGCCAGCGCGGGTCACGTCCCAAATCGACAACCGGAGCATAGGTCCAGGGAATACAGCCAGCCTTTGTTTCGTAGGCAGATATTTCAGCTCCACGACGAACCAGACTGCGATTGAAAGTAGCTCCCATGTTGACACCTTGAGGGAATAATGTACCATCGAGTGTATAGGTGGTTCCATGAATCTGGTCCACTCCATAAATACATGGAATGCCTATTTCTTTCATCGACTTCTCCTGAATTTGCTTAATGGCAGCCGCCCACACTTCTTTTTTCTGGGCTACGCTTAAAGGAACATTCAGGATAGAACCAACTTTATACTTACCTATCACCGTATCGAGCATAGCCTCGCTCAACTTAAACCCATCTTTGCTTCCTGGAAAATCAGTAACTACATCGACTGTTATCTCACACATCTGTCCGATTTTCTCTTCGAGTGTCATTTTTTTCAGCCATTCCTGAATATGTGCCTCGATTACCGGATCAGCAGAAATCGCAGGAGCCGGCTGAGCCATTCCTGCAAGGCTTCCGGCACATACCATAGAAGCCATCGCCAAATTTCGAATATTATTCATGATATTAATCTATTATAAATTGTTGAGTTGCTTTTTTCAATCCCGTACCAGAAACTTCCAATTGGACATTTCCTTTCTTTCCTTCCTGCGAACGGATTATTACCTGTGCCTTTCCAGAAAAAGCTTTGATGCGGAAAGATGTTTCACCATTTACAGGACGTTCTATTTCCTTGAATCCCGGATCACCGTTCCCGTATCCCAATATCGTTGCAGGACCAGTCAAGGTAACAATCATTTCATTCATGGCATCGGGTACTTCACGATTTTTTTCATCTTTCAATGTCAGATCTACAATTGCAATATCCTGACCGTCCGCCTTCAAAGTTGTATTATATGGTTCTATTGAGATACGGGCAGCCTTACCTGTAGTTTCTATTTTCTCTACCATAACTTTCTTGCCAGCCTTATAGCCTTTGGCCAGTAAACTACCCGGACGATAGATTGTTTTCCATTCGATATATCCATTGACCGGCATAGACTTCCGTCCTAAGCTTTTTCCGTTGACAAACAGTTCAACTTCGTCACAATTGCTATATGCCCATACATTAATACTATCTCCTTCATGACCAGACAAATTCCAATGCGGTGACAAATGCAGAACCGGTTCGTCAGTCCACCAAGATTTCAGATAAAAGGCTTCATCTTTAGGGAATCCGCAATAATCAAATATGCCAAACTGTGAACCTGTAGCCGGATAAAGCATCGGATTCGGTTCACCTCTATAATCAAGTCCTGTCCAATAGAAAAGTCCGGCCAGCCAAGGACGGTCATGATAGAACTGCCAGCCTCTTGCCATCGGATTAATAATATGATTATCATCTTGAGCCGTACGATTGATAGGAGCCATCCAACCACGTAATGAATCGGTATAATAAACGTTACGTGTACCACATCCTGATGTTTCCTCCGAACCAACCGGCGAATACCACTCAGGATGTTTCTGATGGAATTCATCTATCGGGTTCTGGCGGAGATAATTATATCCTTTCACATCGACTCCGAAGAGAGAAACCCGTCCACCGGCCGTTCCTTGTGTCGACAGGCGAGTTGAGTCCAGCTGATGTACATATTCACTCATCGATTTAGTAATACGCAATCCACGTTCATTACCTTCGAGTGCCCACTCTTCATTTCCGATACTCCACAAAATAATACATGGATGATTCCGGTCACGCTTGATCATATGTTCCAAAAGACCGATATGCTCACGATTGATACCCATCAGACGATTTTCTTCAATAACAAGCATTCCCAGGCGGTCGCATAAATCCAGAAAGACAGGCGACATCGGATTGTGCGACGTGCGTATGGCATTACTTCCTATCGTTTTCATCTTCTTTATGCGATACTCCCACAACCGGTCGGGGATTCCAGTTCCTACTCCGGCATGATCCTGATGTAAGTTAGTTCCTTTCAATTTAACCGGACAACCATTTAGCATAAATCCTTTCTGTGGATCAAACTCGATTTTCCGGATTCCAAAATTGGTAGAATATGTATCAACCAACTTCTCGCCGACATATACATCTGTATATAAGGTATATAAATAAGGCTGTTCCAGATTCCACAAATGAATATCATTCATCTTTACCGACTGCAATAGCTTCACCTCTTCCTGTTTAGGAGCTAAAGTAATATCTGATTTCTGCGTACTGACTACTTTGCGTCCTGTAGCATCAAGGACACGATTGACCACTGTACAATTCGCCGGTTCCAATCCCTTATTCGATAAACGAACTTCTATATTCACATCGGCAGCCTTATAAGAATCGGTTATGTGAGAAGTAACGAACGTGCCAAAAGGAGCAACATGAATTAATGACATCTTCTCCAACCACACATCGCGATAAATTCCTGCTCCTTCGTAATACCAGCCTTCTTCCGTACTGGCATCTACACGGACTGTAAGCAGATTCTCTGCGCCGTAATTCAAGTATTCCGTCAAATCATAAACCTGAGTAGCATATCCGCTCGGTTCATGTCCTAAATAAAAACCGTTGCAGAATACTTGTGCATTACGAAAGATTCCATCAAATCTGACAGCAATGTGTTTGCCTGAATCCTCTGCTGCAATATAAAACTTACGCCGATACCATCCAACACTCGTTTCAGGATATTTCCATCCGATGGTTTTATATCCATGACTATGACTTGCTTCTTCTGAATAAGGAAGATCAACTGCCCAATCGTGCGGTAAACTGACTGTTTGCCACAAAGAGTCATTAAACTGCTCGAAACTTGGACCTTGGTTCTGATTAAAAGACTTGGCCTTTGCGAAATAAGTAAAATATTCAGTTCCATGAGTAAAATCTTTTTTCATGTCACCAGCATGTCCATACGCAAATTTCCATCCATTATTCAGCAATATCGACTCTCTTATTTGTTGTGCACTGACAGACAAACAAGCCATAAACTGTATAAGCAGTAAAACAGATAATAGTTTTCTCATAATATTATTAGTAATCCGGGGTTAAGCAACAAAAAACAGCCTTCATCATTACTATTATTCGCCTAATAATGATGAAAGCTGTTCTCTATCGTTTCTCAAGAAAAACGTTCCAATATTTCCATACACATACGACCATTATGATAAGGACATTTCCAGAATCCAGCTTTATCATCTTTGGTATTAACTGTTCCGTCAGGATACAAGCTCCAATGCCATTCACCCTGCTCCGTGTCTACTAATTTTGACTTGATAAATGTCCAGCACTTCAATGCCTTTTCCAAGGCCGACTTATCACCAAAATGCTGATAAAGATTAAGATGACCGACAACATTCTCAGCTTGTACCCACCAATGCAACTCACGATCTATTTTTCCTTTGCTCACAAAGTTTTCATAAATCATGCTGCCATCTGGATTTAGTCCTTCATCAGCAGCCTCAGCTATTTTTATAATGGCAGGTTCCACCTTCTGCAACAGACCTTTATCACCTAATACCAAAGCTGCTTCATGAATCAGCCACGACGCCTCAATATCATGTCCGTATGATACAATCTGATATTTGTTGGTCCAGTCATCTTCAAAAAATAAATTCAGATGATAAGTTTCAGCATCCAATATTTTATCCAAAAACAAGTTTACCAGATTATAGATTTGTTTTCCCAGACGTTCATCCTTCCACACGCGATACAGATTGGTATAAGGTTCCAGAATATGCAAATGCGTATTCATGGTTTTCTTCTCATTTTCATCTTTATCACTCAGACGCATATCTTCTATCGGACACCAGTCGCGGGTAAGAGCTTCCAGATAACCATTCTTTTCTGCATCAAAGCTATACTTCTCGATAACTTCAAACAAACGTTTGGCATAATCCAAAGCCTCAGCATCACCTGTAGCACGCGTATATTCACTCAAGCCGTAAATAGCAAAGCCTATGGCATAAATCTGTTTTTTTGTATCAACAGGATTTCCTTTATAATCAAGTTCCCAATAAATACCTCCAAAATCACTGTCATAGAAGAAATCAATCAGATAACGCTTTGCACGTGTAGCAGTTTCAAGATATTCTTTTTTTCTCAACAAGCGATAAGCAGCAGAGAAAGTCCACAAAATACGTGCATTGAGAATTGCTCCTTTCGAAGCTGATGCCTCCAACACGTCATTGCCTGTGATACGGCCATAGAATCCACCATGCTCATGGTCGGTCATTTTTGTCATCCAAAAAGGAAGAATATTGTTTTCCAGCTCAGCCTTTACCTCAGAACAGAGCTGTGATACTATTTCGTTATACATTTTTTGATTGTCGTTTTAAGTTTAACTGTTCCATTATACCCTTCATTTTCTGTTCTCCCAATGGATAGAAGCAAACAAATACTACCGAAATAAATGCTGCAATTGCGGGAAGCAGACTTAAGAACATCTTAATACCATTAATAGTTTCTTCACTTTGCACTGCATTAGCCTGGAAACCGAAGAAAGACAACAGCCATCCGGTTACAGCTGTACCAATGGCCCAGCCAAACTTCTGACTCATTGATGACGCACTGAATATCAAACCTGTCGCACGATTACCTGTTTTCAGTTCCGAGAAATCGGCACAGTCGGCATACATTGACCAAAGCAAAGGGAAAATACTTCCGGCACATATGCTTATCAGACATTGGAATACAAAAATCAGAACCAGATCATCCTTATCGAACCAGAAGAATACCACACTTAAGGCTGAAGCTACCAGCATAGACAATGCGAAAGTTCTTTTCTTTCCAATCTTATTACTCATGGGAGCAGCCAGAATAACTCCTACAATATTGGCAATCTGACCGATAGAAAGATACAATCCACTCAACACAAACGATACGCCCATCAGCGAAATAGTACGGTACTCGACTTCTATAATAAAATACTTGAAGTAATATACCGCCGCTCCGTCACGGATAGAGTTAAATACCAAAGTGGCTACTCCGGCACCAAACAATATCCACCACGGTTTATTATGGAAGAGATCTTTGATATCATCTTTCAGAGAAGTCTTTTTATCATTGATAGGCTTCACCCGTTCTTTTGTCCATGCAAAACAACCAAAGAACAAGACTGCACACATGATTGCAATTACAACCACAGCCATGAACCATCCGAACTGCTGGTCAGCAACTTCCTTGCTATGCCCACTAAAGGCATTGACCATAGGCATGAACAACAGAAGTGCAATAAAACTGCCCAAATAAGCAAACATCATACGATAAGTAGACAGTGTATTGCGTTCTGACGGATCGGGACTCATCACTCCTAACAAGGATGCGTAAGGAACATTAATGGCCGAATAAACCATCATCATCAGCGAATAGGTTATATAGGCATAAACCAATTTACCCATATCGCCGAAAGGTGGCGTATAAAAAGTAAGTACTCCTATCAAAGCAAACGGAATAGCCAGATATAACAAGTACGGGCGGAACTTACCCCATCGGCTGGAAGTACGGTCGGCTACAACTCCAACAATCGGATCGAATACAGAATCCCATATACGAGTAACCAAGAACATTGTTCCCACCATAGCAGCAGGCAAGCCAAATACATCCGTATAGAATATCATCAAATAAGCCCCGAACAACTTCCAAAACATAGAGGAAGCCATATCTCCGAAACCATAACCTATTTTTTCCGTGAGTTTTATCATAGCAGTACTTACTTTCTTATTTTTATTATTTTATCAATTTCAGGTTCTTATCAATCAGTTTTTTCAACGTTTCTACTGATGCAGTAGTTGTCAGGCCGTCTTGCGGAGTATTCATACAGTAATCTACCAGTTTGTCGATAGTAGAAACAGCTACATGCATACGTGTGTCTGAAGAAGCATAATAAATAAATACTTTTCCATCTTCGTCGGCAATCCAACCGTTTGTAAACAACACGTTTGAAACGTCACCGATACGTTCTTCTCCTTCAGGAGCCATAAAATAGCCTCCAGGAGCAGCAATCAGCTTGCTAGGATCTTCGAGTGAAGTCATATACATATAAAGTACATAACGTAAACCAGCAGCACAACCACGTACTCCATGAGCCAGGTGCAACCATCCCTTCGGAGTCTTGATAGGATGTGGACCTTCACCGTTCTTCACTTCTTTTATTGTATGATAATAACGGCAGTCAATAATCTTTTCTTCTTTTACTTCGGCATGAGTTATATCGTCAACCAGCGCCCATCCGATACCACCGCCACTTCCGGCATCGATAAATCCATCTTGCGGACGAGTATAGAATGCATATTTTCCATCCACAAATTCCGGGTGAAGAACAACATTACGTTGCTGGCTCTTTGATTTCAAATCCGGCAAACGTTCCCATGTCTTCAGGTCTTTAGTACGAGCAATTGCTGCTGTAGCTGTTGCAGAAGACAGATCACCGGCAGGCGCATTATCATCGTGACGTTCAGCACAGAAAATACCGTAGATCCAACCATCTTCGTGAGCTGTCAGACGCATATCATAAATATTGGTAGCCGGTATTACATCGTCGGGCATGGTAATAGGATAATCCCAGAAACGGAAATTATCTACTCCATTCGGACTTTCAGCAACAGCAAAGAACGACTTGCGGTCAGCTCCTTCGACACGCACTACCAGCAAATATTTTCCGTTCCATTTAATAGCTCCGGAATTCATTGCAGCATTCATTCCAATGCGTTCCATCAGATAAGGATTTGTCTTTTCATCCAAATCGTAACGCCAGAACACAGGAGTATGAGCAGCCGTTACGACTGGATACTTATAACGGGTATATACTCCGTTGGTTGTTTCAACAGGCTCATTCTTACGAGTAATCAACTCTTCATGCTGAGCAAACAATCTTTTTACTTTGTCTTCAAATGTAGTATTCATTATAATAAGTTTTATGTCAATTTACTTTATTGTTTTCATATCTCCGGCAAACAATGTCCGTGGATCATTATAGAAGTTCACAAAATCGGCAGCCGACGGATGTCCTGGATAAGGAGCATAGTAGTGATTTTCTTTTTCACGAGCATTTCTCCATACCAGCACATAACTGATCGGATATTTTTCAATTACAGGCATCAATGTTTGTGTCCACCAAAGCGAATCTGGTATTGTTTCATAGCCTGTTTCGGTTACGGCCATCAGCTTTTTATGCGCCTTGCTTACCTGTGACATAATGGTAAGTGCATTATCCAGGCTCTTCACATAAGCATCTTTATCAAACTGATATGCATCTACTCCTATCAGGTCAACAATATCATCTCCCGGATAGCGTTCCAGATATTCGGTAGAGTCTTTGGGTTCCGTACCCGGAGAATATGCATACAGCAACTGAGTAGCCCCTTTTTCTTGCAAACGGTCATAAGTCATTCTCCAAAGCGCTTTATAATCTTCAGTTGAGCACAAATTCTTTCCCCACCAGAACCAGCTTCCCGTATGTTCATGCCAAGGACGGAACAGCACAGGAACCTTTACTCCTTCTGAAGTCTGAATTGAATTAAGATAATCTGCTACTTTATCCAGCCAACCTATAAACTTATCATGATTAACTCCTCCCGGCAAAACCGACTTTACCACAGTAGAGTCACTCACATCCCATGAGTCCTTTCCTGTCAAAGGATTATCTACGTGCCAGCTGAAAGACGACATACCCCCACGCTCATACTGAGCAATAACTTCCTTTCTGATACGGTCGAGCGATACATTATCTAGTGTTTTATCACCGTAGATCTCCATTCTTCCCAAATCAAAAGACATCATTGCCGGATAGTCCCCGCAAACACTTTTCACATCGCTTCGGTTCTCATCTCCGTCCCAGCCGATACCATAAACCGGATCATCGTGATGTCCAAACATGAACATTTTATGCTGAGGAAGCTTCTCAAGCACATTTAGCATAGAGTATGCTTCAGGTGTTTTATCCATTTCTGATTGTTTTTTTTGCTGATTGCCGCAAGCAGTCAGACAAGTACCGATAATCATAGTTGAAACAATAGCTTTCGAGAATTTCATAATAATTAGTTTTACTATTTAACATCAGCAAAGATAGAGAAATTTTATACCACAGAATGATACAATCTTAACATATGCATATACGTTTTTTCTTTTAAAAAAACATCACACCATCACATTTATAAACAAAGGAGTGACTATGTTTATTACTTGTCACACAGTCACTCCTAATAACTAATTATGTGATAAATTTTTATTTAAATGAAGGAAGTTGATCGCGGGTTATCACATACGACTGCGACATAGCATCCTGCCACCATTCTTTATCAGCATGAGAAAGCGCAGCACCATCATTATCATACCATGGCATAAACCATAACCAGCGTGCTCCGGCATTCCACTGTTCAGAAAGTAACCCCAGCTTACTGTTGGTATCAATATAAGCTCCGCATTCACTCAACGCTACCATTTTACTACCATACTCAGAAACTACAGTCTGATATTGACTAGCACAGTCTGCTGCATCATTTCCATACAAATCTCGTCCTACAATATCTACATATTCATCACCTGGATACCAATCTGCATCACCCGTTTCAGTTGTCCATACCCAAATCAGATTATCAAGTCCCTGAGCCTTGAAGTAATCGAACATCTGGATCCATAAACGCTTAAAGCTATCAGCATTTTTGCCCCACCAGAACCATCCACCGGCAGCTTCATGAAGTGGACGCCAAATGACAGGTATATTTGCATCTTTCAACAGTTTCAAATAGCCTGCAATCTTTTCCAAATCCGCATTGACAGTCTGGTACTCCCATGTCCCTTCGGTAAAAGCATTGTCGATATCAAAAGATGTCTGATCTTTGTAAGTAGTAAGATTTCCGCTTCCGTTTGAGGTCGGAACATTCCAATGCCACATAGCAGCAACCAAACCTCCATTATTCCACCACTGAGAAACTGGAGTGATATCTCCATAGTCAATCCAACTACCTTCGGCAGAAGACTGTAGATGAATATAATCAAAGCAGTTCAATGCCGGATATTTCCCTGTCCATTGATAAACCTGCTCAGACTCTTCAACATTCCACGCAACATTAGCCATCATTCCTGAAATAGTTTTCTGCTCATAGGTTTCCTGCAAGAAATCATATACCCTCTGAGCTTCAGCTGTCAATGTATTCACCGGGGTATTATCCAATCCCTGAGTCGTAAAACTAATCTCTACAGCAGGAGCCGGCATCGAATTAGGTCCTGTAACCAGTCCCTCTGGAACTGAGAAAGTATAAGTTATATTCCTAGAAGGACAGTTTGCAACTACTACCAGTGTAGGACTTGAACCTATAACATCGGCACTGACAATACTTCCATCATTAGAAATCGACAGTAAATCTTTATTTTTGGATGCAAAAAACACATTCTTGTCGTATGTAAGACTGATTGTTACATTACCCGACTGAATTCCCGATGTACCGGTAACAGGAGTTGTTGAAACCAAAGTGGGAGAAGCAACCTGTGCTATTTCATGCTCAACTTCTGTTGAACATGAAATAGTAGTAAATAATGTTGCTATAAACAAAAAACATATATAAACTTTATTCATACTTTCACTTATTTAATGTAGACTGATTCTATTGTATAATTCTGTCCGCTGATAATCAAGCCTCCAGACTGCAACTGAGTCAGTATATCCTGAGTTATAGTCAACGAGAAGTTACCATCAATATTAAAATACTCAGTGCCCGGAGCAATAGCAGCCCAGCTACTATTCTTGAACGAACCTTGAGCACCAGCCTGTAAATCGGATACAACAACAGTAATAACCTGTCCTACTTGAGCCGTTGCAAACATATTAGAAGAGATTTGTGCTGAGTTCGCCCATGAGCCAGTAGCCAATGGACCTTCATAAATAAGAGTTCCCATAGAACCTACAATTTCAATCTGATAAGAAATACTTCCATTCGATGAAACCAATTCCAAGGTTGCCTCTCCTACTGTTTCAGCTGGTAAGGAAATCATCAATTTAGAATCACGTAATATAAACTGTACCTGACTTCCGTTAACATTAACCTGTGTCAGTTTATCTCCATTAGCAACCTCTAATTCCAAAAGAGCTCCAGCATCTACCTTCTCTGGCAGATTCATAACATAACAGCATTGAGGTTTTGTTATTGTAAGTGAAGGGGCCTCAACTGTTTCTCCATTATACATATTCAAAACAATGTTTCCAGTTTCTGCTTCCATCGGAACAGACACAGACAGCTGACTAGCAGATGAAGAAGAAACCGCAACTGTTTGTCCGCCTCCAAAAGTAACCGAAGCAACCAAATCCAGATTCTGTCCGTTTATCAGCAAACTTTCTCCAGCTGGTATAGAAGATGGATTATAACTTCCAACCAAAGGTTTTAATGTTTCGATAACAATACTTACCTGCTTGCCACTTTTCGTATTCAATATAAGACTGCCACTTTGTGCAGCTTCCGGCATAACAACGGTGAGTTCTTTTTCAGATAGAGAGGCTGGCTGAACATTTTCTGCTACACCAGGGAAAGACAAACTGGTTACAACATCCAAATTTAAACCCGTCAAAACAATCTCATCACCTCCACGAAGGCCGGAAGCTGGAGTAGCAACAAGATTAGTCGGTACAGCCATTGTCAAATGAGCAACAGTAACCTTTACTCCCGAAGCAGGAACGACAACAACATCTCCATCGGAAGCATTTTCCGGCAATATAAATTCTATAATATTCGGACTTGTTAATGTAAATTCCACTTCAGTTCCATCAGGCATCAGCATCTGTCGAACCAAATCAAGATTTTCTCCATTTATTTCGACAACATCACCCGGTTTAGCATTTTCCTTATTCACAACAGTTTCTACAGACGGTAAGGTAACTACCAGATCTTCTTCCGAATAAATCAGATTTGGCAACTCTTCACCATCAGATAAAATAATCTGTCCAGTCTGTGCTTCTTCAGGAACAAGCAATTTTATCATATTCCGTTCATGCGTAATGAAATCCTCCTCAGTAACAGTTACATCATCTGCAAAAATGACCTCATGAATCAGATTTAAATATTCACCTTCTATGGTCAACTCATCACCAGGCAATACTGTAGCCGGTGTAAAGTTTTCTATAGAAATAGGTTCTGTAAAAGTCAGTTCCGTTCTCGTAGTTATATCCCCATTAGGAGTTCTCAGTGTTACCAGTCCAGGTTGTGCTTCCTGAGGAACAGTGATACGGATTTCTCTGTCACTGATTACATTGATATCTGTAATATCTGCACATCCTGGAATAACCACAGCCGTAACCTGATTCATTCCACTACCCAAAAATCTTAACTCACCTCCACGAGCAACCGGAGATGGACCAAAAACATTCAAACTGATACCTCCTACATATTGATTAGTATCTACATCATCACCTTTCAGACAAGAGGTAAACGAAACACCTGTCAATAAAAGTGCTCCAGCCAAACAAAGGACCGATAATCTATTTGTTTTCATCGTACATTCATTTTTTTAATTAATAGATAGGCACTACGCGAATATTATCGATACAGATAGTTGGCGAGCAGGCAGTTCCTGTAACACCACCATTCCATACAAACAAGGTCAGACCAGTAATATCTGTTGACGACAACGGAGAAAGAGAAATACCCGAAGCGCCATAACGGAATTCAGATAGCGGCACTGTAACAGTAGTCCAACCTGTAGTAGTATAACTTCCGCTAGACTGCCAAGGAATCCACAACGCACGAGGGAATGTATCTCCCTGGAAGAACGAATTGTTCATATTATCACCACTAACCTCATTATTAGTTGTCAGCAAGATTTGCATAGCACATGCACTCCATGCATCAGGTACATTCACTTCAAATTTAAGTTGCAAGTTACTCAAATCCTCAAAATCGACCAATGTATTCAAATAAGGAGTTGCTTCATCTCCATAAGGCCAATACTCAAAAGCAAAATCAGAATCATTCCATGAACCATTATCCAAATCTCCTTGGAATATCAGATAGTTGCCATCTAAAGAAGAAATATTCTCCAATGTTCCTATTGTAGCGGCATGCCAACCATTGTCTTTTGCTATAGCATCATCACCATCATCATCAAAGTCGAATAAGATACCATCGTTCTCCATGTAGCGGAACGTAGACTGTCCTGTTCCATAAATAGACTCTACATTTACATATCCTGTTTCCGCACCTTCAGGAACAACAAAGCTAATAGCATTTCGGGTCAGACTAGTAATTTCAGTAACAGGGACATTAGCTATTTCTACAGTTAATGGAACATTTGGATCATCAATGAAATAATCTCCATAAATCGTAGCAACAGTTCCTGACTGAGCATATTCGTTAGACATAGATGTAATCTCCGGAGCTGGAACCAATACATTAAAATCGTATGTTACAGTTTCGTGATTCTTATTAATTAAATAAATTTTATTTGTAACGACACTCGGTATTGTAGACGGAATATCTACAATCAATGTATTATCCGTTATCAAACTTGTATTTAAGATGGCCTTCTGATCATTGAAATAAAGTTCGTATACACTCCGCAAATTTTCTCCGACCAGACAAATCGTATTCGACATATAAGCTCCTGTTATCAACGAATCAGCAACTTCCGGATCTGTCATTCGTATATAGTTTACTGTAGGAAGCCCATCTGCAATTTCATACTTATCAGGTTCGTCTTCACACGAAGTCATCATAACTCCAGAAAGGACGGCTCCCACTATAACTAAGCCTTTTATATATTTCATTAGTTTCATCATAACTCTTATTTTTATTAATAACTAAATTCACTTCGTACATCTACATGAATCGGATCTTCCATCAAATGAGGATTAAATACCACATCTTCTGTCGGGAAAGGCAATGTAAAGCTCGAAATAGTAACATTAGGTTTTACAGCATTCGGATTATATCGATGCTCGTCCGGATTTACTGTAAAAGAACCTGTCTGATAATAAGTTTTATACAAATCATCCAATCCATAATAGACATCACGACGCTGATTTGTCAGCTCATTGATGGCTCTTTGGGGATCATAGTAAGATAAACGTACATAATCATACCAACGGTCACCTTCACAAGCCAGTTCCAGACGACGTTCTTTCCAAACATCTTCCCATGTAATTACAGAAGGACGTTCGTATGTACTGATAGCTCTATGACGTACCTGATAGAAGGCATCAATAGCTGATTCATCAGAAGTAGAGCCATTGTTTCCGATCATTGCTTCGGCATAAATCAAATAAACATCTGACAAACGCAGCAAATGTGTACTCAACTGACTACGCATATATGAAGCAGAAACCCCTGTAGCCGTCAAATGGTCATTGGCATTACCATATAAGTGTTTTACCTCATTAGCTCCAGTTCCGCTTTGGTAAGAACCAGGTCCTCCTAAATTATCTGTATCATAGATAAAATTAATATAATTGAATCCACCTTTATCTTGCCAGAAATATTCATAAACATCACCACACATCATCATGGTTGCCTTGCGACGGGTATCTCCATTATAGCGAGTCGGACTCAAAGCATTTTCACCAAAGGCATCCTGCAAATCGACAGACGGACCATTATAACCACCCCAGCAATCACCAAATTCATCAAATCCTGCTATTGCTAAATCTGATTGCAAAGCATTTTGGCAAGTCCATGCATCAGAAGAAGCAGACCAGTGCCATGAGAGCAGACATTCTTCATTGAAGTTATTTGCCAGACGGAATACATCAGAATAGTTTTCCAACAAATGTCTGCCTGAATTATCGATTACATCTTTAGCATAAGCCGCTGCCTGACGTAAATCATCTTCATTTCTTGATCCACTCATTCCGTAGCCTGACTTAGTAAGGTAAACCTTAGCCAACAAACCTTTAGCAGTATACTGATCGATACGTCCTTCTGAATTCGACTCAGGAAGTAATCTTATAGCTTCTTCCAATGTCATTATTATATATTCATATACATCTGGAATTTGTACTTTATATTTTTCATTGTAATTGCCAGCTGCGATATCATCCGAATTACTGTGAACGATAGGTACTGCTCCGAAAGTACGTACCAGATAAAAATAAGCCATAGCTTTCCATACAAGACATTCGCCCATACATGTATTTCTCGCTTGTTCAGAAGCAGTTGCTGTCTGAAGTCTTTCCCGAATAGTATTGGCATATGCATTGACCGACCACAATGAATAAGACATATTTATC
>OGNL01000618.1_pt1 | contig 14582 bp, 10 predicted proteins | sample 1573471 | NCBI WGS metagenome assembly OGNL01 (sample SAMEA2582001, study PRJEB24529) | metagenome | biome: Human gut stool | place: China | collected 2011 | reverse complement strand
AGCGCACTTCCAGATAAGCGGTTCCGGCATCCACCTTCAGCGTGAAGTTACCCTCCAGGTCGCTTGTGGTGCCGTTCATGGCCTTGCCGCCCGAGGCCGGCACCGAGATGGTGGCGCCGGGCAGGGGTTCGTTGTTAAACTCTCCGTCGAGGATGGTTCCCTTGATCGTGCGGGTCTGGGCCTGCACTCCTGTCACCGAGAGCAATATAAATAGAATACATTGGATTATTTTCATATACGTTGTTTTATTTGTTCAGTCCTAATGCGGTTTGAATACGCAAGATAAGATCCTCATAATGGAATTTTGTGGCTGTGTCTCCGCTGTTGCGTTTGCTCTTCAAGAGGTTCAGGATGCGCACCAGCTCACCACGCTTCACACTGATGGCGTCGCTGATGCGGTTGGCCTGCTTGCCATACAGGTCAATGTTGCGGATACCGCCGCTGCGCTCGGCCTCGCCCTCCAGATGATGTTCTCCGCAAGAGCACAGGAATCTCGGCTTGTCCCACAAAGAGTTCTCGTACAGGCTCTTGTTGATTTTCACGCCCTCGGCTTCGGCTGCCGCCGTGATGAGCGCGTCGACATAAGCCTTCTGGATGTTGCGGGTCATGACATCCGTCTTCTTGCCGGAGAGGGTGGCGCCGAAGATATGCTTGTGCAGCATGTCCATCATGTCGATGGCGGTGAATGCCTTGCTGCCGTTGTGGAATTCATTCTCAATCATGCGCACCAGACGCTCGTTGTGCAGCAGATCCCAGAACACGTAGTTCAGCTGGTTCTTGAATGCCAGGTTCGGATTCTGCTCCACCAGTCCGACCGGAGTATCCTTCAGCAGATAAGTATAGTTGGTGATCGGAGCATTGAACAGCCAGTCCGGATAGGTGAAGATTTCCTCCAGCAGGAACTGCACCGCCTCTTTCTGCCGGTCCTTCTCCACATACGTGAAGGTCTGCTCGCCGTCGCCCACGGTGGTATTCTCCAGATAGATACCTCCCACATTGGCCATGACATGATACAGATACAGACCCCACTGGAAGATGACTCCCGAATACAGCTTGGCCGCCTCTTCGTAAGTCTGGCCCGGCTGTCCCGTAGTGGTCCAGTTCACCAGTTCCGGCATGACGCGCTTCAGATTGGCGATGCCGTAGCGGGCCGATTTCATGGCGTTGTCGCCCAGATCCTCGCTCAGCGAGCGCGGGTCAACGGCAGCGCGTGCCGGCTGCGCCTCGCTGTAACGGTAAAGCGGGCTGTTGTGCTTCTTCAGGAAATCGACCAGCGGCTTCTTGCCTTCCTCTTCAGTAGGGAACCAGCGGTAGCCCCATTCGATGGCCATCATATCGTAAACGCCGATGTGCGGCGATGTGACGGTAACCCCGTCGCCCGGCTGCGCCACATAGTTGAAGCGCGCGTAATCCATGATGGAAGTGGAAGTGCCCCCCACGCGTGCGGTGAACTCAGCCGACCGCAGAGAGTCGGTCGGATAAGCGTTCGAGGCCCGCATGTTGTGGCGCAATCCCAGCGAGTGACCCACCTCGTGACAGGCCACGAAGCGCGCCGCGTCGCCGATCAGGCTTTCCGGCAGCTGCAAGGTACGCGCCTGCGGGTTGGTCGGTCCCGTCTGCACCATGATCCATTCGCGCAACAGCGACTGCACGTTGTGCCACCAGATGATGTCCGCCTCGAGAATCTCGCCCGTTCTCGGGTCGATCACGGAAGGACCCATCGCGTTGGCCTTGTCCGATGCGGCATAAGTCAGTACCGAATACTTCATGTCGTCCCCCTCGGCGGCGATGCTGTCCGTGTAGTCGCGCACCTGCACCGCGTTCTTGAATCCGGCTTTCTCGAAAGCCACGTTCCAGTCCAGGATACCCTTTTCGATATACGGCCGCAAGTGCTTCGGCATGGCCGCGTCGATATAGAACACAATCGGCTTGACGGGCTCCACGAGCTGCCCCGCCAGATAAGCCTCCTTGTCCTTGGGCTCCAGTCGCCAGCGCGTGATGTAGTTCTTTTCCTTCAGTTCCTGCTGCGTGTCGGAATAGTGCAGGCGCGGCGTGGTGAAGTAGCCCACGAGCGAAGATTCCTCGCGTCCCGGCATCGGGATTTCGGGGAGCAGCGTGAGCGAAGAGCTGACCACCACGGTGATGTTCACCTTGCTCATGCCCTCGCGCACGATGGTGGTGAGCTCCGACGTGGCCGTCACATTATTGGAGAAGGCCCGGATATCCAGGATGCGCGACAGGTCCGTATTGGCCGATGTGCCCAGATTGATCAGGTTGAACACATCGTTCAGGCAATTCTGTTTGCCGTTGAACAGATCGTTCACCTTGACCAGCACGCTCGAAGAGTCCGAAGCCACGGCTTCCACCTTCAGGCTGGCAATGAGCGGGTCGATATAATTGTCGAGCACGGAAGCGCCGATGGCATTTCCCTGCGGAAACTCCGGCGTGTTTCTCTGCTGGCGGATGGCCACCTTCTTGTCCGCGCGGTTCCATTCAAAGCGGATGGTCTGGTTCTCGTAGTTGATGCCCTTGTTCACCCCCGCCTCGTTCAGTTCCTTGGGGACGCGCTGCAGTCGGTTCGTCACGAGAAACTCGCGCCCCATCAGCGCCGCGGGGATTTCTAGATAGAAAGTATCTTCTTTCTTGACCACATTCATCACTCCGCCGAAGGCTACGGAATCCCTTCCGGTAATTTTCTTGTATTCGGAGATTTGAACTTCTTTTTGGGCTTTCTTCTTTTTCTTCTTAAGCAGAGGGAATATTCCTGCCGCCTGCCCCGCAATCGCTGCGTCGGTAGCAAACAACAGAGCGAACATTCCAATCCAGATTGTACGTTTGCTCATAATTGATAATTGACTGTATCCGTGAATAATATTCGAATAACCCCTTTCTGACGGAGAAAATGATTACCGATGAATGCGGTTCCGCATGTTCATAAATAAGTCCGGAACCGGTTGAAATGGTTTTTGTAGAAAATAAAAAATGTCTTGGCTCCGGGAGAAGCCAAGACATGGATCAAAGTTTTTATTTCAAGCGAGATAAAGCTTCTTTGATACGCTTCATGGCTTCTTTGATGTTTTCGTCGCTGGTTGCATAACTCATACGGAAACATTCCGGAGAACCGAAGTCGTCGCCGCCCACTGTAGCCACATGGCCCACCTCGAGCAGGTAAAGAGCCAGGTCGGTAGAAGTGCGGATCACACGGTCGCCGTCCTTCTTGCCGAAGTAAGAGCTGCATTTCGGGAACAGGTAGAATGCGCCCTGAGGCTTGTTCACTTCCAGTCCCGGAATTTCCTTGGCCAGCTCTACGATGAGGTCTCTGCGGCGTTCGAATGCCCGGCGCATCACCTCCACACACTCCTGTGAACCCGTGTAGGCAGCCTCGGCAGCCTTCTGCGATACGGAGCACGGTCCGCTGGTGTACTGGCCCTGCAGTTTGTTGCAGCCCTTCACGATCCATTCCGGTCCGGCGATGAAACCGATACGCCATCCCGTCATGGCATAAGCCTTGGACACACCGTTGATGATGACCACGCGGTCCTTGATCTCCTCGAACTGGGCGATGCTTTCGTGCTTGCCGATGTAGTTGATGTGCTCATAAATTTCGTCGGCGATGACGATCACACGCTCGTGTTTTGCCAGCACGGCAGCCAGGGCGGCCAGCTCCTCCTTAGAATAAACAGAACCCGTAGGGTTGCTCGGCGAGCAGAGAATCAGGGCACGCGTTTTCGGAGTGATGGCTGCCTCGAGCTGCTGCGGAGTGATCTTGAAGTCCTGCTCGATGCCGGCGCCCACGACCACCGGAGTACCATCGGCCAATTTCACCATTTCCGGATAGCTCACCCAATAAGGTGCCGGAATAATCACCTCGTCTCCCGCATTGACCACCGTCATCACCACGTTGCATACCGACTGCTTGGCACCGTTGGAGCAGGCAATCTGTGCCGGAGTATAGTCCAGCCCGTTTTCGTTCTTCAGTTTGCTGGCGATGGCCTGACGCAAAGCCGGATAACCCGGAACCGGAGAGTAGCGCGAGAAGTTCTCCTCTACCGCCTTGATGGCAGCCGCCTTGATATGGTCCGGGGTATTAAAGTCCGGTTCGCCAACGCTCATGTTAATCACATCGATACCCTGAGCTTTCAGTTCATTGCTTTTTTGAGACATTAATAATGTCGCAGACTGTGACAGTCTGTTGAGACGATCTGATAATTGGTTCATTTTTCTCTCTGTTTATTATAATTTTGTTATAGCTGTTGCAAAAGTAGCTCTTTTCGCTCGAAAAACCTACTCCTTTAATAGTTTTTCGTAAATTTGATAACATTTTGCCAACTGCAGTGTGCATTCTGGCAACTTTTAGTCTCTATTTCCGAAGATTCTCAGCAAGTACAGGAACATGTTGATGAAATCCAGATAGAGGGAAAGGCTTCCCATCAAAGCCATTTTCTGAGTTTGTTCGTTGATGTCTGTGCCGTATTCGCGCATCATCTGCTTGATTTTCTGAGTATCGTAAGCTGTCAATCCTACAAAGATCAGCACACCTACATAGTTGATGATCCAGCCCAGAGTGTCGCTTACCAGGAATATATTGACCACAGTAGCGATGATCAGGCCGATGAGGGCCATGAACAGGATGCCTCCCAGTTTGCTCAAATCCTTTTTGGTGACAAAGCCTACCAGACTCATGGTGCCGAAGGTGCCGGCAGTAATCAGAAATGTGGTGGCGATGCTACTCTCTGTATAAGCCAGGAATATCGTAGAGAGCGATACACCGGTGAGCAGAGAATAGAATATAAACATCAGGGAAGCTGTCAGGAACGACATCTTGTGGATGCGTCCTGAGAGGATGAACACGACTGCCAGTTCGGCAATGATGACACCGTAAAACAGCATCGGATTATTTACCAAAGCACTGATATAGGCCGGACTGTTGGCTACATAAGCTGCTGTGAGCCCGGTGATGACCAGAGCGAATACCATCCAAAGGTACACGCTGCGCATCAGTTTTGCGAATACTGCATTCTGCTCTTTTCCAAGAGTTTGCTGCAGAATAAACATTTCTTTTTCTTCCATAGTGATACAGTTTGTTGATTATTTGTTGAAATGCAGGTTGTGACCCATGCGCTCTTTCTTGGTGCGCATATATTTTTCGTTGTAAGGGTTCACACCAACCTCGATAGGTACGTTCTCTACGATTTCCAGACCGTAAGCTTCCAGACCCACGCGTTTTACCGGGTTATTGGTGAGCAGACGCATTTTGCGCACGCCCAGATCGTGCAGAATCTGTGCTCCTACGCCGTATTCACGCTCGTCAGGCAGGAATCCCAGATGTGTGTTGGCATCGACGGTATCCATACCTTCTTCCTGAAGCTTGTACGCCTTCATCTTGTTGAACAGACCGATGCCGCGGCCTTCCTGGTTCATATAGAGCACTACGCCCTTGCCTTCCTTTTCGATCATTCGCATAGACTCATGCAACTGGGCACCACAGTCGCAGCGCTGGCTACCGAAGATATCGCCAGTGGCGCAAGAAGAATGTACGCGCACCAGAATCGGTTCGTCGGGAGTCCAGGTACCTTTGATCAGAGCCACATGCTCCAGACCGTTGCTCTTCTGGCGGAAAGTGATGTCGCGGAAATGTCCGTACTCGGTAGGCATATCCACTTCCGGTCCCTGTTCTACCATAGATTCCTGCTTCAGGCGATAGGCAATCAGGTCGCGGATGGCGATGATTTTGATACCGAACTTGTGGGCCACCTGCTGCAACTGCGGCATGCGGGCCATAGTTCCGTCCTCGTTCAGAATCTCAATCAGGGCTGCGGCCGGCTGCAATCCCGACAGGCGTGCCAGATCGACAGCTGCCTCTGTGTGTCCGGCACGGCGCAAAACACCCTTATCCTGGGCATAAAGCGGGTTGATGTGGCCCGGACGTCCGAAATCGGTCGGTTTGCTGTTCGGGTCGGCCAGTGCCTTGATGGTTTCGGCACGGTCGTGAGCGGAAACGCCGGTGGTGCATCCCTCCAGCTTGTCCACAGTAACGGTGAACGGAGTGCCGAGAATAGAAGTGTTGTCACTTACCTGATGCGGCAATTCCAGTTCCTGGCTGCGAGATATGGTGATCGGAGCACACAAAACACCCCTTCCGTTGGTCAGCATAAAGTTAATCTTTTCGGGAGTGATCATTTCGGCAGCGGTGATGAAGTCGCCCTCATTTTCACGATCCTCGTCGTCTACTACGATCAGGAACTTACCCTCTTTGAAGTCGGCCAGAGCCTCTTCAATTGTGTTTAATTTAAAATTCTCCATTTTAATAATAGGTATCTTTATGTTGTTATTATATTCTCAATTCGGTTAATGATTCGCTCGCCGTAGGTTTGGATGTTGTTCAGATCCTTATACAGGCGGAGCCGGTAGAACCAGATGCGGAAATAGAAGAACAGGCCCAGAGGTACGAGAACTCCCAGCAGCTGGTTCAGCTTTTTGCGTTCAAACGGTCTGGTGTGTGCATGCGGAGACAACACCGGCAGTTTGTTGAGATACTCCAGAATGGCGGCATCGCGCGAGTTCGACAGGACGACTACCAGGTCTTCCAGCCGGTTGCACACCTCGGTCATCTCATGGTCGGTCTGATAAGTAAAGAACAGCTTGAAATAATTCGGTGCCAGGCGCAATCTGTTCTTGGCGGCATACTCCCGGCAGTGTTCCAGGAGCTCCCGAATCTGTTCTTTCACCACCGGATAGTCCGGATCGTTGATAATCACCTCTTTCCGGTTGATGTGACGCGTCACTCTCAAGCCCAGCAGTTTCTTGAAGAATGCCTGATAAGCCTCGAAGTTGAACACCACAGAGTCTTTGTTTGCCTTGTAGGTCAGGAAGGCACCGATAGGCATCAGAATGGCAGAACTCATCCAGATACCGAAAGTGACATTCCATTCGCCCGACTTGGCCATCTTTTCACCCGATACATTTATTATATAATAGAAGATGAAGATGGCTACGGATACGACAACCGGCACACCGAGACCTCCTTTCCGGATGATGGCACCCAGCGGAGCTCCGATAAAGAAGAAGATGAGGCAGGCCAGCGACAGGGTCATTTTCTTGTTATATTCCACCCAGTGCAGACGCAAGGCGCGGTTCACATCATTGGTGGTATATTGGCGGAACTCATAGTCGGAAGTGGCATTGGCTCCCTTGTAGGCCGCCTTTTGAATGATCTGCTGTTTGTTTTCGGGAGTCAGCTTGGCCAGAACCGAGTCAAACGGCAGGGGAGTGGCCGCCTGTACGCGTGCCGAATCCTGTTTGCTTACCGAAGTCGCCTTGTTCATGAAACTGAACTGCGCTTCGCGATAGGCCGCGCGTCCCACACTGTCCTTCATGGCCGTGAGGGAGTCGATACCTTCCTTGATCTGTACAATGTTCTTGGTCTGGGCATTACCGCTGAGCAGCGAAGCATCCAGCGCATTGAAATTGGCGTCGAAGGCAATCAGGTCGGTTTCCTCGATGAACGTCTCGCGCATGTACGGGATATTGGCATTGCTCAGGGCCGAGTTCTGTCCCTTCATATTCTGGAAGCGCTCTCCCTGATACAGGGTGAGCTGCAGATGTTTCTTGTCGGCAGTGCTTTGCAGGCGGGCCGAGTCGGCCAATACAATCTGCGTGTCTTCATAACTGTTCGTGTTGTTATAAATCATCACGCCATAGAGCATACCCGTTTCCTTGTTCTTTTTCTCCACAAACAGATTGTAACCCGGGATTTCATTATAGAATATCCCCTCGGGGATTTCCAGTTCGGGCGATTTCTGCTTCATGGAGTAGATGAGTGCTGCCAGTTTCTTGGTGGCATTCGGGCTGGTTACATTCTGAAAGTAGAATGATCCGGCGCTGAGCAGCAAAGCCAGGATGGCGGTGGGCTGGAAAATGCGGATAAGCGAGATTCCGGCAGCCTTCATGGACAAAAGCTCAAACCGTTCGCCGAAATTACCGAAGGTGATGAGTGAGGCCAGCAGAATGGCCAGCGGCAGAGACATGGGAACTAGGGTGAGGCTGGCATAAAAGAAAAACTGGGCCAGCACGTCGATGCTCAATCCTTTTCCGATCAGTTTGTCTATGTGAAGCCACATAAACTGCATCATAAAGACAAACAAACAAATAAAAAAGGTGCCTACAAAAAGCAATGCATATGCCTTGAATATAAATATGTCTAGTTTCTTGAATAATCTCATTTTATCTGATCCACGTGAGAATGATGTGCAAATTTAAGATAAAAATTGCAGAACAAAGCATGCGCCTGTCTTTTTTTGGTAAACTTTATTCCTTATATCGTTTTTTTTCTTTTTTATTTCTGGAAAAAGTACGATTTTTCCGATAAAAAGTCCCGTTTGGTGATTTTTATGGATAAAATGCTGTATATGATATGTTTATAGAGCTTGTTGAGGCGTGGAGAGTTCATCGGATCGTATCTTTGGAAAACGGAAAAGGATATTTTTTGCAGAAAAAATGCATTTTTTTTGCGGAAAAGTTTGGAGATTAAAAATAAATGCGTACCTTTGCAACGCAAAACGATAAGGACAGCAACCTTACGGCGGGATAGCTCAGCTGGTTAGAGCGCATGATTCATAATCATGAGGTCCCGGGTTCAATCCCCGGTCCCGCTACAAAATCAAAGCAAGGCATTTAAGAAGAAATTCTTGAATGCCTTATTTTTTTGTTTTTACCGAAATGAAAAATCCGGCAGGATGCCCTCGGTGAGGCGTTGTCCTGTCGGATTTCATTTTTCGTTTTTTATTCTTTCGTGATACAGATAACTACGCGGTTTTCGGCGTTGTTGCTGAATGGCTGTACGCTGTCGCCCTTGTAGTCGGTGATGATACGCTCTTTGCTGATGCCTTTGCCTGCGAGAAGCTTGCTGACAGCCTCGGCGCGCTTCTTGGATAGAGTCTTGTTATAACTGCGGGTTCCGGTCTGCTTGTCGGCATAGCAGCATACATTTACTTTCGTATTGGGGTTGGCTTTCATGAAATCTGCGATTTTGGCGATTTTGTCCATGCCCTCTTTGCTGACAGAGGCCGAGTTGATTTTGAAGAAGACGTTTTCTGTAACTTGTTCCGTCTGAACGACTTTCTGCTCCTCCTTCGGTGTTTCGACCGGAGTGACCGGTGTGGCAGGCGTAGCCGGTGTTACTTCCTGTGCGGCAATGATTTCCTGTGCCGGTTCTGCTTTCTTCTTGCCACCGAACTTTATGGAGAATCCGGCCATCAGATTGAAGTGCCAGTCGGCGTTTCCGGCTTTCTTTGAGTTGAATTTATCCGAAAGCACATTGGCATTGGCCTCCAGATTGAAACTGAGATTGCGGGTCAGACGGAAGTCGGCTCCCAGACCGAAGCGGCCCACAGGGAAGAGCTCCTTACCGCTCCACAGATACTCCAGTTTGTGTCCCTGGTTGTTCCACGCGATGGCATCGTCGTTGTTGAAACCTCCATTCAGAGCCACACCGGCAGACAAATACGGGTTGACAATTCGGGTAGCCTTGTAGCCTCCAAAAAGATTGCCCAGGTTCAGGGTGGCATCAATATTGGCCTGAACGAAATTAAACGAATAGTCATATTGCGGGGTTACCCATGACCCTTTAGCCTGCCATCCGGTCAGACCGGCACGCAGTCCCCAAAGCGGGGTGAACTGATATCCGGCATAGATGGCAGCCGATGGAGATATCATTTCTTTAAATGCAATTTCTCCTAAGGTGTAGGCGGCGCCGCCCTGAATCTGCATGCTCCAGTGTGGAGAAAATTCGCTTTTTTTCTCGTTTTGTGCATAGGCTCCCATGCTGCTTCCGGCTAGCAATAGGGCCAGAAAAGTAGTTTTTTTCATCATAAAAATAGTTTTTAGGTTGATTTTGCTTTAAATTATTTTTGCAATATAAAGCGTGTATTTAATTGTAGTTTGCAGGCTTGTAGAGAGGGATTACCGGGATTTACAGAGGGAATTTTGAGATAAAAAACGGGAACTTTCCTATAGGAAGAAATCTGCTTTTTATCTCTATGCAAAGATAATAATTTTTTATGTTTTTTGAAAATATAAGTTTCTAAAAATGAGTGGGAATATGGCGGTTTTCATGGAGCGGAAAAAGGTTTTTCTCAATTAAGTTTTTTGAGGGGGATCTGTGAGGAGAGGCAGACTGTTTTGAGGTATGCTTTACCGGAAAAACAGCAAAGGATATGATCAGATTTATTTTAATAGATTTTAGTAATTTACGTTTTTCAAAGAACTGTACTTCTTTTACCAGTGCAAAATGTTTCTCGGAATGTTTTTTTGAATCGGAATGAAAAAAATAGAGAAAATCTTTTTCTGTTTAAATGCTTTTTTGTACCTTTGTGGTGTCCAAAGAAAAAGGATATCTTTTTGGGGCATTAGCTCATCTGGCTAGAGCGTTTGACTGGCAGTCAAGAGGTGGCGAGTTCGAGTCTCGCATGCTCCACAAACCTAGATCCGGACAAGAAAACGGACTGGAAAATATAAAGCGTGTGTTGCTGAATGCGAAAGCATTTGCTCACACGCTTTTTTGTTTTTGTTGGCACAAAAAATCGTCCTGATGATTTCCATAAATCATCAGGACGATTTTTTCATTTCATTGGGATGAAAAAAATACCCCGTCTCTGTCTGTGGCAGAGGCGGGGTAAATAATTGAATGAAACGTGATAAATACTTGCTAAAAAGCAAGACCAAACAGACTCCGGGTCTGCTTGAATACCCAAAAAAACAATTTTAAGTATACCTACTATTTTACAGATCTATCTTTCAGAGAGATGGGATGAAAATTGTGTCCCTGAACAGTTTCTTTTCAATGTGAGTCAGTAATGTCAAACCGGTATGTCCCAGGCACTTCTGTTGGTTTTCAATAGAGTGCGCCTCACGGCGCACTCTATCTGCTATAATACAGTAAGGCTAGGGGTTTATACTGTTTTGCTTATACTGTTTTGCCATTACTGTAGTCTTTACTGAATTCCTGCTGGGATGACAACGTTGAATGTCAGTTTATACTGACCATTTGTTGCTGTACCTAATCCATTGATAGCGCCCCAGCGTGGCTGATTGATGGTTACAATCAATTTTGCAGTGTAATTTCCGGTAAATACTTTGTCCTTACCGCTCTGAGTCAGTGTGATAACACCTGTGTTTGGATCAACTTTCAGGTAGTCATTAGACTGCTCGATAGAGTATACAGGAACGCAATTTGTCATAGCATAAATATCGTTGCTGAATGGATCCTTGGCAAATGCTGCATTTGGCATAGATTGTGCATTGTAAATCTGTTTCTTACCATCGATCCACATGGCTCTGTTCAGATAATCTTTCCAGCTCAAGCCTGTCAGCTGTTTGCTTTCATTCTTTGTGCTGAACTTAACTTCTGCAGGAGCATTGTTCACGAAAGTACCAGACAACTGTTGTACGCCGAATGTGAATGCTTTTGTACTAACAACCTGGTCGTTGTTATAGGCAATTTCAGTTATTGCTTTAATTTCTGCGCCACCAGCGTATTGAGTTTGATCAATAGTCAGTGTCTTAGAACTTGGGTTGCTTGTACTGTTGTAGTTAACTGGGCTAACACCTGCTACTGAGTTAGTTGGAGCCTGAATAGTTACATAAGCGTATTTTTCGTTCTTAATCTTGTTAATATCTGAATCAAAATTCTGATAGATTGAAGTTACGTCTACACTCAGATTCATGCTCTTAACCTTGCCATTATTCATAGCAAATGTTGGAGTGAGGATTACTTTGTCTTTAGCTTCATTCCAAACGGCTTCCTGTGGTGTCAGTTTAGGCTTATTAGCTTCGTCAAAATATTCTGTTTTCTTAATTGTTAACTTGATTTCGTACTCACTTGATGACTGGGTCGTTTCGCTGGTATTATCCTTCAGAGTAATGGTTACAACTTTGTCTGTTGCGATGTGTGTGAGCTGGTTGATTGTCAATACCAGTCTTCCGTTTGTATCCATTGATACACCGCTCAATGAGTTACCAAGATCTTCAGTAATCTGGGCTGTATTAACAATGTTGGTCCAGTCGTTTATACTGATACCAAATGCATCGGCAATCTTAGTCTTATGAGTAGCATCAAGCAGGTCAACAGTAATATTTCTTACGGCAATATCTGTCCATTTAACTGTAACGTCCTCAGAGTATGTCTTGATATCCTTCGTAATTCTGAAGGTTGTCTGATAGTTTGTGGTGTAAGATACACCTGCTGTTGTTGCGATAGCCTTGACACCAGCTTTGCTGTCAATGGCGCTGCTGGTTTTGCTTTTAACTTTGACTGCTCCGGTCTTGCTGTCAATGCTGAATGCATTAGCGCCAGTTCCTGTTAATGCGAAGCTTACGTTAAACTTGTCGGTTCCGAAATCTTTAGCTAAATCTTCAATAGTGCCACCAGTAGTTGTTATTCCCTTTAAGGTGACTGTTCCTGGAGTAATAAAAGGTTCATCTACCTTGTTCCATGCAACAGTTTTCTCGCTATTGTCAAAGTTAGGAGCAACTACGTCAATATCTTTTATTACTGTGGCTAGCAACAAAGAAGTTTGATGAGATATCTGTCAAATTCTCTGTCTTGCCTTCTGCGTTGATTCCTGAGATATGTGCGCAAAGTGCATAGGCCTGTTTGTCTCCGAAGTTAGCGTTGCGGGAAACATTGAAAGTTACAATGCCTTCAGCTTCAGCAACTTCATTCTTAACATATTCGTATGATAAGTATTCAGGTAAGGCTGAGCGGGTGTTTCCAATGAATTTTCCTTCAAAGGCAATCTTATAGTTCTCGTTAAATGATGCGGCAGCAGAAGCTGGAGTTACACGGAACTGAACCTTAGAAGTTACATTGTCGGCAACCTTTGCGTCATTTCCACTAGCTGGTCTAGCGTACAATGTTTTGAATTCAATATTGGTAGGGTTCATGTTTGAATCAAACTGCGGTACATACATGATGCTCTGAACCATAACACCCAGAATCTTCTTAACGTCTTCTCTTAGAGTCTCGATGCTTGTCTTGATTGTTTCAATAGAACCGCCTTCTTTGAATTCCTTCTCCAATTCTGTAACACGGTTGCTTACATCGGTCAAGGCACTGGCATCAGCCTTGTCGTTTAATACGGCAACCAATGTTTCGCCTTCAAGAAGAGACAGGTCACCGATCATATCGGTAACTTCTTTCAACTGATTTACAGTAACGTAGTCAGCGAATTTGTTCTCGAGGCTTGTCAGTTTACCGGCCAAGTCTTCAGGAATCAATGCCTTAACATCTGCAATAGCGGCAGTGATTTCACCTGTCAGTTTGGTATCCAAAGTCTTGATCTGCTCATCAGTGTAAGCGTTTACCTGAACTTCAAGGCCTTCCAGGTTGGTTACCTTGGTCTGCAATTCAGCAATCTTTTGTCCGTAATTGGCGTCGAGGATAGTCTTCAAGTCATTCTGAGCCTTGGCCAGGTCAGAAGTAACTTTGTCCAATTCAGACTGAATGGTTGCAATTTCCTCGCTATTATCCAGTCCTTCGATCTTTTTGTTCAATTCATCCTGCTTCTGCTGCAGAGTAGAAATCTGGCCTTCCAAAGAAGTCTTGGTCTCTTCCATAGCGGCAGACAACTCTGTATTTACATCATTGATCAGGCCCTTAACCTCTTCGCTCAATGCTGCAATCTGCTCGTTGCTGGCCTTTGAATCCAAAGCCTGCTGCAATTCAGCTGCTTTCTGCTCCAAAGCCTTGACAGAAGCTGCATCAGCCTTGCTTCCGGCAATCTCGGTAATCTCTGCCTTCAATCCCTCAATGGCAGTGTTCAATCCCTCAGTAATCTCGGTCTTTGATGCATCCAGCTGCTTCTTCAGAGCGTCGATCTGTTCCTGGTGGTTTTTGATGTCGTCATCATAGTCAGAACAGCTTACCACTGCAGTGGATGAAGCCAATGTCAACGCACAGATGACTGACACTTTAATGAAATTCTTTTTCATAAATTAATTAATTTTGGTTAGAACTGTTATTTAAAAATTTGTTGTTAATATGATCGGAATGTTGCATCATTTTCAAAAACATTTAAGATTTTGCCATGTTCTATTCTCTGTAAGTATTTGTTTTTTAGTGTTTTAGTTTAAGTCTTTTGGAAATCTCTTTATAAGAAATATACATTGGGTTATTCTTGTGGTTGTGTAATTTGTTGATTTTCAGTATAAAAAATATGTAATAGGATGCTGGCGCAGAAGGGGTTTCTTAAGAAGGATGAAAGGAGGGGGCTTATAATAATAAGGAATAGGTTACAGATTATAATCGCAGAAAAGGGGGTTGGAATAAAAAAATGCATTTTTTTTTGTCGAATCAAACAGAATATGTATATTTGCATCGAATTATGCTCTTTCTTATAAAGAAAGAGAACATGAAAAATGAAAGCAAACTGTTTTATCTGTTAAGAATCTGTTTCATTTTTTTATTATATCCATTCTCTGTATCCTTGTTTGCCGTATGGGCGTACACTTCTTGGCGACAGGGAATCCTGTCGTTAGAAAGATGCAATCTGGTCAGTCAGATTTATAAGAAGTAAATAAGGAAA
>OGNL01000616.1_pt1 | contig 14589 bp, 14 predicted proteins | sample 1573471 | NCBI WGS metagenome assembly OGNL01 (sample SAMEA2582001, study PRJEB24529) | metagenome | biome: Human gut stool | place: China | collected 2011 | reverse complement strand
ACGATATTCACGCATGTTACTAAATAATTTGTGTCAACTTATTTAGTACACTACACTGATTATCAGTACCGACGGAAATACATAAAGCGGCACTGTTTCTTCAAGTAAAAATATACCATTCATGTCCGATGAATATGCAAAAAAACAAAATTCCGAAAAAAGAAAATCGGATATAACTACTAAAAACAACAGGTTATTTCAGAAACTAAAATAACAAGAATATAGGATTGAAACTCTATATCCCGTAGAAAAACAATGACAGACGTAAAATTATTTCATCCTCTGTTATACAATCCATGACGTGAAAGAATAAAAAATAGTTGCAGAAATAGATGGAAATAAAAACTTTTTCTACATTGATTAGAAGTCAATAAATAGTCACATTACCTGTTCCAAATGTTGCAGTATAGGAAAGAAATATTTTAAAAATCGAATATTAGGCCCACAAGGTATATTATTACAGATTATAAAGTCTATGAATTTAGTGAAGTCACCCATTCCTTTGACTTTACAAAATCACAGGTGTATGACATGTATTACTGAGATGTGAAGGTGGATCATAGTAATCGTACAGTCATAAGACACAGAAGAGATAATAAACGCCAGATACAATCGAGGTGTCTGAAACAATCAATATCAGATTGAAAGGGTCATACAAAGACTATCAGAAAAAACTAGAAACTGCATACCCCAGCCTTTACTAAAGCGAGAAAAACTGACCAAAGAAGTAGAATAAATGATATTCAGCAAGAATTTCGTAACGTATGGACATAAAAAAAGGAGTACCGCTGTACTCCAACCTTTGTTAACCTTAAATCTAATACTATGAAAAACACAGTGCAAAGATACGGACTTATAGGAAACTAACAAAAAAAGAGATAAGAAAAATATGCTTTATAACACGTTTTAAGAAAAGCATGAATTTCTCATCTCTTTTTTAACAATTTGTTTATAATCCAAGCTTTGCAGAAATTTCCAACATTTTCTTAATAGGCCGGATTGCCTTATCGGCGATTTCATTATCAACTATTACTTCAGGCCACTCATACTTCAATGTATTATACAATTTTTCGAGTGTATTCAAACGCATGAAGTTACATTCATTACATGCACAAGTACTGTCTTCGGGAGGAGCCGGAATAAAATTCTTTTCCGGACATTTCTTTCTCATTTCATAAAGAATTCCACTCTCCGTAGCCACTATAAAGTTCTTTTTGTCACTAGCAATAGCATGCTTCAACAAACCGGCTGTTGATCCTACCTTATCGGCAAGTTTAGCCACTGCACCTTTACATTCAGGATGTACCAGCACATCCGCATCAGGATATTGCTTTTTCAGTTCGATGATTTTCTCAACAGAAAATTTTTCATGTACATGACAAGCACCATCCCAAAGTAACATGTTCCGGTTAGTAATAGAGTTAATATAATTACCCAAATTTTTATCAGGACCAAAAATTATTTTTTGTTCCTTTGCAAAACTCTCTACTATCTGCTTGGCATTAGTAGATGTAACCACTACATCAGTCACTGCCTTTACCGCAGCACTGGTATTGACATACGAAATAACAGTATGATCAGGATGCTCTTTGACAAACTGAGAAAACTTATCAGCTGGACAACTGTCGGCAAGTGAACATCCGGCATTGAAATCAGGAATCAGAACTTTTTTATCCGGACACAATATTTTAGCAGTTTCTCCCATGAAGTGTACTCCACACATCACAATTATATCTGCATCTGTTTTAGCAGCCCATTGTGCCAACGCAAGACTGTCTCCAATAAAGTCAGCAATTTCCTGTATTTCGTCAGCCTGGTAGTAGTGCCCCAGAATTACGGCATTCTTTTCTTTACGCAACTTGTCTATCTCAGCTTTCAGATCAAGCGTCTTATCTACGGGTTCAGTAACATAACCCTTTTTCAACCATTCTTCTTTATTCATTATTAGATTATATTTTTTCTTCTTTTTTTGAAAGAATATATGATAGTTATAATAGCCCGTTAATAGTGTTAGTAAAAAGAATACCGGATTTCTTGCTTTTTAGGTTATAAATATCCGAGCATGAGATATTAAATAGCCATTAACAAGCTTATGTCTTGATATTACACGATTTACCGCTTCTATTAACTATTTGTTGATATGTCGCAAAGTTAAAAACTTTCCCCTTATTCACTTCCGATTTTTGGCTAAAAAATATGTTTAAACTTGTGATGAAACTTTCTGTTAAGTTTCTTGGAATGTTTGTTTTGTGAAAGCTATAATGTTTTCTTCGGATAATACAAGATTTATTTTTCATTTTCTTTGCTTAGGTTTTTTACACCTTTTCCACCGTTTTCAACAAGGTTATAAATATAGTTTCTATCTTTGTGAACGAATAAAGATTGAATTATGTCTGAATTGAGAAAACTGAAAATAACTGAAATGAACCGCTTGTCGGTGGAGGAATTTAAGGAAGCTGAAAAACTTCCATTGGTAGTTGTACTGGATGAAGTTCGTAGCTTGCATAATATAGGTGCTGTATTCCGTACTTCAGATGCTTTTTTGGTTAATTGTATTTATTTATGTGGCATTACTGCTACACCTCCTCATCCAGAGATGCATAAGACGGCCTTAGGAGCTGAATATACTGTTGATTGGAAATATTGTAAACAGACACAAGAAGCTGTAAATGAACTTCATACAGAGGGATATACTGTACTGGCTATTGAACAGTGTGAAGGAAGTACAATGCTCGATCATCTGGTTTTAGACCCCAATAAAAAATATGCCATTGTTATGGGAAATGAGGTAAAAGGCGTACAGCAGGAAGTTGTAGATATGTGTGACGGATGTATTGAAATACCTCAGTACGGTACAAAGCATTCACTGAATGTATCTGTTACTACTGGTATTGTTTTATGGGAGTTTGCCAATAAAATGATGAAAAGATAAAAAGATACATCCTGGTTTCAGACAGTTAAAACCAGGATGTATTATTGTTGATAAACATATTGATAACTTGTTAATTTATTGATTTACAGCGTTGTTATAATTGTCCGTTCTCAACAAGAGTAACAATTCTTTCTATCATCTTGTCTTCATCATCCGGATGATATTCTTTTTTCAGACTGGCTCCAAACAATGCTGCAAAAGCTTGGTAAAATCCAGCTTTGAATGGTCCCATAAATGCTTTTACCAACTGATAAGATGACTGATTACATTCTCTGTTAACCAGTTTTATCAGTAATTTACCTTGTGCGAAGGTAAGTTTCTTCATTCTGGGGGTATATTGTTCTTTCAGTCCTTTCTCTACCATTTTTATATGACGTGTGCGGGCTTTGTCATTAGGCAAGGTTTGCAAATACTCGTAGGTTTCGATAACGGCTCTGTTAATTTCTTTAGCCAGAGGGAGAGTTTTCTTTACGTCCCTTACAAGCTTATAATAATATCGCTCCTGTTTTTTGCTTTTAAATCTCAGACGTGGGTATACATATATATTTCTCAGCGTTATACAAGGTATAGTATCTCCCTGATATACACAAACGGGAACCATATATCCCTTTGTTTCCGATTGGGAATGCTTTTGTGCGTTGGCTTTCAGTGCAAAAGCTGTTAGCAGAAATAGTAATATGTATACACTATTTTTCATGAACGCAAAAATACGCATAATAATGAAGTCATGTCTGATAATACGAATTTTTAACTTATAAAGGTCGTTGAAAAGCTGTGAATAGGATGTTGATAAGAGTGTTTATTGTTTGTATATTAGTAAGTTATACTGTCGTTAATCTGCAAGCTCAATCCAATTGGATTGAATGGAAAGAAGATGTTTCTGAAGCAGAGGAAATGAGTGGATGGCAAGAACAATACGAATTTTTGAGTGAATTGGCTGAACATCCTTTTAATATTAACACAATAACGAAAGAACAACTGGAGCAACTACCTTTCCTTTCCGATAAAATCATAGAAAATATCTTGTATTATATATATAAATATGGTCCCATGGTGAGTAAGAAAGAGTTGTTGGGTATAGAAGGTATGGACTGGCAGACCAGAAGATTTTTAGAGGACTTTATTTATATTGGAGCGTCTGATAAAGAGGAAGATAAAGTTTATTGGAAAAATGTGTTGAAGTATAATAAACAGGAGTTGTTAACACGTGTGGATATCCCCTTGTACATGAAATCCGGATATGCTGATCATAGCGAAGAAGTCTTAGAAAAATATCCTAACCGTAAGTATTATGGTAATCCGGTTTATCATAACTTACGTTATCGGTTTCAGTATCGAAATCAATTATATATGGGGCTGACTGCTGAAAAAGATGCCGGAGAGCCTTTCTTTTGTAAATACAATAAAAAAGGATATGATTTCTATTCTGCTTATTTCTTTTTACAGGACGTAAAGAAGTTGAAGTCGTTGGCGATAGGTAATTATCGGGTAAGTTTTGGGTATGGACTGGTTATTAACACAGGAGGGTTTAGTTTTGGCAAGTCAGGTTCATTAGGAACCATGAACCGGTTTGGGCGGGGAATTGCTAAATATACTTCTACGGATGAAAATAATTATTTGCAAGGAATCGCTGCTACTTATAAGTTGAAAAAACGTTGGACATTGTCTGCTTTTTACTCATTTCGTAAAAAGGATGCACGAGTAGAAGATATGTTTATAAGATCGTTGAAAACAGATGGATTTCATCGGTTGAAGAAAGATATGGAAAAGAAAAATATGGTAAACAATCAATTGATTGGGAGTAATTTAACATATAATGGAAAAACTGTTGAATTGGGTTTAACAGGTGTTTATACGGTTTTCAACAAGGTGTTGAATTCTGATTTACGTCCATATAATTTGTATTATCCCCGAGGAAAATATTTTTTCAACATAGGAACAAACTACAAATTTTTTCTCCACAAATTTATATTTTCAGGAGAGACAGCTTTCGATAAATCAGGCAAGATTGCTACATTAAATATGTTGAGTTATTCACCGGCTGTTCATACTAGTTTATTACTTATTAACCGATATTATGACAAGCGTTATCAGGCTATTCATGCAAATGCTTTCGGAGAAAACTCACAGCTTCAAAATGAAACAGGCGTTTATATAGGGTTGGAATCTAGTTATTTAAGGAAATTGAAAATCTTATGTTATGCCGATTTCTTTCATTTTTTCTATCGGAGATATCAGGTTGATAGAGATCATACATCCGGTATTGATGGTTTGTTTCAATTAAGTTATTCACCTCTTAATTCACTGGTGATGTTAATAAAGTATAGTCATAAGAATAAGGCAAAGAATTACACTTCAGACAGTGACGGAAAGTACGTGTTACCTTATATCCGTCAACGTATACATTATCAACTTTCTTATAAACCTTGTGAAATATTCTGGTTAAAAACTGCCGCAGAATATGTGCGTACTTCTTATTATAAGAATGTCAACAGTTCGAATGGAGGATTTGTTAATGGTACACTTGGTGCAAAACTGTCTTTTATTCCTATGCAAATATCATGTAGCGGGGCTTGGTTTCACACACAAAGTTATGATTCCCGTATTTATATGTATGAGCCAGGATTGTTATACGCCTTCTCTATGTCCTCTTTTTATGGCAGGGGAAGCCGTTGGGCAGTCAACTTAAAATATAGTTATAAAGATCGGTTTATTATTCAGGGGAAATGGGGGATAACTTGTTATAATGACCGTGATAAAATAAGTTCCGGAACTGAAGAAATTCAGGGAAACCGTAAAGCTGATTTACAATTACAGTTGAAAGTAAAGTGGTAATCGAAATATATTGTGTACTTTTGCTTGTGAACTAAAACTAATATGACTTATGTCAACAGTTATTTATCCTTCTCCTATATTTGGTCCCGTGCATAGCCGGCGACTGGGTGTTTCGTTGGGAATAAACTTGCTTCCTGCCGATGGTAAGTTTTGCACATTCGACTGTATCTATTGTGAATGCGGATATAATAAAGATCATCGTCCTAAACAGAAACTTCCTACTCGCGAAGAAGTGCGCGAGGCGTTGGAACATCGTTTAATCGATATGCAAGCAAACGGTCCTGTTCCTGATGTACTGACATTTGCAGGTAACGGAGAACCTACGGCGCATCCTCATTTTCCGGAAATTATAGATGACACATTAGCATTGCGAGATAAATATTTCCCTCATGCAAAAGTCAGTGTGCTGAGTAATTCCACCTTTATTCACAAGGAAAAAGTGTTTAATGCACTGAATAAGATAGATAACAACATATTGAAACTTGATACGGTTGATGCAGAATATATTCAGCGGGTAGACCGTCCGTCGGGAGCTTACGATGTTAATAAGATTGTTGAAACGATGAAAGCTTTTAAAGGAAAGCTGATCATCCAGACTATGTTTATGAAGGGAAAAACAGACGAAGGTAAAGATGTCGATAATACATCCGATCGTTTTGTACTTCCCTGGATTGAGATTGTTAAACAGATTGCTCCCCGTCAGGTAATGATTTACACAATAGACCGTGAAACCCCTGATCAGTCTCTGCAAAAAGCTACACACGAAGAACTGGACCGTATCGTGGAACTGCTTAAGAAAGCAGGTCTGAATGCTACAGCCTCTTATTGAAAAAAGATATAAGTTGTGTTGAAAGAAAGCTATTTCAATGAATAAAGTTGGAATAGCTTTTTTATTTGATAAGCAATTCTTTACAAGAAGGCATAAAAAAAGGAGTACCGCTGTACTCCAACCTTTGTTAACCTTAAATCTAATACTATGAAAAACACAGTGCAAAGATACGGACTTTCTGGAAACTAACAAGCGAAACTCATTAAAATCTATGCTTTATAACATGTTTTAATAAGTTTCGCTCGTTTGCTAAAAGGTTTTAACAATATAAGGTCTATTTGTTACCTTCATCGAATTCTGCTATTTCTCTTGTAGCGACTTCCAGTGCTTCATTAATGTTGCTACAGATATTTTCTTTACCCAGCAGTTCATAGAATCCGGATTTTTCGAGTACGGCATGTACACGTTCGTTTACTCCGGAAAGGATAATATGTATATTTTCCTTTTGTGACATTTCACACAGTGTTGTCAGGTTATGAATACCTGTCGAATCGATGAACGGAACTTTACGCATACGGATGATACGAATTTTTGGTCGGTCACCCAAACGTGCCATTATTTCTTCAAATTTGGTAGCAATACCAAAGAAATACGGACCGTTTATTTCGTATACCTCTACCCCATTAGGGATGATAAGATGCTCTTCGTGTACTTCCAGGTCTGATTCTTTATTCGGATCTATCTCGTCGGTGATAACAGAAATCTGTGTTGTTTCCATAACACGTTTCATAAACAGTACACAAGCTATAACCAGTCCGACTTCGATAGCTACAGTCAAATCGAAGATAACGGTCAGGAAAAAGGTTATCAACAAGACAGTCACATCCGATTTCGGGTTTTTCAACAGTCCCTTGAACACACGCCATCCACTCATGTTATACGATACGATAACGAGAACACCGGCCAGACATGCCATCGGAATATATTGTGCAAGCGGCATCAGGAATAATAAGATGAGTAACAGAACTACCGCATGAACGATACCCGAAACAGGCGATTTACCTCCGTTGTTGATATTCGTCATGGTTCTCGCAATAGCACCTGTTGCCGGAATACCTCCGAAAATAGGTGATACGAAATTGGCTATACCCTGTGCAATCAATTCTGTATTCGAATCATGACGGTCGCCGATTACACCATCTGCTACTGTAGCCGAAAGCAAAGATTCGATAGCTCCCAGTACAGCAATGGTAATGGCTACCGGGAAAAGATTCTTGATAGCTTCCCAGTCTAATGCGGGTACAGCAGCTGCGGGGAGTTGTGCCTTGATGCTGAAGCGGTCGCCGATTGTATCGATACAAGTGATTCCTCCATACATTTTCAGCAGATATACTCCTACAGTTACCAGTATGATAGCAATTAAAGAGCCTGGAATCTTTTTAGAAAACTTAGGAGTAATGGCAATGATAAAGATACTTACTAAGCTCACTATTACATTCCACCAGTTTACAGTGTCAAAATGGTGGAAGTATAAAATCCATTTTCCTATAAAATCCCCCGGCATCTTTTCACCTCCGAACTGTAGTCCGAAGATATCTGCTATCTGAGTAGTAAAGATAGTTACTGCAATACCGCTTGTAAATCCTACAATAATGGGATAAGGAATAAATTTAATGATTGTCCCCAGCTTGAATACTCCTAATAATATAAGGAGTACACCAGCCATCATCGTGGCAACCATCAGGCCTTCGATGCCATATTCTTGGATGATACCGTAGATGATAACGATAAAAGCACCGGTTGGTCCTCCGATCTGTACCTTGCTTCCCCCAAGAAACGAAATGATGAATCCTGCAACAATCGCTGTGATAATACCCTTTTCAGGACTTACTCCTGAAGCTATACCGAATGCGATGGCAAGAGGCAATGCTACTATACCTACAATAATACCTGCCATCAGGTCGGTAGTAAAGTCTGTTTTCGTATAATTTTTCAGTGTAGAAAACAGTTTAGGCTGAAAATCCAATTTTACCATATATGTGTTTTGTTATAAATTATAAAAAGAAGTGCAAAAGTATATATTTATTTGAATATTTGGGCTGATAATAAGGTTATTATTTATATTGCATGAGTGAAATTTATTAATAATACTTAAATAAAAAGTTGTAATGATTACAAATTTGAATAAAAGTATTACCTTTACAATATCAAATTAAGAATATACATGTTTAACCAATTAAATAACTAACGATTATGGGAAAAAGTATCAAAGGAACAAGAACAGAGAAGAACTTAGGCATTTCATTTGCTGGTGAATCACAGGCAAGAATGCGCTATACATATTATGCTAGTGCAGCAAAGAAAGAAGGTTACGAACAGATTGCTGCCATCTTTGCTGAAACTGCTGATCAGGAAAAAGAACATGCAAAGCGTATGTTCAAGTGGCTGGAAGGCGGTATGGTAGAAATTACAGCCAGCTATCCTTCAGGTGTAATCGGAACAACACTCGAAAACTTGAAAGCTGCGGCTGCAGGTGAAAACGAAGAATGGTCGCTCGACTATCCTAAGTTTGCAGACATTGCAGATGAAGAAGGTTTCCCTGCTATTGCGAAGATGTATCGTGAAATTGCTGTTGCAGAAAAAGGACACGAAGAAAGATACCTTGCTCTGGCAAAGAATGTAGAAGAAGGAAAGGTATTCAAGAAAGACGCCGAGGTAGTATGGCAGTGCCGTAACTGTGGTTACTTATATGTAGGTACGGAAGCTCCTGAAACTTGTCCGGCATGTTTACATCCACAGGCATATTTCGAAGTAAAGAAAAATAATTATTAATATTGGATATGTATGACTAAAGCGCAGAACTTCCGAATATGAGTTCTGCACTTTTTTTATACACGTAAAAAATACCTATTTTGAGGTATTGTGGTGTTTATCAGAATTTATGATTTTTGTAACACTGAGAAATACTAATCATTTAAATAAAAATGAATATGAAAATAAAATCAATTATAGGTCGTGAAATACTCGATTCACGAGGAAATCCTACGGTAGAGGTTGAAGTAAGACTGGAATCTGGCGTGATGGGACGTGCATCTGTTCCTTCCGGAGCATCTACCGGTGAACATGAAGCTCTCGAACTTCGTGATAAAGATTCTAACCGTTACGGTGGAAAAGGTGTGTTGAAAGCTGTTGAAAACGTAAATAAGGTTATTGCTCCGGCTTTGACTGGATGGTCTGTTCTGGAACAGCGGGCTATCGACAAGAAAATGCTTGAGCTGGATGGCACGCCAACCAAGTCGAATTTAGGTGCAAATGCTATTTTAGGAGTTTCTCTTGCAGTGGCAAAGGCTGCGGCAAACTATCTGGATATACCTTTATACCGTTATATAGGTGGAGTAAATACATTTGTAATGCCTGTTCCGATGATGAATATTATCAACGGAGGTTCACACAGTGATGCGCCTATTGCCTTTCAGGAATTTATGATCCGTCCGGTGGGAGCACCTTCTTTCCGCGAAGGTCTTCGTATGGGGGCTGAAGTTTTCCATGCTTTGAAGAAAGTATTGCATGATAGAGGTCTGAGCACTGCTGTAGGTGATGAAGGAGGTTTTGCTCCTGCACTGAATGGAACAGAAGATGCGCTGGAATCTATTCTTGCAGCTATCCGGCAGACAGGTTACGAACCGGGCAAAGATGTGATGATCGGTATGGACTGTGCTTCATCCGAGTTTTATAGAGATGGACTGTACGATTATACAATTTTTGAAGGTGAAAAGGGCAAGAAGCGTACATCAGAAGAACAGATTGCCTATCTGGAAGAACTTATCAACAAATACCCTATCGACTCCATCGAAGATGGTATGAGTGAAAACGACTGGGAGGGATGGAAAAAACTTACCGAACGTATCGGTGGACGCTGCCAGCTGGTAGGCGATGACCTGTTCGTTACAAATGTAGAATTCCTTTCGAAAGGTATTGAGCTGGGATGTGCCAATTCCATCCTTATTAAAGTAAATCAGATCGGCTCACTCAGTGAAACACTGGATGCAATCGAAATGGCTCATCGTCATGGATATACTACGGTTACCTCTCATCGCTCAGGAGAAACTGAAGATGCTACGATTGCCGATATAGCTGTTGCTACCAACAGTGGTCAGATTAAAACCGGTTCATTGAGCCGTTCAGACCGTATGGCAAAATACAATCAGTTGTTGCGTATCGAAGAAGAACTGGGTGACCTGGCTGTATATGGATACAAGCGTATCAAATAAAAAAGTTAGTCATATTTGAAATTCTAAATTGTAAAGGCTGTTGTCTTCGGACAGCAGCCTTTTCTTTTCGTAAAAAGATGCTGAAGTTTCCTCCTTTTTTTGTACAAATTTTGAAAAGTTTTGTACAATATCCTGAGATACTTTGTACAACTTCAGAAATATTTTGTACGAATTTTGCTTAAGATTTCAGCATGTTTTGGTGAAAAGATCGAGAAGAATAAAAAAAGGAGGCGGTTTGAGGCTATGAAATGGTATGTTAAGGAGGAAAATCACAGAAAAATGAAGAAAATTTGAAAAAAAGTTATGCAGAATGTTTGGAGGTTTCAAAAAAAGTCGTACCTTTGCAACCGCAATCGAGAGAGAAAGCGACAAAAAACTTAATGGTGCGTTAGTTCAGTTGGTTAGAATACATGCCTGTCACGCATGGGGTCACGGGTTCGAGTCCCGTACGCACCGCGAAAAAAAATCCTGGTTCATTTTGAATCAGGATTTTTTATTTCATATAAGTGGAAAAATAAAAAAACGGGAACATGCCGTACTTGGCACATTCCCGTCAATCGTGTGAGTGCTTATTCCAATACTTCACCCTTTTCAGTGTATAACACGGCGGCTGTGTTGTCTTCTGCGTCCGTCAGAACTACTTTGTAGGTTTTTGTTCCTTCCACTTCTTCTACGTATGCTTCTTTGATGGTAAATTCAGCATAGTCTTTTGCAACTGCATCCAGAACAGCTTGTGGAAGATCTTTTACTTCGATGGGTTTGAACTCATTTACAATGGTTACACTGTCTACACTTGCGTGGAAGTTTTCTGCAAACGCAACTGAAGTTCCTAATCCCATTACCAATGCTACTGCTACAAATAACTTTTTCATATTGCTTCAATTTTAATAGTTAGTTAAGTAAGTTTCTACGCTAACAGTAAATCAAATAGAATGCCAAAATGCAGTGTAAAGCTTAATGGTTAGATAATCAGACGAAAATAAAAAATAGCTGAGATTCCGTAATCTGCTAAATGGGTAATTTATCCTCATCGTAATGTGGAGATTTTGTACAATTCTACAAAGTTAAAACAAACGTAAATAGTTGATAAATAAATGTTTATGATTCCTATATAAAAAGAGGTATATCAGATTATTTTAGTTAAATAAGAAATTGCCTGAAAACCTTTTTCTCTTTTCTTTGTTATAAATATACAGAAAAAAATCACTATCTTTTTAATTAATAATCTATGAACATAATCAAATTTGTGTCCGTAGCTTTGTGGAGCATGTGTATGCTTTTTCTAAGCTGCAAGAAGGAGAATCCATCTTTGAATGAAACTCCTGCAACTGTAGAAATTTTCGTATGCAATTCAAAAGGGAAGCCTTTGGAAAATAAAACAGTTGGTTTATACGATGAGAATCGTTATAAAGATTTTCAGAAAGATCATACCGTAAAGCCATTGGCCGAGGTCATTACCAATCAAAAAGGAATAGCTCATTTTGTGTTGGAAAGTCGTCCATGGTTTGTGAAAGGAACATCTGCTGAACTAATGTTTGTGGTGCAGGAATTGCAGGATGCCTCAAATTATAGATGGTGGAGTAGAGGAGGAACAGTTACGCTTGGGAAAGCGCATTCCTTTAAAATAGAAGTCGTTCATCAAGATGGTGCAGAGGGAGATGAAACAATGGAAGAAAAACCCGGTGAAGATGCCGGTGAGAATGTAGAATCTCCTTTTGTGATAGAAAATGGAATATTAACCGGTATAAAAGATCCTTCTTTAACTCAGGTTGTACTCCCGGCAGAAGTGAAAACCATCGCTTCTGGGGCTTTCAGAGACTCTCATATCGAATCTTTAGTGCTTAATGAGGGATTGTTATAGAGCTTCAAGCTTTCTCAGGAAGCCAGAAATTGGCTTCTGTCGCGTTTCCCGCTTCTTTAAAGGAGATAGGTGGACATGCGTTTGAAGATTGTGTGGCTTTGACAGAAGTTGACCTGTTCAAAACGGCTCTGCAGGAAATCAGTTCCGATGCTTTTCGTGAAACAGGATTGAAAAAAGTTACTCTGCCTGCTTCATTGAAAAAAATAGGTTCGCAGGCCTTTTTAGGTACACATTTGGAAGAGGTTGTATTTTCAGCAGAATTGCAGGAGATAGATGACGAAGCTTTCAGAGGAGTAGTGGAATTTCTGGTTAAATTGGAGGCCTATAAAGCGAAATGGGACTCTTATGAGAGCTATCATTCCAAGATAGAAGAAAAGTCCTGAATAAGTCATATTAAAAAAATTACAGCGTGTACGAACTCACCAGGAAATTCGTACACGCTGTTGTTTTTGGTAGTGTAAAATAAACACCTAACGGAATAGCAAATTTGAGTAAAGCGTAGCGAACAGACTGAAAAAGCGTTCGTTACGCTATATTTTTCTCTTGTTCAAAAGCCAAGAAGAGACAGAATATGGACAAACGCAGCAAAAGTTCAGTTACTTTATCATTACCCGTGCGATGATGCAAATTTCTTGCGAAACCTAAATTTTGCATCGTTTGGCGTTATGTGTCGTATCTGTCGGTAACTCACTATGAATTAATTTTGTAACCAAAAAAAAGTGAGTTATGAGAAGTACATTTAAGGTATTGTTCTACGTGAAGAAAGGCAGTGAGAAACCCAACGGCAACCTGCCTTTGATGTGTCGCATTACGGTGGACGGAGAGATTAAGCAGTTCAGTTGCAAGATGGATGTTCCCTTGCGCCTGTGGGACGTGAAGAACAACCGTGCTTCGGGTAAGAGTGCCGAAGCGCAAAGAATCAACCGTGCCGTTGACAAAATCAGAGTGGAGATAAACCGCCGTTATCAAGAGTTGATGCAGACGGACGGTTATGTCACTGCTGCCAAGTTGAAAGATGCCTATCTCGGCATCGGTATCAAACAGGAAACCTTGCTAAAACTGTTTGAACAACACAACAGCGAATTTGCCAAGAAAGTGGGACACAGCAGGGCAAAAGGAACATTCCGACGTTATGTTACCGTCTGCAAGCACATCCGTGAGTTCCTACCCCATACCTACAAGCGTGAAGATATTCCGTTAAAAGAGTTGAACCTCTCGTTCATCAACGACTTCGAGTATTTCCTGCGTACTGAGAAAAAATGCCGCACCAATACCATTTGGGGCTACATGATTGTGCTGAAACACATTATTTCCATAGCGAGGAATGACGGTCGTCTGCCGTTCAATCCCTTTGCAGGGTACATCAACTCTCCCGAAAGCGTGGACAGAGGGTATATTACGAGAGAGGAGATACACACAATGATGAACACCGATATGCCCGACAAGACACACGAGCTTGTCAGGGATTTATTTCTGTTCTCCACCTTTACAGGTTTGGCATATTCCGATGTCAAGAACCTTACGGAAGACAACCTGCAAACATTCTTTGACGGAAATCTGTGGATTATCACCCGAAGAAAGAAAACTAACACGGAATCCAATATCCGATTGTTGGATGTTCCCCGAAAGATAATAGAGAAGTACAGGGGTATGACAAGAGATAATAAAGTATTCCCCATGCCGAGTAACACGACTTGCAACAAGAAGCTGAAAGCCATTGCCAAGTTGTGCGGTATAAAAGTCCACTTGACCTATCATGTAGCAAGACATTCGGCAGCGACCACTGTGCTGTTATCCAACGGAGTACCCATTGAAACCGTCAGCCGACTTTTGGGACATACCAACATAAAAACGACCCAAATTTACGCAAGTGCGCCCAGAATGGTCGCTTAATAAATACTTCTTTAGCAAGAAGTTAGGA
>OGNL01000615.1_pt1 | contig 14592 bp, 13 predicted proteins | sample 1573471 | NCBI WGS metagenome assembly OGNL01 (sample SAMEA2582001, study PRJEB24529) | metagenome | biome: Human gut stool | place: China | collected 2011 | reverse complement strand
CCAGATTGTAATCCGCAATGTCATTCACATGATACAGGAATTGCAGTTAGATATGGCTTCTGGATACATTTACAGAAATCGGCACCGGCGTAATTCCACCGGTCTTCCAGATATGAATGGCTGCGAATACCTTCTCCCATACATATGCATCAACATCCACGATATAGCCGCTCTTTTCCAGCACTGGAATAAATTCATCAGGATAAATAATGCCTTCTTTGACACTATGCCACCGTATCAGTGCTTCTCCGCCAATTATTTCTCCACTGCGCATATCAACTTTGGGCTGTATGTAGACTTTAAATTCTTCGTCCCGCAGCGCCATTGCAACATTATTCTCAATACGTTTTTCGCGCATCATTTCTTTACGCATTTTATCATCATAAAACTCATAAATTGCATAGGCTTTTCCCTTAATTTTCTGCAATGCCATATCAGCATAGTCACACATCAGGCTGATGTCCATGTGATTCTTTGAAATGCAGATGCCAAATGCAGGCAATGCCTTACAAAACAGCGGATACGCACAGATTTTTTCATGGAGTGCAACTGCAATATCCGATAACTGCTTTTTATTCTGAAATGGAAGACAGATTGTAAAAATGTCCGCACGCAGATGACCGACAACCGACATATCCGATTCGTATTCCCGTATGCAGTCTGCTATGTACTGAAGCAGTTTATCACCCTGCTGCCTGCCGCAGAATTCATTGACCGTTTTAAAGCGGTATATATCCATACGAATCAGTGCATACTGTAGTTTTTCATGCTGCTGCATACATTCATTGGCCTTAAAAAAGAATGATTTCGGACCGTAAAGTCCCGTAAGGGCTGCTCTGTCACTGTCTGCTCTTTCTTCCGCCATTTTCCGTAGTGAATATAAATATAGTTCTTCGCGCCCCTGCTCTGTCATCATTGGGGAAATTTCCGTTTTCGTATCTTCTTCCTGCCTGCTCATACGGTGTCACCCTTTCTTTCCATATCTTCATGTACTTCTTCCCGTACAATTATTATTTATCTTATCATACTTTGCCGATATAATAAATACTTTTTCAGGTAAAAGAAAAACTGCCGGACTAAGAGAACCTACATTCATCCCAGTGCGGCAGTCCATTTTTCATTTTATAAATGGCTCTTAATCTTTTCAATCATTTCCGCATATTCGGCATCAGATAAATACTTCTTATCCGGATTCATTAAGAATACACCGCCCCATTCAAATTCGTCCTTGTACTTCGGGCAGAGATGAAAATGAAGATGATGACCCGTATCACCGTAAGCACCATAATTTACCTTGTCCGGATGGAAAGCTGCCATAATTGCTCTTGCAACCTTTGCAACATCTTCGAAGTAAGCTGCACGTTCTTCTGCTGTCAGTTCATTCATATCGCCGACATGCTTCTTATGTGCTACGATACATCTGCCCGGATGGCTCTGCTCCTTAAATAAATAGACCTTTGACGTTTCAAGTTCGCAAATCTTAATACCGAATTTTGCTACTAAATCGCCTTCTACACAATATGCGCAATTGTTATCTACCATGATAATCCTCCATTCTATTGTTACAGGCGGAAGCATATCTGATGCCCGCCGCCCGTAAAATTTATTCTTTATTATTCAGCGTCTTTAATAGAAAAGCTTAATCTGCCCATCTTATCTTTGCCCATGCACTTGCAGCGTACCTTATCACCTAATGTCAGTACGTCCTCTACATGCTCGATTCTTTCTTTTGCAATCTTTGAAATGTGAACCATGCCTTCCTTACCCGGTGCAAATTCAACAAATGCACCGAATTCTTTGATGCTTACAACCTTACCTTCGTAAATCTGGCCTTCTTCAAAATCCTGTACAATGGTATTGATATACTTCATCGCCTGATCCATGCCTGCCTGCTCTACGCCACATACAGATACAAATCCGTCATCTGTAATATCAATCTTAACACCACATTCATCAATAATTGCATTGATAACCTTACCACGCTGTCCGACAACTTCACCGATCTTAGCCGGATCAATCTTTGTCTGGATAATCTTCGGCGCATATTCACCAACTGTCTTTCTAGGCTCTGCGATTGCAGGCTTCATACAGGTATCCATAATGAACAGTCTTGCTTCTCTAGTTCTTGCGATGGCTTCTTCTACGATTGGTCTTGTCAGACCGTGAATCTTAATATCCATCTGAATGGCTGTGATACCTTCTGTTGTACCGGTTACCTTAAAGTCCATATCACCGAAGAAATCTTCAAGTCCCTGAATATCTGTTAATACGATATAATCGTCATCTGTATCACCTGTTACAAGACCACATGAAATACCGGCTACCATCTTCTTAATCGGTACACCTGCTGCCATTAAAGACATGCAGGAAGCACAGGTTGAAGCCATGGATGTTGATCCGTTGGATTCAAATGTTTCGGATACGGCGCGGATTGCATACGGGAATTCTTCCGGTGTAGGAAGAACCGGAATCAATGCTCTTTCTGCTAATGCACCATGACCGATTTCACGACGTCCCGGACCTCTTGACGGCTTTGTTTCACCTACTGAGTATGACGGGAAATTGTACTGGTGGATATATCTTTTTTCCGTAACGTTATCATCTAATCCGTCTACTTTCTGTGCTTCTGAAAGCGGTGCAAGCGTTACAATGTCACAAATCTGTGTCTGTCCTCTTGTAAACATCGCAGAACCATGCACTCTCGGAATAATATCCACTTCTGCTGCCAGCGGACGAATCTGGTTAATAGCACGTCCATCCGGTCTTTTATGGTCTTTTAAGATCATCTTACGAACTGTCTTTTTCTGATACTGGTAAACTGCTTCACCCAGTACGGCAAGCCATTCTTCATTGTCTGCAAAAGCTTCTTTCATCTTTTCTGTTACTGCATCAATGTTCTTTTCTCTGGTCTGCTTGTCATCTGTAAAGACTGCTTCTTCCATTTCCTGTGGTGTTACAATCTGCTTCATAGCTTCAAACATTTCAGCCGGAACGGCACAGCTTACATATGTATGCTTTTCCTTGCCGACTTCTGCCACAATCTTATCGATAAATTCAATGATTGTCTGGTTGATGTCATGTGCCATGTAAATTGCCTCAATCATCTTTGCTTCCGGAATCTCATTGGCACCGGCTTCAATCATGATAACTTTCTGTCTTGTAGAAGCAACTGTCAGCTGTAAATCACCTTCCTGCCACTGTGTCTGTGAAGGATTGACTACAAATTCACCGTCAATCAGTCCGATCTGTGTGGTTGCACAAGGACCGTCAAACGGAATATCGGAAATGCAGGTTGCAATCGCAGAACCAAGCATTGCAAGCAGTTCCGGTCTGCACTCTGTATCAACAGACATCACCATGTTGTTTAATGTAACATCATTTCTGTAATCCTTTGGGAAAAGAGGTCTCATAGGACGGTCAATTACACGATCTGTAAGGATGGCGTTCTCAGATGCCTTTCCCTCACGCTTGTTAAAACCACCCGGAATCTTACCGACTGCATACATCTTTTCTTCATATTCTACACTTAACGGGAAGAAATCAATTCCTTCTCTTGGCTCTTTGGATGCAGTTGCTGTAGAAAGCACAACTGTATCGCCATAGTGCATTAACGCTGCACCGTTTGCCTGTGCGCAGACTCTGCCGATATCAACACGCAGTGTTCTGCCAGCCAGCTCCATTGTAAACTGTTTAAACATAAATTCTCCATTCTGCCGGATTTTTGATTTTTCTGCCCGGCTCTTTTTTTATCAGAAACAGAAGCCCGAAACAACTGAAAAACCCACCATTTTCTCATTGCATTTCACAACCTACGGTACATTTTTCAGCAGTCTCGGTAGAAACTTCTGTTATCTTTGTTTTACGGTCTGCGGTTATTCCATGATGCTCCGCACAATACAAAAGGGCGGAGAAATCTCCGCCCTTCTTAAAATTACTTTCTGATTCCAAGACGAGCGATGAGGTTTCTGTAACCTTCGATATCGTTCTTCTTTAAATACTCAAGTAAAGCTCTTCTCTTACCAACCATTTTAAGAAGTCCTCTTCTTGAATGATGGTCTTTCTGGTTAACCTTTAAATGTTCTGTAAGTTCTGCAATTCTTTCTGTTAAGATTGCGATCTGAACTTCCGGTGAACCTGTATCGCCAGGCTTTCTTCCGTATGCTGCAATAATTTCTGCTTTCTTTTCCTTAGATATCATGATTGATATTCCTCCTTTTAATAATCGCCTGCTACTAAGAATCAGGTCGGAGTGTCCTGAATCTGAATAACGGCTAACATACTTTAAAAATATAACATAAATTCATCTGCTATGCAAGCTTTTCATGTGATTTTGTATACTAATTTTCATTAATTTTTAAGTAAAAACATTTCTCTTGCAAACGAAGCATCACTTTCCATCTGTTTTTTTAAAGTTTCGATGGAATCAAATTTCATTTCCTGCCGTAAAAAGTGCATAAGCTGTACTTCTATATAATGTCCGTAGGCGTCATCATTATAATCAAACAGATTGGTTTCCACGCTTAAAAGCGGACTGTCATCGAGTGTCGGACGGACGCCTAAATTGGTCACGCCAAAATATTCTTTACCGTCCAGCCGTGTAATGGATGCATACACACCGTTTGGCGGAAGCAGCTTACTGTCCGGCGGATAAATATTTAACGTCGGAAGATTTAACTGACGGCCCAGCTGCTTTCCCTTTGATACAATACCATAGATGCTGTAGGGTCTGCCAAGCAGCACATTGACAGTTTCCATGTGTCCGAGGCGCAGCTCTTCACGGACATATGTACTACTGATTTCCCGCTCCTGATACCGCTCTTTTTCGACAATCGTGGTTTCAAACCCATATTCCGGTCCGCGTTCCAAAAGCATCTGCGCATTGCCCATTCTGCCTTTGCCAAAGTGATAATCCGTACCGACCACCACATACTTTGCATGCAGTCTGCCAATCAGAATTTCCTCAATAAACGCTTCCGGTTCCATATTCATAAAATCTTCTGTGAACGGATATTCAATTTCCACATCGACACCCTGTTTTTCCAGAAACATCCGCCGTTCTGTATTGGTTGTAATAAAATGCTGGTTTTTCTGCGGGCAGAGCCGGAGTGGAATTTTATCAAATGTAAAAACAACCGATAAAAGATTTTCCTGTTTTGCTTTTTCCTGAATCATCTCTATCAGTTTCTGATGTCCCATGTGAACGCCGTCAAACTTTCCCAGCGTAACAGCAGAGGGCCTGTCCAGACTAAAATCACGGATTCCCTGAATATACTGCAAAACGTTCACACCCCTTTCATATTAATCTCCATTTCTGAGCATCTTGCTGCGAAATGCTATTTTCCCGGCTGTTCATGCGAATAAAACATTTTCACCGGTTTAAATACACACGCACTCCATCGGAATATCCCGATAAATGCCGCATGGCTGTCATAAATTCTGAAACACTCCTGCTCCATCAGATCCGCTTCCTGCATGGACACTGCCGCCGCAGGAAAAGCATTGCCATTATAGAGCAGTTTTTCGTACTCCTCTAAGACGGTGAGCTTCCTGTAATCCGGAAACATCTCATCAATCGGAACGATATGTTCTTCCACCGTCTGATTGTGTGTCATTTCTTCAATCTGTTCCAGTGTAAGACTGTCATCCAGCCCAAAGCAGCCGACCCTTGTCCGCACCAGTTTTTTCATACAGGCACCACAGCCCAGTTTTTTTCCGATATCTTCACATAAAGTACGGATATAAGTTCCTTTGGAACACTCCACGGTAAAAGTAACGGTTTTTTCGTCGTCTGCCAGATTCATTTCATTGATATGCAGTGCATGAATTGTAATTTTTCTGGCTGCACGTTCAATCTCAATGCCCTGTCTTGCAAGTTCATACAGCTTATGGCCTTTATATTTTAAAGCCGAATACATCGGCGGTGTCTGGTAATATTCGCCTACAAAGCTGCTGCACGCCTCTATCACCTCTAATTCGGTGACATGGACTTCATTTTCTGCCGTTACGGTACCGGTGGTATCCTGTGTATCTGTCGTTGTTCCCAAAAGCATCACTGCTTCATACGTTTTTCCCCAGTCTGTAATCATGCTGCAAAGCCCTGTTGCTTTGCCCAGACATACCGGCAGCACGCCTTCCGCTTCCGGGTCAAGCGTACCTGTATGTCCGATTTTTTTCATATGGAGAATTCCTCTGAGTTTTGCAACGACATCATGCGAAGTATATCCTTTTTCTTTATATACATTTATGATACCATTCATAACATTCCTCATATACTGTTTTCACAGTTTTTATTCAACATTTTCTGCGCCGGAAAGTGCATTGTACTGCTCCTCAATTCTGGCACCGATATTGTTAATAATGTCATGCACTGCACCGTTTGCCGTAAAGCCCGCCGCACGGATATGTCCACCGCCGCCATAGTGCATTGCAATTTTGCTCACGTCAATGACTTTCTTGGAACGTAAGCTGACTTTATATTCTTCCTCACCGGTCTGATACAGGAAAATGGCAACTTCCACGCCCTCCGTCAGACGCAGCTGTTCCACAATGCCGCCCAGCTCCCTGCCGGTAACACCATAGAAATTCATTTCATCCTGTGTAACCAGTGAGAAAATACATTTGCCGTCATAGAATAAAACACTCTCTAATAATGCCCTGCCAAGAATCTGATTCTGGATATATGTCTTTGCATAAAAGCTGTTATCGATAATATCTGAGTAATCAATTCCTTTTTCCATCATCTTTCCGGCAATCAGCATCGTCTGTGCCGACGTCGAGCTGTACTTAAACACGCCCGTATCATGCACAATACCTGTGTAAATGCAGGCTGCTGTGTCTTTACTGATTTTATCATCTTCCAGTGTACGGTAAAGCACTTCACAGGCAGAGCTGGCCTGCGCATCTACTACATTGACATCAGCAAAACTTCCGTTGCTGATATGATGATCAATGCAGACAGTCTTTTTTGCATTTTCAAAGCAGCTATGGAATGGCTCAATTCTGTCTAAGCTGCTGCAATCGAGTACAAAAAAGACATCATATTCTTTTTTGATATCCGGGATTGTCTGAATTTTATCAATATCACGGATATAATGAAATTCACTGCCCGGTGTTTCCAGATAAACTGTTACATCCAGCTGCGGACAATTATCCTTTAAATAGGAATACAATCCCATGCAGGAACCGATACAGTCCCCGTCCGGTCTGACATGTCCGGTAATACCTACCGTTTCTGCACCTTTTAATTCTTCTAAAACATTCATACTTAGTCCTCTGAATCCTGTACAGGTTCCTCAACATGATGTTCATTGTCATACTGTGTTACTTCGTCAATCAGTTTTGACATATTGACACCGTATTCAATGGACTGATCCATGATAAACCGGATCTCCGGTGTATTGCGCAGATTTACTGTTTTCGCAAGTTTGCTGCGGATAAATCCTTCTGCACTTTTCAACCCTTTCATCGTGTCTTCCTGGGATTCTTTGTCCCCAAGGACACTGATATATGCTTTACAGGTTTTTAAATCCGGGGCAACCTCCACGGATACCACCGAGGTCATCGGGTTTATCCGCGGGTCTTTGATTTCTCCCCTGATAATGTTACTGAGTTCCTTTAATACTTCACCATTAATTCTGGTGTTTTTTACACTGTTTTTACGCATTCTAAAAACCTTATGCCCTTTCTAAAACTTATCTAGGCACTTCTACCATTTCATAAGCTTCAATGATGTCGCCTTCCTGAATGTCGTTAAATTTTTCAAATACAAGACCACATTCATATCCGGCCTTTACCTCCTTGACTTCATCCTTAAATCTCTTTAAGGAAGCAATCGGTCCTTCGTACGTCTTTTCGCCTTCTCTTGTAATGCGGACAGAAGCATTTCTTGTAATCTTACCGTCTGTTACAAATGAACCGGCAATGTTGCCGACACCGGATGCCTTGAAAATCTGGCGGATTTCAACATGACCGATAACCTGTTCTTCATAAATCGGCTCTAACATACCCTTTAAAGCGGACTCTACATCTTCAATTGCATTGTAGATAACGCTGTATAATCTTAAATCAACCTTTTCACGTTCTGCAACGATTCTTGCCTGATTATCCGGCTTAACATTAAAGCCAATGATAATTGCATTGGAAGCAGAAGCTAAAACAACATCGGATTCGTTGATATTACCAACACCGCCGTGGATAATCTTAACCACAACTTCTTCGTTTGAAAGCTTTACAAGGCTCTGCTTTACAGCTTCTACCGAACCCTGTACATCGGCTTTGATAATAATACCAAGTTCCTTTACATTACCTGCCTGAATCTGTTCGAACAATGCATCTAAGGATACCTTGTGCTTTGTATCGTCTAAGAGCTTCTTTCTGCCTTCGCTGATAAAGGTTTCTGCAAAGTTTCTGGCTTCCTTATCAGAATCCATTGCAACGAGAATTTCACCGGCATTCGGCACGTCATTTAAACCGAGAATTTCAACAGGAATAGAAGGTCCTGCTTCTCTTACACGGTGTCCCTTATCATCTACCATCGCTCTGATTTTACCATGGCATGCACCGGCTGCCACATGGTCACCAACCTTTAATGTACCCTTCTGTACAAGTACGGTTGCAACCGGACCGCGTCCCTTATCCAGTTCAGCTTCAATTACGATACCTCTTGCCTTACGGTTCGGATTTGCCTTTAATTCCTGTACCTCTGCGGTTAAAAGAATCATTTCCAGTAAGTCATCAATACCTTCCTTTGTATGTGCGGATACCGGTACGAAAATGGTTGAACCGCCCCAGTCTTCCGGAATCAGTTCGTATTCTGTCAGTTCCTGCTTTACCTTTTCGATATTGGCACTCGGCTTATCAATCTTGTTGACAGCAACGATAATTTCAACACCTGCTGCCTTTGCATGGTTGATGGCTTCAATTGTCTGAGGCATGACACCGTCATCTGCCGCAACAACCAGAATGGCAATATCTGTTGCCTGTGCACCACGCATTCTCATGGCTGTAAACGCTTCATGACCCGGTGTATCAAGGAATGTAATCAGGTGATCATTGATTGATACCGTATACGCACCGATTTTCTGTGTGATACCGCCGGATTCTTTAGCCGTTACGTGTGTTTCACGGATAGCATCCAGTAATGATGTCTTACCGTGGTCAACGTGACCCATAACACAGACTACAGGTGGTCTTGTAACCTGTGTATCTTCTGCTTCATCATCTTCCTTTAACAGTTCCGCAATAACATCAACCTTTTCTTCGTGTTCGCAGATGCAGTTAAATTCAAGTGCGATTTCTTCTGCTGTATCATAATCCACTTCCTGATTGATTGTTACAATTTTTCCCTGCATAAACAGCTTCTTTACAACAACGGACGGCTGGACTTTCATCTTATCTGCCAGTTCCTTGATGGTTAAGCTGTCCGGCAGAACCAGCTGCTTAATGGTTTCTTCTTCTTTTTCTACCGGCTTGTTTACCTTCTTGTTTGCCTGGCTGTTTGCGAACTTCAGATTTTCTTTTTCTTCATCTTTTCTTCTGTCGTTCTTCTTGTTGTCCCTTCTGGATTCCGGCTTTCTTGCATCCGGCTTGGTTTCAAACAGAAAATCATTCTTTGGCAGACTTTCTTTTCTGTCACGGTCATTTCTGCGTCCGCTGTTTCCCCCCTGTCCATTGCGGTCATTTCTATAGCCGTTATTTCCACCGCCGTTTCCGTTGCGGTCATTTCTATAGCCGTTATTTCCGCCACCGTTTCCGTTGCGGTCATTTCTGTCATTTCTATAGCCGTTATTTCTGTCGCCGTTTCCGTTGCGGTCGTTCCGATCATTTCTGTAGCCGTTATTTCCGCCGCCGTTTCCGTTGCGGTCATTCCGATCGTTTCTGTAACCGTTGTTTCCGCCGCCGTTTCCGTTACGGTCATTTCTGTAACCGTTATGTCTGTCTCCGTTTCCGCCACGGTCATTTCTGTCACGGTCGTTACGGTTGTTGTCACGGTTTCCGGCATAGTTATTTCTACCGTTTTCGTTTCTTGGTGTATCTGATTTTCTGTTGTTATTCTGATTGTTATTTCTATTATTCATCTGATTATCGTTCTTTGTCTGATTCTGATTTCCCTTTCTTGTATCATTTCCCGGTGCTTTTGTACTATTCTGTGGAAAATACACCTGTGAAATATGGGACTTTTTATCTTCCTGCTTTGCTTCTGTCTTTGGTTTTTCCGGCTGTGCCGCCTTTTTACCGAACTTGCTGCGGATAGACGTGATTTCTGAGTCTGTCAGACCGTTGGAAGCGGTATACTTCTTTGTGTCGTTACTCAATGTTTCTATAATTTCTTTTGATGATATATTTAACTCTTTTGCCAATTCATGAACTCTCATATTTGCCATTTAACCTCTCTTCCGAACAACCGCTTACATCTGCTGCTCCAAACCATTTTTTAAATGCTTTTCGATTGTATTTCTAAAGCCTTCATCTACGACTGCGAGTGATGCCCGAAACTGTTTGCCGATTGCATGACCAAGTGTTTCTTTGTCACTGTAAATGTAAACAGGCACCTCATAAAATGCACACATATTTGTAAACATCTTCTTTGTATTTTCCGATGCATCTCCTGCAACAATAACCAGTGCGGCTTTCCCGGTCTTGACTGCCTTTTCTGTTGCAAATTCTCCGCTTACGATTTTTCCTGCTTTCTGCGCAAGTCCGATCATTGCTAATGCCTTATCCTGCTTCAATATTTTCCAGCTCCTTTGCCAACTTGTCATACACAGACTTTTCTATCGGCATTTTAAAGGAACGTTCCAGTCCCTTTGATGCCACAGCCTTTGCAAAACAATCCGCATTAGGACATATATATGCACCTCTGCCGTTTTTCTTGCCTGTCACATCAATGATAATGCCTTCCGTATCTGTTTTTAAGATTCTGATTAAATCTTTTTTATTCTTCATTTCACGACAGCCTATGCACTGTCTTTGAGGAATCTTTTTTGTTCCGGCCAAATAAATCACTCCCTGATCTTTTATTCTTCTTCACTCAATGTAAGTTCAACGTCTTCTTCGTCACCGGCTGTTTCGTCGATGTCTTCATTTGCCTGTGCTTCACTCTTAATATCAATGCCAAAGCCTGTAAGCTTCGCTGCAAGTCTTACGTTTTGTCCTGATTTGCCGATTGCAAGAGAAAGCTGCTGTTCTGAAACGATGATTTCCGCTTTCTTTTCTTCGTCATCTGCTGTTGCGGATACAACCTTTGCCGGACTTAACGCATTGACAATTAACTGTGCCGGATTTTCATCCCATTCGATAATATCAATCTGTTCGTTGCCCAGTTCATTAACGATTGCCTTTACTCTCGCACCGTTTACACCGACACATGCACCAACCGGATCAACATTCGGTACTTTTGCACGGACTGCCATTTTAGTTCTTGAACCGGCTTCTCTTGCAATACCCATAATTTCAACAATGCCGTCTTTGATTTCCGTTACTTCTTCTTCAAAAAGGCGTTCTACAAGCTGTGGTGATGTTCTTGATACTCTTACCAGTGTCCCCGGTTTTTCTTTGTTGGAAACGCTTACAACATAAAGTTTAATTCTGTCGCCGCGTTCAAAGGTTTCACCCTTTACCTGATCACTGACCTTTAAGGTTGTCTGTGTTCTTCCGATGTCTACCAAAACATTACCCTTTTCATCAATTCTTTGTACAATTCCTGTGATGATTTCTTTTTCCTTTGAATGGTATTCATTGTAAAGTGCTGCCTTTTCTTCTTCACGAATCTTCTGTACAATTGTACCCTTTGCATTCTTTGCCGCACGTCTTGAAAATTCTTCTGATTTTACCTCTACGGTAACAATGTCACCAATCTGGCAGTTTGGCTTAATCTTTCTTGCATCGGCAAGGGAAATCTCTGTTGCAGAAATATACTTTTCAGTATTTTTTCTGGAATTGCTTCCTTCTGCCGGTTCCGGAACAGATACTTCTTCAACGACCTGTCTGTCTGAATAAATGTGGAAGTCCCCTGTGATTCTGTCTAATACAACACGGCCGTTTTCTACAGTGTTAAACTGTGTCTTATATTCATCCATCAGTGATTTTTCAATTGCCTCAAACATCACTTCCTTGCTGATTCCGTTTTCTTTTTCAAGCGCATCAAGTGCTGCTATTAATTCTTTACTCATAATTTCCTCCATTTGGCCTTGCGGCATCGTTTATTCTTTATTATTAATCACAAAATGCAAGACGAATCATTGCCAGATTCGCTCTTTCAAATGTCTTTTCTTCATCCTTTTCAAATGCAAGTGTTACTGTTTTTTCATCGTATGCTTTTAACACGCCTGTAAATTCTTTCTGTTTGTCTTCGGCACGGTAAAGCTTAATATCAATTAATTTTCCAATGCTTCTTTGATAATCTTTTTCTTTCTTTAACGGTCTTAACAACCCCGGAGAACTGACTTCAAAAATATACTGATCCGGAATATAGTTTTCTTTGTCAAGGACTTCATTAAATTCTCTGCTGATTACCTCACAGTCATCTACGGTAATGCCACCTTCTTTATCGATGTAAACTCTCAAGTACCAGTCACTGCCCTCTTTCACATATTCCACATCAACCAGCTCAAAATGATGCGCATCAATGAACGGTTGAATGAGCTGCTCTGTTTTTTCTTCGTAGCTTATCTTTCTACCCATTTATTCATCGCCTTTCCATTATTTTAAATCGCAGGAATCCCCGCCTGTCAGTCCGCCTGTATTATGCCTAACAACGAAAGAGTGGACATTTCTGCCCACTCTTTCCAGAACACTATAATACAGAATAGCTAATAGGGGAGTCGAACCCCTGTCTTCGCCGTGAGAGGGCGACGTCTTGACCACTTGACCAATTAGCCATATTCCTGTAACTGTATGCCGTATTTACAACGTGCGTTTAACAGTACTTTCATATAATACACTTTTTTTATGCACATTGCAAGCACTTTTTTTATTTTTTTGCATTTTCTTTTATTTCAGGCAAAAAATAACGGGCATCTTCCGGGATAAGGAATTCCCATGCCCTGCTGCTGCCCGTTCTGCTTATAAATTTAAAACCGCTTTTGTATTTTTCTTTAAAAGACTGCAAAAAGTGCGCTGAAAAGTCCTGCACTGGCAGCACCCATGACAATACCTGCCAGAAGCACACCGCCCAATACGGCAAGTACACTCTTTTTAAATCCCATATCCAGAAAACTGGCTGCCAATGTTCCTGTCCATGCACCTGTACCCGGAACCGGAATACCCACAAATAAAAGCAGTGCGATAAATAACCCGTTTCCTGCTTTTTCTTTCAGCTTCTGTCCACCCTTGTGACCTTTTTCAATACAGAAGGTAAAAAACTTACCAATGTATTTTTTATCCTTGCCCCACTCAAGCACCCGTCTTGCAAAAAGGTAAATAATCGGAACCGGAAGCATGTTGCCGATAACACAGATGATGTAGGACTGTAATAACGGCAGCTGGAAGCCCTGCGAAATCGGAATCGCACCTCGCAATTCTACGATTGGCACCATGGATACCAGAAAAATCATAAGATATTTTTTTAACATAAATTTAGTTTTCTCCATTCTCTCCGCATACACGGTTTATTTTATGCGCTGTGCACACAATCTATGTTACAAAAGTATACTGATAAAAGCAAGTATTTTTTTATTCGTGCATATGACGGAGGCTGTCTAAGAACAGCGGCTTGTTGACGAAGCGGAACAGTTCCCTTGCGTATGGATAGTTGATGATTTTCATGGCATCGTCTTCCGTCGCAAAGACGTTCATGGCACTGTCAACATATACGTTTTGCAGGCTCATGTCGCTGACTGCAAAAACGGAATCGCACAATACCAGCTTACAGTCGTATGTATCGTCTGAATTGACTGTGATTTGTACCTGCGGACTGATTTTTAAAATCCGCTCCGCAAGATCGTAGGAAAAATCTTCTCCCTGACCGCGTTCTAAATAAATACACTGCTTTCCCGCCAGCACTTCACGCAGTGCCGTATCTTTGCAGTCCACTTCAAATATCCGTCCGTCTGCCGCTTTTCCGCGGACACCGTGAATCGCATCGTCATAGGCAAACATGACTGTTTTTGCCTTGTTATACTCACCGCGGTACATGCCTTCATACTGCACTTCAAACACAGAATTTAAAAAGGTATCACACATTTTCTCCCATTCATCCTGCGGGGTATATTTCATAAAGAAATAAATCCAGTTGCGCCACGCATAATATGTTGGAAATGTATTAACAACTTCTTTTTTTGCGCCCATGCGGTGAAGCACCACGGAACTGCCGACTGATGCCACTTTGTAACCTGCAAGGTTACAGCAGTATCCCCACTCGGTATCGTCCCAGTAGAGAAAATTATCTTCCGGCATCAGTCCGATTTCATCTATCAGACTTTTCCGCACCATAAGAGAGCAGGCGGCAACCGCATCGGAATATTCGACATCGGGAATTCCGTCTGCATCGGTTTTTCCAAGGAATTTGGCTTCGGTACAGTAGTCTTTAAAATCCACAATCTGCCCGAACTGCTGGATAACACCCGGATTTTCCATGTGATACACGCGCGAACC
>OGNL01000609.1_pt1 | contig 14667 bp, 7 predicted proteins | sample 1573471 | NCBI WGS metagenome assembly OGNL01 (sample SAMEA2582001, study PRJEB24529) | metagenome | biome: Human gut stool | place: China | collected 2011 | reverse complement strand
TGCATCAAAATGCATATTAACATACATTTTGACACACCCTCAAAAAATGAATCCAAACTTCAAAGCATACAGATGCGATGAGGCTTGGAAAACACCCTGTCAGTTGTAAAAAAGCACCACGATGACTTTTCAAAAGCATCGTGGCGCTTTTAAAAAATGCTGAAAATCCTTCTTTTTCCGCTTTCTTTTCCTCAGAATGAAAGTCTGGAAAGTTGTTTGTTTTTTTAGATATACAGCTGTCAATCAAAGTTTTATTTTCGAAAATAGTCCTTCAGATTGGCGAATTTCCGGTCTGCTATCCTTTCTGTCAGAAAAAACGGATTCTCAGGAAGGTTGAAAAGCAAAATGACAGAATCATAACATCATATAATTCTACATCTGTATCGTTGTTTATTACATTTTATGCGAAAGAGTATTTTTGTTATTTTGTTTTCTAAAACGAACAGACAGAAACAAATGAGTTACTTAAACTGATAGATCTATGAAAATAAGAAAAATACAAGCGACGGTTTTAGTCTTTGTCTTGACAGCTTCGCCGTTCTTGCAGGCACAATATAAGATGGATTTAAGGAAGGTGGTCCCGCCTGAAATCAACTATTTGAAGATGGGGCATCCCGGACCGGCAGGGCAGGAAATCCGGATCAATAATTTGTATCTGGAAGAAGGAGGGGTGGCGAAAGTACCCGTTATGGGTGAGTTCCACTACGCCCGCATGAATCCCGAATATTGGAAGGATGCCTTGCTGAAAATGAAAGCCTCGGGAGTCAATATCGTGTCAACCTATTGTCTGTGGTCGTTACACGAAGAGCGCGAAGGGGAATTGTCCTGGGAGGGACACTTGAATTTGCGTCGTTTCATCGAGCTTTGCAAGGAAGTAGGTTTGAAGGTTCATCTGAGAGTGGGACCGTATTGCAATGCCGAAATCAGAAACGGAGGTCTGCCGGATTGGCTCGTTGGGAACAGGATGCTGGAAACCCGTTCCAATCATCCGTTATATCTGGCTTATGTAGAACGCTGGTATCAGGCTTTGTATCAGCAGGTGAAGGGACTGTTCTATAAGGACAACGGTCCTATTGTGGCCCTTCAGCTGGAGAACGAATATGTGAAGAGAGGGCAGATTATTCCTCATCTGACGACCTTGAAGAAAATGGCCGTTGGTATCGGCTTTGATGTACCTCTTTATACGATGACTCATTGGATGGACAGCGAGTATCCGAAAGGGGAGATTGTGCCGTATGCCGGTTTTTATATTGAAGCTCCCTGGACCACTTCGGGCAAGAACGAAATGCCGGTTTCCAACTTTGAGTTTTTTACCTACAACCGCTTGTCGGACAATATCGGTACGGATATCATCAAGATTGAAGGCGAAGTGGAGTCGCTGAGCGGTGAAAACAACGACTCTCCGTTCTTTACCTGTGAAGTGGGAGTGGGAAGCACCACCTTTTACCATCGTCGGGCCGTTGTACCCGAAGAAATGGCCGGTGAAAACATTAACCTCCGTTTGGGCTGTGGCGTGAACCTGATGGGCTATTACATGTATACGGGAGGAAGTAACCCGACGGGAAAAGTAAACACTTTCCAGTCATCGGGTCCAAGAATCAGCTATGATTATCAGGCTCCGGTCCGTGAAACGGGTACTTTGGGCACCGTGATGCAGGAGGTCCGAAAATATAACTATTTTATGAATGATTTCGGGGCCGCGCTGGCCCCAGCCGTAGCCTATCTGCCCAGATCCAACCAGGACCGTCAGAATTTGCAGTGGGCGGTGCGCCTGAACGGAAATTCCGGTTTCCTGTTCTGTTCCAATTACCTGTACCGCCGGGAGCGTCAGGATTTCCGTGGAGTCCGCTTTTCGGTGGAACTGCCGGGCGAAACGCTGGTCATGCCCCGGAAGAAGGTTAAGGTATCGGGCGGAACTTATTTCCTGTGGCCGTTTAATCAGAACATGGGCGGAGTCTTGTTGAAGTACGCAACAGCACAGCCCGTTTGCTCGTTGAATGAAAATGGGGTGATGAATTATTTCTTCTTTGAAGATGATGGCATACCGGCCGAGTTCCTTGTCGATGCACAGAATGTTCAAGATGTCAAGGTAAAATCGGCGAAATGCCGTAAAGAAAAGAATGCTTATTTTATCGATCAGATTGCGGCCGGTAAAGATTGCCGGATTGAAATCGTGAAGAAGGACGGTTCGGTGGTCCGTTTGATTACGTTGACCGAGGAAGAATCCGACCGTATCTGGAAGGGGCGGATTGGAGAAAAGCAGTTTGTTGCTCTGACAGCCTCGTCGCTGATTTATGATTCAGAGGGCATTACCTTGATAGACAATAATCCACAGGCTCAGATAGAGCTCTTTGATCAGGGTATCTTTGAGAAAAAAGATTTTAGTGCCGAGCCGGTGAAGATTCAGGCCCGTGTCCGTGCCTTGGAACCCATGTCCGGCAGCCGCTGGATTGCTTCTGCTGGCGGTGAAGGCATAAAACGTCATTTTATGCTCCGTTCTTTTTCTGCTGTAGAAAAGGCCTGGGTGCGTTATGCGGCTGCCGACAGTTTGACTGTCCGGTTGAACCAAAAGGAAATAAAGTGCCGCAATATGGGGGATTATTTCTTGGGCGAGATTACCTCTGCGGTTGCCGAAGGAGAAAATCTGGTGGAGTTTGACGCACCGGAACAGAAAGGCGTTTTGGCAGAATTCGAGATTCTGATGAAGAATGGAGAACGGATGGTCTGGAATACAGACGGCACCTGGCTTACCCGGCAAAACCGTCCGGTCCAATGCCTTGACCGGGTCGACCGTCCTAAAGAATATGCCGCCGGGGAGCATTTGGCCTTGTATGAAGTGGAAGTGCCGCGCCGGAATATAACTCCCGAAGAAACCCGCATGTATGTGCACTATAAGGGAGATGTGGCAGAACTCTATCACAACCGGATGTTGTCTGCCGATTCATATTACGACGGTACGCCTTGGATTGTTAGTCTCGACCGTTTGGGACAGACAAGCGACACAGATCCGTTGATCATCCGGATTCATGGTCTGGAATCGGCCGATGCTCCGATATATTTTGAGAAGCAGGTCAATCCGGCAGAGTGTGTCGTCCCGAAATTGGAATCTGTTGAAGTGAAGCAAGAATATCGTATTCATTTAAATTTAAAATAAAGATGAAAGAGAAATCGTTTTTACCATTATTGTCCGTTATGTTGGTCCAACCGACATTGGCTTTATGCGAAGAACCCGGAAAGTTGTCAGACAAACCGAACATCATTTATATTCTGGCCGATGATTTGGGATATGGCGACTTGGGAAGTTATGGACAACAACAAATAGAAACACCAAATCTGGACCGTCTGGCCCGGGAAGGTATGCGTTTTACGAATCATTATTCGGGACAGGCCGTTTCGGCCCCTTCACGTTGTGTACTGCTCACCGGATTGCATACCGGTCATGCCTATATCCGCGGAAACGATGAGGTGGCTTCACGCGGCAATGTGTGGAGTCATGAGGCCATGCTGGCGGATTCCTCTTTGGAAGGACAGCGTCCGCTTCCGGCCCAAACGGTTATGATTCCGCGAAAACTGAAAGAAGGAGGATATACAACAGCCTGTATCGGAAAATGGGGATTGGGTTATCCGGGTTCGGTGAGCACTCCCAACAAGATGGGCTTTGATTTCTTCTACGGCTACAATTGTCAGCGTCAGGCGCATACTTATTTCCCTCCTTTCCTTTACCGCAATGAATGCCGGGAATATTTGGATAACAAACTGCTGGCTCCGGGCACCAAGTTGGATAGGGGAGCCGATCCGAGAAGCGAAGTCAGCTATGCCAAGTATATGCAGAACGATTTTGCGCCCGACCTGATGTTCCGGGAGATTCAGGACTTTGTGGAGCGCTCCAAGGACGAGCCGTTTGCCCTGTTTTGGACCAATCCGATGCCGCATGTGCCTTTGCAGGCTCCTGAGAAATGGGTGAAATATTATGTAGACAAGTTCGGAGATGAGAAACCTTATACCGGAAATCAAGGTTATTTCCCCTGTCGTTATCCGCATGCTACCTATGCGGCCATGATCAGCTATTGGGACGAACAGATTGGTATCCTTGTGCAACAGCTCAAGGATTTGGGTATTTATGAGAACACGCTGATTATCTTTACCAGTGACAACGGACCAACCTTTAACGGCGGTTCCGACTCTCCGTTCTTCGACAGTGCCCGTCCGTTCAAGAGCGAGGCAGGATGGGGAAAGGCTTCTCTTCGCGAAGGAGGCATCCGGGTGCCGATGATTGCGTCCTGGCCCGGAAAGATTCCGGCGGGAACCACTTCGGATCTGTTGTGCGCATTCTGGGACATCATGCCCACCATGTGTGACCTGGCCGGTGTAAAAGCCCCGGAAACTGATGGTATCAGCATCCTGCCGACCCTGTTGGGAAAGAACCGCAAGCAGAAGAAGCATGAATATCTGTATTGGGAATATCCCGAAGCCGGCGGACAGAAGGCAGTGCGTATGGGCAAATGGAAAGCTTTTGTCAAGAATATCCGCAAGGGAGGACGAAAGATCGAGTTGTATGATCTGGAGTCAGACCCGCGCGAGCAGCACGATGTAGCGGAACAGTATCCGAAAGTGGTGGAAAAAGTGCTGGAAATTTTCCGTACCGAGCATGTAGATGCAGAAATAGACGCGTTTAACTTACCGGTGTGGTAAGATATGTATAACTTTAATGATAAAAAAATGGGAAAAAATTTTTTAATGTTGATTGGTTGTTTGACTGTGATGTCTCTTGTATCTTGTGAACAAAAAGAAAATTTGTTAGGGACATGGGTTGAGCCGATTCCTGGCCAGGAAACACAGCGACAAGGTTTTACTCTGAAAGAAAATGGAGAGGCTGAATCTGTAAACATGGCAACCTTGGTTTATGATCACTGGCAGAAAGAAGGTGATCTGTTGTTATTGAATGCAACCAGCATCGGGAATGGAGTTAGTTTTCAGTTTACTGATACAATGAAAATTGAAAAACTTACTCAGGACAGTTTGATTCTTTCTAAAAATGGAGTTGTAATTCGTTATCACAAGGATTAAACAATGTGTTGAAACAAGTCAATGAGAAAGTGCCATCTATAACTTTTTCATTGACTTGTTTTTATTCTAGATATACAGATTTTTAATTAAGAGGCAATAATTCTTTGATCTTTTCGGCAGCTACCTGATAGCCTTTTGCTGTGAAGTGGATATAATCCCCGCTGTAAAGTCCTTCCTTAATGTTTCCCTGATTATCGGTAAACCAGGAAGTCGGGTTGATATAGGTGACTCCTTTCCATTTGTGCCGGTTCAGTATTTCGTGTGTCTTATTATACTGGATGCGAACCGGATTCTGGGCTTCGCGGCCTACCGGGAAGAGACCGAGTACGAATATTCTGGAGGCCGGGAACTGACGGACTGCTTCCTGGGTCACAGCGATGATTCCTTCGGCAGTGTCTTCACCATTATCTCCATGAATCAGATTATTCACTCCGATGGCAATGACTACATTTTCCGGATGGCAACGGTTGTAGTTTCCATATCGGATTCGCCATAACAGGTTTTGGGTACGGTCGCCCGATATTCCGGCTGTTTCCCATACATTTTCGCCCAAGACTTTATCCATCATTGCCTTTCCCGGCTTATAGGTAACCAGACTGCGGTTGCCGCCCCATCCTTGTGTAATGGAGTTGCCCAACAGCAACAGTTTTAAGTTACGGTTGTTGAGGCAGTTTTCTATTTCCTCTGCCACAGAGTGCCACTCGGCACCTTCTTTCCAGCCGGCTCCCGACCGGTATTCATTTCCCGGTATGGCCTTGACACAAGCATTTTGGGTGCGCCCGAAGGCCGACAGAACAAAGCGGACAATAGGTTCCGGATTGTATAGAGAATGCGGATGATGGTCTACTCCTGGTTTATGGATCACCTTTATCGGATGGTTGTATTGGGCCATAAGAGTTTCAAATGGAGTGGTGTTCTCCTGAACCGGAACAACCTGGTCCGCATCGCCGACCACATGAAGAATCGGAATCTTTGCTTTGGCTAAAGTCCGGGCATGATCCAGTGGATTGCCTTTCCAGGCCAGTGCTTCTTCCCGGCTTTTGAAGTGATAAGCCTTCAGCATATTTTCCGTGTCCGCTTTTGAGCCGGCACCTTTACCGTTGCCCATAGGCCAGCTTTTCAGATCCATTACGGGTGCATCCGCATAGATGCAAGCCACTTTTTTCGGGTTCCGTGCGGCCCAGTTGTAAACGATCAGTCCGCCACGGCTCATACCTTCCAGAACAACTTTCCGGTGGAATCCCTGTCGTTTCATGAATTTGTAGAAATCATCCCACTGCTTTATGGCCTCTTCAGAACCGTAAAGGTCGGCTACATCGCAATAGGCAATGTGAAAGCCCTGTTCCAGCAAGGCAACATCCGTTTGAGGTTCATGTCCCCAAAAGCGGGCGCGCAGCACCCACGGCTTTCCTTCGGCTTCGATATAAGGACGCACCAGTTTGCAGGAAATGCCGTTTATCTGAAAGTCCATTCCTTGAAAGCCGTGGAAATTGAATGGAGTAGCCTGATTACCCAATGCCGGTTCCTTGGCCTTTTCGGTTGGCTTCTGCAACAGATAGTCGCCTATTTTTTGTGCCATCATGCCGGCACCGATGGCCGACGGATGCAGTTTGTCCGGCATGAGTACCGAATTCCAGCTGTTGCCGAACAGACGGAACAGGTCGATGATTTCCAGCCGGTTTTCCCAGGCAAGCGTTTCTACAAGCGGGTGAATCTCCTTTTCTATGGTTTGAGGACATATTCCGGTGCAGTTGTCCAGAAAGCAACGCACAGGCGTCAGCAGAATGACCCGGGGATTGGAGGCCAGTTTCTGATAAGCGTCAATAAGAGCCTGATAGTCGTTGTGAAAATTGTTTTTATGGCACCAGTTTTGTGGTTTGGTATCATTGGTACCCAGTTTGATGAGCACGATATCCGGAAGATAGTCCAAGGACTGTTTGAAGGCCGCGGTCTTTACGTAAGGATAGTCGCCGGAGGACAGGGCCGTTGTGCCGGACACTCCGAAATTCCGGACTTCGAACTCCTCTCCCAAATAGTATTGCAGCTGGGCCGGATAACTGTTCTTTTCGCGATTGGCAATGCCTGCCCCAAAGGTGATGCTGTTGCCCACACAGGCAATCTTAATTATTTTTTCGGAGGCAAAAACAGAGAAACAAAGACTGAAAAGAAGTCCTAAAACAAAAAGTTTTCTGATTGTTGTTTTCATAATTATAATTTATAGGTTATACGGTTTTTAGAAATTTCTACTAAATTACAGCTTTGGGGCTATTTTCTGTATTTGAGTTTGCGTTATTTGTGTAAATGAAACTATATTTTACAATTTATACCTTGAAAATATAATGTGATGATGCGATGGGCTGAATAAATTGCTCCCAAATACAATTGTTGGACGTTTGTATGGCTTTATTGTACATTTCTTATATGCTTTTCTTGCTGTTTTGTATTATTTTTGTCAGTGAATACACACAAAAATACCGGGAAGTTAATTTTAAATGAGATAATACCTAATGATTAATTTGGATAAGATGAATAAACGGAAAATTTTATTGTTAGCCTTAGGGGCTTGTTTGCCTTTCTCTTTTTTGCACGCAGATCATGCGGATTTGCAAGGAGATACCTGGAAAACCTATTTGAATTCCAATGGAACCATCAATTATATGGTCGTATCGGGTGCGGACGGGAATGATACGATTCCTTTCAGCCGGCATCAGAAGTCCGGACCGGTTTTTTATGTCAGTTCCCAACGCTATGATGCGCTGAATCATGTATTGCAAAATGAAAAGCAGGGTGTTTGGAAAAGAAAAGACGATCACTATTTCGAATCTGTAATCGGAAATCTGCAATGTACTTTGACCTATCGTTCCATTGACGGACAGATGGCTTTGGACGTAACGATAAAAAATATGGGAAGTACTTTGGAGCAGCCCCTGAAGGCGGGATTGAAACTGGGGATAGATACTTATATGGATAAGTTTCCCGATTGGTTGGATGCTTACTTCCCGACTTTATTGAGAAACGAGAAAACACATTTCTGGGGCTATCTGATGAGTCCCAAACGGAAAATCATAGCTTTGTCTTCACCCGATCCGGTGGCTTCCTGGAGTCTGGATTATAACAGTTCGAACAGTGCCGGCAGTAAGGAACAGAAACCTTATTATTGGGGCGGACATCGGATTGAGGGAGTGAACATTGACTTTATCAATGCCTTGCCTTTGCCGAAAAGAGCTCCTCAGGATTTGTACCAGCTCTTTCCGGGACAGTCCTTTTCCTGGCGGCTGTTTATTACACCGGTTCAGGACCTTACGCAATTAAAGGATGTTGTTCAGAAAAATACCGGAGCGGCTTATTGGGATCTTCCGCAAACATCGTGCGCTGTGGGAGAACAGACTCGTATCGGACTTTATTCGTCCTCAGAACCCACAGTCAGCTTGAACGGCAAGCCGATTTGCATGAAAGAGCAGTCCGCAGGCTATTGGACTTATGATTTTGTTGCGGAAAAGCCGGGATATGATACCTTACAGTGTAGAAATACTAACGGAAAAATGTCTGAGGCCATAATCACTGTGCGCCATCCTTGGGACTGGTATCTGGATCGGGCACGTAGTGAGGCGGAGCGTTGTCCGCAAAAGGCAACCACTCATATAGAGTCATGGTACGGATATATGTCGGCCTTTATAGCGGCCCGCTATTTGCCGGATGAGGCTCTGGATCGGAAACATGCCAAACGGTTTGAGGATTTGTATCATTTGCTGCATCAGAACGATGTTCCTCAAATAATTCCTTATCGCATTCAGAATACCAGCGGCACGATTGATTTGCTGGTTCTGAAATATAAGGCCTATCGGAATGAAGAGGATTTGAAAAAGGCAGCCCGACTGGCCGATTGGCTCATTGCCCATGCACAGAGAAACGACGGTTCGTTCCGAAATCATCTGAGCCTGGACAAAAATGAACCAAAGGGAACGCTCTATACCAGTGTGATCTATGTGGCCAAAAGTATGTTGGACCTGGCTTTGGTGGAAAAGGAACTGGGCAAGACGAACCGTCAATGGCATAAGAACTACAAAAAGCATTTTACTTCTGCCAAAAGTGCCATAGATCATCTGGTTTCTCTGCACGGTAATGTGCAGACTGAGGGCGAGATGACGTATGAGGACGGCATGATCTCCTGTACGGCGCTTCAGATTGCCTATCTGGGTTTACAGGACGAAGTGAAATCACAACGGGAGAAATATGTGAAAGAGGCCTTGTATATGCTTGAAGGACATGACTGTCTGACTCAGCTGCTGATACCCGATGGACGACAGCGGGGAGGCACATTGAGATTCTGGGAATCACAGTATGATGTGCTGATGGTACCCAACTTCATGAATTCTCCTCACGGATGGAGTGCTTGGAGAGCTTATGCTACCTATTATCTCTACCTGCTGACGGGAAACGAGCGCTGGTTGCGCGAGAGCTATAACGCTGCAGGAGCATTTGCCGAACTGATAGATACCCGAACCGGTCGCTTGCGCTGGTCTTTCTGTGCCAATCCATACTTACCGGCCCGCATTGTCAGTGAACCGCATCCTACGGCCCATCCGGATTCTGTAACGCAATACCATTTGCAGCCTTTGCATTATAAGACCAATGCCGTTGTGGTGGGAGAGCAATACATAGACATGATCAGTGATATGATGTTCTTCAATACTCAGGACAATGATGTGCACGAGGTATTCAAGTTTATTGGCGAAGCTTTCCTGTGCCATGCTTTTGTGGTGGAAAGGGAAGACGGAAGTTTGAAAGGATATAATTGTCGGGTACGTTATTCCGGAGATGAAATCGTGGTAGAACCTACCGAACAGCTGGTAGAGAAAGTCCACATCAATGTAAAAGGAAAAAAGAAAGTAAGAATTTCCTCAAAATCCGGCAATCCGGTTTATACGGTTTCGCGGATGCAGTGGGTAAATGTTTAGAGAGAGTAGGTTGGCAAACAGAATAGTTGATGGCCGGCGAATCCTGATTTAAGGGAGATCTTCCGTCTCATTAACAATATTTGTGCCGGAATGGAAAATAATTTATATTTTTGAGGGAGTTTATCTGCATCCTTTGCGGATTGAAGCAGGATGAGGTAAAAATAATGTTTAACCTTAAAAAGACAAATGATGAAAAGATGAAAAAAAGGAATTTGTTTACCACATTGTGGATGACAGCTCTTACGGCCTTGCCTGTTATGGCAGACAATAATCAACGTCCCAATGTAATCTTTATTGTGGCCGACGATTTAGGTTATGGAGATATCAGTTGCTATGGCGAAAATACAGTTCAGACTCCTCATGTAGATCGCCTGGCCAGTAACGGACTCCGTTTTACGGATGCTCATTCCGTGGCGGCTACCAGTACTCCGTCAAGATATTCGCTTTTTACGGGTTGCTACAGCTGGCGGAGAAATGACACGGGGATTGCTCCCGGTGACGCCGGAATGATTATACGTCCGGAACAGACTACGGTTGCAGATATTTTTAAGTCGGCGGGATATACCACCGGGGCCATAGGAAAGTGGCATCTGGGACTTGGGGATAAAACCGGAACACAAGACTGGAACGGACAGATAACTCCGGGACCGCAGGATATCGGCTTTGACTATTCTTATCTTATGGCAGCAACGGGAGACCGTGTGCCCTGCGTCTGGATTGAAAATCAGAAAGTGGCGAATTATGACCCGCAACATCCTATCTATGTCAGTTACAAGACTCCATTTCCCGGTGAACCTTTGGGAAAAGATCATCCCGAACTTCTGACGAACCTGCATCCTTCATTCGGACACGATCAGGCTATTGTGAATGGCATTTCACGTATCGGATTCATGAAGGGTGGAGGCAAGGCACTATGGAAGGATGAAAACATTGCCGATACGATTACTGCCAAAGCGGTGGAGTTCATCGAGAAGCATAGCCGGGAACCGTTTTTCCTGTATGTGGGAACGAATGATATTCACGTTCCCCGTTTCCCGCATAAACGTTTCAGAGGGAAAAGTAAGATGGGATATCGGGGAGATGCTATTTTGCAGTTCGACTGGACGGTCGGTGAGATTGTCGAGGCTTTGTCAAAACAGGGGCTGTTGGACAATACGTTGATTGTGTTGACCAGTGACAATGGTCCGATTGTGGATGATGGCTATAAGGATCAGGCCAAGGAGTTATTGGGCAATCACAGACCTTGGGGAGATTACCGTGGAACCAAATATACCATTTATGAAGCCGGAACACGAGTTCCCTTCATCGTATCCTGGCCCAAGCATATAAAATCCGGGGTATCCAAAGCTCTTGTTTCTCACATCGACTTGTTTGCCTCTATGGCATCTCTTGTTGGAGAAAAAGTTCCGGCAGGCGCTGCTGATGATAGTTCAGATCAGCTGAAGGCTCTGTTGGGAAAGGACAAGAAAGGACGTGATTATGTCATTGAATCGGCCGGAACGCTGGCTGTAACGACTGGAGAATGGAAATATATTATGCCGCATGGACGTAAATCAAAAAACAATCCGCAAAAGGCACTCGGAGAACTCTATTATCTGAAGGATGATATTGGCGAAAAAACAAATGTCGCAGAAAAATATCCGGATAAGGTACAAGAGTTGAGACAGCTTATCGAAAAGGAGAAGGGAATATCCCCTGCGAAATAATAAAACAAAAGAAAGAGTCGTATTCTGGCTTCATGAGCGGAATACGGCTCTTTTCTGTTTTTGCAAGTACAGTCAGAAAATTCCGGCTTGATAAGTCGGAGAACTTGCTCCAGTATGAGAAGTCTCCTCTTAAATAGAATACAGGGTTGCCATCATAGCGTTTTCTATGTTTCTTCACCTTGTTGAAAGCTTCTTTCAGTCCGATGCCTTATGAAGTACAGTTGAATACTCCGTATCGTTGCTACTGGCGAATGTATTTCCGTTGTTACGTATTTTTCCGACTTCATTCAAAATATCCAAAGACTCTTGCGGAACATTGCCTTCTCCGTCCGGTCCGATATTCAAGAGCAGGTTTCCACCTTTGGCGTTGATATCTTGGAGCTTGTTGACTACGGTTTGCGCATCTTTCCACTGATGATCCTGTTTCTTGTATCCCCAGGATTCATTGAGCGTATAGCAGGCTTCCCAGTAGTGATCCTGCGATTGTCCGGGATGTTCCTGTTCCGGAGTTCCGAAATCTTTCTTAAAGACCGCTCTCTTGGCCACCCGGTTATTAATCAGAATGGAAGGTTTTAAGGAACGGATATACTGATACAGCTCTTTGCCGTCCTCCAAGGTCCACCAGTCCACCCAGTCGGCATCGAACCAAAGAATGTCGGTATCATACCGGTCGATCAGTTCCTTGATCTGTTGTTTCATGTATTGGACGTACTCGGCTTTCTGTCCCGGTTTCATGCTGATTTGTGCCCATCGTCCCCAGGCATCCTTGCCCTTGCTGTTTCTTTCTTGTGACGGATGGTGCCAGTCGATGATGCTGTAGTAAGTACCGAAACGGATGCCCTGTTTCTTGCAGGCTTTGGACAGTTCTTTCAGAATGTCGCGTCTCTTCATGGGAGTGGATGCGATGTCAAAATCCGTATATCGGGAGTTCCACAGACAGAAACCTTCGTGGTGCTTGGTGGTGATTACGATATATTTCATACCGGCTTTCTTGGCAGTACGTGCAATTAAATCCGCGTCAAAATTTCGGGGATTCCAACTGTTGGCCAGAAGGGCATATTCGGCAGAAGGAATGTCCAGGGTAGATTGAATCCATTCGGCATAGCCTCCGGCCTGCTTGCCCTGATATTCTCCGCCTAGAGAACTGTAGAGTCCCAGATGGATGAACATGCCGAATTTGGCGTCGGTGAACCATTCCATTCTTTGTTTAAATTCCGCAGGTGTCTCTTCGTTTATTGTTTCGTTTTGAGCTTGTATACCGGTCAGTCCGCAAAGGCAGAATGCGGCGATGAGAAAATTTCTTTTAGATAGGAAAGGGTATTTCTTCATGATTCTGGTTTTAGAGGATTTTTGAATAGATTGTATTTACAAAAATCTGCCTTTTTTCTGAGAAACCGTTCATTTATATTTGCCTTTTCTTGTTTTATATTTGCTTTCAGGTTTAATGAAGAAAGAGGGGAAGTAAAATTATAATGACTATTTCCAAAAGCAGGATCGTCAAAATCCATTTTTTGAAGATATGAACCTATAATTTGAAAATTGAGTACCTTAAAAGACTAAAGAAAGGGCCGTATCATTGCTCCATATAGAGTTTGATACGGCCCTTTCTAATATTATTGTTATAATCTGTAATTATGGGGAGTAGTCGTTTTTGTTTTGATATCCCCTTTATTATGCCCCGATGATTGTGTATTACTTTCAGGGCAGTAATTTTTTACTTCCCCGTCAGTAATCCGTTACTGACGGGTGAGTAAAAACAGATTCAGAGCATTATTTCTGAATGTTGCTCTTTTCAAGTCCGTAATTTTTGATGCCGTCTTCTTTCTTCAGCATCATGGCGATCAGGATAGCGATGAAGCCGAATACGGCAAAGATAACCATCGGCAGGGTGTAGTCATAAGTAACGCCCTCGGCAGTCTGGATGGTGGCATACTTCTCGATAACCCAACCGATCAGTACCGGAACCATAGACAGACCGATATTCTGAATGTAGAAAATGATGGCATAGGCAGAACCTAACTGCTTCATCGGAATGATTTTCGGCACGGAAGGCCACATGGCTGACGGTACCAAAGAGAAGGCAATACCCAGCAGAATCATCACGATGATGGCAAACCACCATTCGTTCAGGATAGGCAGGGCGAAGAGTACGTGTACCAGAGTCAGCAGGGCTGAACCGATAATCATCAGTGTGGCACCCTTACCGATACGGTCGTAGATAGAACCGAACAGCGGAGTGAGCAGAATGGTTCCGAATGGCAGCATAGCAGGAATCATACCGGCCAGATCCTGATCTACATGATATTTATGTACCATGATCTTTGTCGCGAACTTCAGGAATGGGAACACACCGGCATAAAACATCAGGCAGAGCAGGGTAATCAACCAGAAACCTTTGTTGCTGAAGATTACTTTCAAATCGCTCATCTGGAAACCTTCTTCGTTTTCTTCAACTCCCGATGACTGTACTGACTGGTCGAACTTGCGGTCCATGACGCAGTATACCAAATATACCAGGAAGCCTACACAGATGCATACGACACCCAAAAGAATCGGAGTGGAGATGCTGTAGGCATTGGCTAACGGCAGACTGCATGCCAGTGCGGCAGCGGTTCCGATACGTGCCATGGCAACCTGCAGACCCATGGCCAGCGCCAGTTCATGACCGGTAAACCATTTGGCGATAACCTTGGAAGCGGTGATACCGGTGATCTCCATACCGCAACCGAAGATGGCGAAGCCCAGAGAGGCGAGAGCTACTTGCAGTGGCATGTTAAACAAAGTGGCATCGCCGAAAGTATGGGAAACCGCATACCATTTGATGGCCGCTCCGGTGAGCATCAGAATGCTACTCATCACACCGGTGAAGCGCACGCCCATCTTATCCAGAATGATGCCTCCGAAGAAGAGCATCAGCAGGAATACGTTGATATAAC
>OGNL01000593.1_pt1 | contig 15101 bp, 9 predicted proteins | sample 1573471 | NCBI WGS metagenome assembly OGNL01 (sample SAMEA2582001, study PRJEB24529) | metagenome | biome: Human gut stool | place: China | collected 2011 | reverse complement strand
GGCGGTTTTCAAGACCGCTGTAATCGACCACTCTACCACCTTTCCAAACTTCTTTAAGAAGGCTTTGTTTTTCGAAAGCGATGCAAAGGTACGGCTTTTTTCTGAATATGCAAACTTTTGCGCTACTTTTTTTCAAAAAAAGTCTCCAAAATCCATTTTTCCCCTTAAAAAGATAAACAATAGCCTTGTTTCTCCCCTTTTTTTATCCTATTTTTGTAGTAATTAGAAAATATACAACAATCTAAAACAAAGACACGATATGGCATTAGTTAACGAACACTTTCTGAAATTTCCCAATAGTTATTTCTTTTCTGATATGGCCAAAAGAGTCAACTCTTTTCGAGTAACTCATCCGAAAGCCGACTTGCTGCGTATCGGAATAGGCGACGTGACCCGTCCCATGCCCAAGGTCTGCGCCGAAGCCATGTGTCGGGCTGCCCTTGAACTGACCGACCCGAAAACATTCCGGGGCTACGGACCGGAACAAGGTTACGACTTTCTGATTGATGCCATCTTGAAACACGAATACGCCAGCCGAGGCATCAGCCTCTCGCCATCGGAAATATTCATCAACGACGGTGCCAAAGGAGATACCGGCGGTATTGTAGACATTTTACGGCACGATAATAATATCGGAGTGGCCACACCCACCTATCCGGTTTATATAGACAGTAACGTCATGTGGGGACGGGCCGGCATGTATGATGCCGAGACGGGTACCTGGAGCAATGTAAACTATCTGCCTTGTACCGAGGAGACCGACTTCAAGCCCAAGCCTCCCAAGGAACGTGTGGACATTCTGTATTTGTGTCTGCCCAACAACCCTACCGGTACAACGCTTACCAAGACCGAACTAAAAAAGTGGGTGGATTATGCCCTGAAGAACGACACCCTGATTCTGTTTGATGCAGCCTACGAGCGCTTTATCCGAAGCAATGATACTCCCCACTCCATTTACGAAATCCGAGGTGCCAAAAAGTGTGCCATCGAATTCCGCAGCTTCTCAAAGACAGCCGGATTTACAGGCGTACGCTGCGGCTACACCGTAGTACCGAAAGAACTGACCGCCGCTACGCTGGAAGGTGAACGTATCTCCCTCAACAAACTGTGGAACCGCCGCCAATGCACCAAGTTTAATGGTACAAGCTACATTACCCAGCGTGCCGCCGAAGCCATCTACACCGCAGAAGGCAGACGGCAGGTAAAAGAAACGATTGACTACTATATGAACAACGCCCGCACCATGAAAGAAGGACTGGAAACATCCGGGCTGGAAGTGTACGGCGGTGTGAACGCTCCATACATCTGGCTGAAAACCCCGAACGACATAAGCTCTTGGCGATTCTTCGAACAAATGTTGTACGAAGCCAATGTAGTGGGTACTCCGGGTGTAGGCTTCGGGCCAAGCGGTGAGGGATATATCCGCCTGACCGCTTTCGGCAAACACGAAGACTGTGTGGAAGCCATAAAACGCATCCGCAACTGGCTGAAATAAAAGTGAAGAATATAAACATCCTACTATTTAATAGTTCAAGCACAATACTATACTAACAGAACCGGACTGATCATCCGCAATTTTTCTAACTAAAAAGGTAAGAAGGTATGAAAACAAGAAACACAAAATTAGGAGTAATAGCAATAACGTTACTATCAGCTGCAATGCCTTTCACGGCAAAGGCACAGGACAAAGTAAAAGCATCCGTAGGCGCAGACATCGTAAGCGGCTACATCTGGCGCGGACAAGACTTGGGCGGTGTAAGCCTTCAACCCAACGCATCCATCGCCTATAAAGGTTTGTCTTTGGAAGCATGGGGATCGGTAGGTATTGAAAAGACAGATGCCGACGGTTACGATGCTAAAGAGTTCGACCTCACACTGGGCTACTCCACCGGTGGTTTTAGCGTATCAATTACTGATTATTGGTATAATACCGGAGCAGGTTACTTCCACTACGGTGCCCACAATACAACCCACCTGTACGAAGCCCAAGTGGGTTACGACTTCGGACCGGTAGCAGTAAACTGGTACACCAACTTTGCCGGAGACGACGGTGTCAAGGAGAATGGTGACAGAGCCTATTCATCCTATATTTCCATAGCCGCTCCGTTCAAATTGGGCGGACTTGACTGGACAGCCGAAGTAGGCGCCACTCCATGGGAAACGGACTTCTACGGAGCAAGCGGATTTACCGTATGCGACGTCAGCCTCGGAGCTACAAAGGATATCAGGATAACCAATTCATTCTCCCTGCCACTCTTTGCCAAAGCTACTTGGAATCCCTGTTCGGAAAGAGCATACTTCGTAGTAGGATTAAGTTTTTAAGAACAATAAAACACTTAAGGTATGAAAAAGATTGAAGCTATCATCCGCAAAACCAAATTCGAGGAAGTGAAAGACTCACTCCTCGAAGCAGATATCGAATGGTTCTCTTATTACGATGTAAGAGGTATCGGAAAATCCAGACAAGCCCGTATTTACCGTGGTGTACTGTACGACACCAGTTCCATCGAACGTATCCTCATCTCTATCGTTGTACGCGATAAAAACGCAGAAAAGACAGTACAAGCTATCATCAAAGCCGCACAAACCGGCGAAATCGGCGACGGCCGCATCTTCGTCATCCCCATTGAAGACGCTATCCGCATCCGCACCGGAGAACGGGGTGACATTGCCCTCTATAATGCCGAACAGGAAAGATAACCGGCAGCACTCAACCCACAGGATTTTCATTGAGCGGCGTGCTCAGTGAAAAACAAAATACAAGTACAACTAAAAACCCAAAAGATTATGGACAAATATATGAAACGCAGTTTCACAAAACTGCGTACGGCCCTTGCTATACTCATAGCTTGCTGCCTCACAACAGATATGTATGCACAAACCGCCGTAGCTGCGGATAGTGTGGCAACCGATACCGTCGCCCAGTTGGTTTCCGGTGTCAACACCGTCTGGATGTTACTTGCAGCCATGTTGGTATTCTTTATGCAACCGGGCTTCGCATTGGTGGAAGCCGGTTTCACCCGCACCAAGAACACCGCCAACATACTGATGAAAAACTTTGTGGACTTCATGTTCGGCTCACTTCTTTACTGGCTGGTAGGTTTCGGCATCATGTTCGGTTTAGGCGACTTCTTCGGAACTCCTCACCTCATGAGCCTGTTGTTCGATAGCAATGGCCTGCCCGACCCCGCTTCATTGCCTACCGAAGGTTTCCTCGTATTCCAAACCGTATTCTGCGCCACTTCCGCCACAATTGTTTCGGGAGCTATAGCGGAGCGTACAAAGTTTTCCATGTATCTGGTTTACACAATCTTCATCAGCGTACTGATTTATCCCGTTTCCGGGCACTGGACTTGGGGTGGTGGATGGCTGATGAACGGTGAAGCAGGTTCCTTCATGACGGAAACATTCGGAACTACCTTCCACGATTTCGCAGGTTCTACCATTGTACACTCCGTAGGCGGTTGGATTGCATTGGTAGGTGCAGCTATCCTCGGTCCGCGCATCGGCAAGTACGGCAAAGACGGCCGGTCAAAAGCCATCCCCGGACACAACCTCACCATTGCGGCACTGGGCGTGTTCATCCTATGGTTCGGATGGTTCGGTTTCAACCCCGGCTCTCAGTTGGCGGCAGCCACTACCGAGGATCAGGTAACTGTCTCGCTCGTATTCCTCAACACTAACTTGGCAGCTTGCGCTGGTGGTTTCTTTGCCCTGGCCGTCAGTTGGCTGAAATACGGCAAACCGTCCCTGTCACTCACGCTGAACGGTATTTTGGCGGGATTGGTAGGCATTACGGCAGGATGCGACGCCGTTGCTCCGCTGGGTGCGGTCATCATCGGCGCCATCTGTGGCGTACTGATGATATATGCCGTAGAATTCATTGACAAAGTACTGAAAATTGACGACCCCATAGGCGCATCTTCCGTACACGGCGTATGTGGTTTCACGGGAACGGTACTTACCGGACTGTTCTCTACCAGTGAAGGTCTGTTCTACGGTGCGGGTGCGGGCTTCCTCGGAGCACAGATATTCGGTGCGGTAATTGTCGGACTTTGGGCGGCAGGTATGGGCTTCATCATCTTCAAAGTACTCGACAAGATACACGGCTTGCGTGTTCCGGCTCGCGTGGAGGAAGAAGGACTTGACATCTACGAGCACGGAGAGTCCGCTTACAACTAAAACAAGTTTTTTTATTCTATCATATATTTATAAACCAACAATTACAATTCTAAGGTATTATGTCAAAATTGAGATTCAGAGTAGTAGAGACGGCGTTCAAGAAGAAACCCGTTGCAGTGGCAGTCCCGGCGGAACGTCCGTCGGAATACTTCGCCAAGTATGTATTCAACAAGGAAAAGATGTTCAGGTATCTGCCGAGCAAGGTATATGCCAAACTGATTGATGTAATTGACAACGGTGCGCCGCTGGACCGCAGTATTGCTGATGAAGTGGCGGCGGGAATGAAGAAATGGGCGCTTGAGATGGGAGCCACCCACTACACGCACTGGTTTCATCCGCTCACCGAAGGCACTGCCGAAAAACACGACGCTTTTGTGGAACACGACGGCAAGGGCGGCATGATGGAAGAATTCACAGGCAAGTTGCTTGTGCAGCAGGAACCGGACGCATCCAGCTTCCCCAACGGCGGTATCCGCAACACGTTCGAGGCACGCGGATATTCAGCATGGGACCCCTCTTCTCCCGCGTTCATAGTAGATGATACGCTCTGCATTCCTACCATCTTCATTGCCTACACGGGTGAATCTCTTGACTACAAAGCGCCGTTACTCAAAGCACTGCGTGCAGTGGACAAGGCAGCGGTAGACGTATGCCGCTACTTCAACCCGGACGTAAAGAAAGTAGTGGCGTACTTGGGCTGGGAACAGGAATACTTCCTGATTGACGAAGGCCTTTACGCCGCCCGCCCCGACCTGTTGATGACCGGCCGCACACTGACCGGACACGATAGTGCCAAGAACCAACAACTCGAAGACCACTACTTCGGCGCCATCCCTCCGCGTGTGGCAGCCTTTATGAAGGAGTTGGAAATCGAAGCGTTGAAACTCGGAATCCCTGTCAAGACCCGCCACAACGAGGTAGCTCCCAACCAATTCGAGTTGGCTCCTATCTTCGAGGAATGTAACCTTGCAGTAGACCACAATATGCTCATCATGGCTCTGATGCGCAAGGTGGCACGTAATCACGGCTTCCGAGTACTGTTGCACGAAAAGCCATTCAAGGGTGTCAACGGCAGCGGCAAGCACAACAACTGGTCGTTGGGTACGGACACGGGCATCCTGCTCCATGCCCCCGGCAAACTGCCCGAAGACAACCTACGCTTCATCACCTTCGTAGTAAATACCTTAATGGCAGTCTACAAACATAACGGATTACTGAAAGCCAGCATCTCCAGCGCCACAAACGCCCACCGACTGGGAGCGAATGAAGCGCCTCCTGCAATCATATCCAGCTTCCTCGGCAAGCAGTTGAGTCAGGTTCTGGAACATATTGAGGAAAGCACTAAGGATAACCTCATCAGCCTCAGCGGCAAACAGGGCATGAAGCTGGACATTCCGCAGATACCCGAGCTAATGATAGACAACACCGACCGTAACCGTACCAGCCCGTTTGCCTTTACGGGCAACCGCTTCGAGTTTCGTGCCGTAGGTTCGGAAGCCAACTGTGCCAGCGCCATGATTGCCCTGAACTCCGCTCTTGCCGAGCAACTGGTAGAATTCAAGAAGGATGTAGACAAACTTATCGGGAAGGGTGAACCGAAGATTTCGGCTATCCTCGACGTTATCCGCAAATACATCAGGATATGCAAGCCCATTCACTTCGACGGTAACGGCTACAGCGACGAATGGAAAGCCGAGGCCAAAAAACGCGGTCTGGACTGCGAAACCAGTGTACCCCTCATCTTCGACAACTATCTGAAGCCCGAAAGCATCCGTATGTTCGAGTCTGTAGGCGTAATGACGCAAAAGGAACTGGAAGCCCGCAACGAAGTGAAGTGGGAGACCTATACCAAGAAAATTCAGATTGAAGCCCGCGTGCTCGGTGACTTGGCGATGAATCACATCATTCCCGTAGCCACTCAATATCAGACGGATTTGATAGACAATGTCTACAAAATGAAAGACCTCTTCCCGGTAGAGAAAGCTGCAAAACTGTCTGCCAAGAATTTGGAACTCATCGAAGAGATTGCCGACCGTACCACCTTCATCAAGGAACATGTAGATACCATGATAGAAGCCCGCAAGGTTGCCAACAAGATTGAATGTGAACGCGACAAAGCCATCGCTTATCACGACAACATCGTACCGATGATGGAAGAAATCCGCTATCACATCGACAAGTTGGAACTCATCGTTGACAACCAGATGTGGACATTACCGAAATACAGGGAACTGTTGTTTATAAGATAAAGAGCTATTTCAGACATACAAACTCTGAAACCGGAAATTATCTATTTCTTTTGTTGGTTGTTTTAAGTTTGCAGGGGAAAGAAGTGCCGTGATGGTAGTTCTTTCCCCTTTTTTATCCGGCAGACAGCAGCCTGAAGAGGAAAACAGATTATCTTTGTCCCCAATTACAAATAAACACATTATGAAAGACCTGCGTACACGCCATACAGCATTGCTGCTGTTTACATTCTTGCTGGCATCGGTATCCTTATCCGCACAGACCGGCTTACAGCAGAAACTAAGTGAGATTTCCGCCATAACGGAAACCCAACCGTTGGAATCTACCGAGTTTTCGGAGAAGTATGTAACCTATTTCACCCAGCCGCTCGACCACCGGCATCCCAAGAAAGGAAGTTTCCGCCAGCGGGTTATCGTGGCGCATGCGGGCTTCGATCGTCCCACGGTCATTATAACCGAAGGATATGGAGCCGCCTACGCGCTCAAGCCCCAATATCGCGAGGAACTTTCCAGGCTCCTCAATGCCAATATGGTATTTGTGGAATACCGCTATTTCCTGGAATCCACTCCCGAACCCAAAGACTGGCGATACCTTACAGCCGAAAGTTCCGCCGATGATTTGCACGCGGTAACAACCGCATTCAAAAACATATATCCCGGAAAATGGATTGCTACCGGTATCAGCAAAGGCGGACAGACCGCCCTGCTCTACCGCACATTCTATCCGGACGATGTGGATGTATCCGTTCCTTACGTGGCTCCCCTCTGCTACGGAACAGAGGACGGCCGTCACGAACCGTTCCTCAAAAAAGTGTCTACGGATGAAGACCGTAAAAGAATTACCGACTTCCAGCTGGAAATCCTGAAACGCAAAGCGGCCTTACTCCCCCTTTTCGAGAAATACTGCACCGAACAAGAGTATAAGTTCCGTGCTCCTATCGAAGAGATATACGACTATTCGGTACTGGAATATTCATTCGCGCTCTGGCAATGGGGTACTCCCGTCGGCAGCATTCCGCTACCCACAGCCACCGACGCAGAACTCATAGCCCACCTGCTGGCCATCAGCGACCCGTCCTATTTCACAACCGACAGTACCAACGCCTCTTTCTTCGTACAGGCCGCACGCGAATTGGGCTATTACGGCTACGACACCCGTCCTTTCAAAAAGTATCTCTCCATCAAGTCCGGCAAAGGCTACCTGCATCGCCTGATGCTTCCCGAGGAACTGAAAGATATGCCTTTTGACAAGACACTCAGTAGGAAGATTAAGGGATTCTTGCAAAAGAACGACCCGAAAATGATATTCATCTACGGTGAAAACGATCCCTGGACGGCTGCCGGAGTTACCTGGCTCAAAGAGAAAAAGAATATTCACGTATTCATTCAGCCGGGCGGCAGCCATCTGGCACGCATCTCCACACTGCCCGAAAAGGAGAAAGAAGAAGTGATGAAGCTGCTAAACGAATGGTTGCGGTAAACGCACCCGTTCTTTCGCAGCATCCTGTTTCTGCCGCATAAGGGAAAAGACACAAACGGAAAAGGGCTGCCTCAGCGATTGAGACAGCCCCTTTTATATCAAACATACCACTCTTACCACTCAAGGAACTTTCCCCTCTCCCTGCGCTTCTGCAACTCCTCTTTCAGGAAGCGCTGACGGTCTTTGGCTATATAACGGCGGGCAAAGATGTTGGGAACGGCTACCCCCAGTGCAATGCAAAGGATAATCAACGAAGCGTTGATACCGTTGGACACAGCCACCGTGACCTCGCCCACCACTCCGTGCATATTAATGAGGGCCACCAGCGCACGGTACATCAACACTCCCGGAATCATCGGAATGACGGAAGGAATGGTAAGCACGTGATTAGGCACATGAAACCAGTGAACTGCCTTCACCGCCACCAGACTCACCACCATGGCTCCCATGAAAGAACCGATGACCGGACCGAGCCCCAACTCGAAGTTGACGAAATTACGCGTACACACGGCAAGGATTCCCCCTACCGCAACCACCCACAACAGACGGCGCTGGATATTGAATATCATGGAGAAGCCCATCGCGGATATGGCCGCCGCAATGGCGTATATATAATAAGGATCGTGCGGAACCATGCTCAGTTCGCTGAACTTCTTGTCAATCACCACATCTTCCATAGCCAGCAGGCGCATGGCCATCACAATGCCGAACGCCATGGCACACACCATGAGCACCGTATTGACGGCACGCACGATGCCCACCTGTATATAGTTGTCAATCATGTCGTCCACAAAGTTTATAATGGGAACTCCCGGCACAATGAACAGTGCGCACGCCAGCAGCGGATGGTAAGGCGTGCCCGAAAACCCTGTAAAGGTGGTGATATAAGCCAGACATGTGGACACCAGCGCCGCAATGGTGATGCTCATATACAGATTGATACCGAACTCTATGCAACGCGCACGGACACGGAAACCTGCAAAAGCGGCGATAGAGGCAAACAGAAAGGCAACCCAGTCGCTGCCGAACAGCTTGCAGAAGCCACCACAGGCAAAACCCGCACCGATGGCAACGAGATAGGGGGTGTAGTTCCGCTTCTTGTTTTTTATCTTCTCCAGCTCTTCCTCGTAGCGGTCGAGCGAATAGTCTTCCTCAATGGCACGCCAGGACAGCTTGCTGATTTCGGATATGGCCGTCATGTTGATACCATGTTTCTCGCACTTCTGAAATTTGGAATAAGAGTGCGATTCGTCACTCAGGTTCACCACCAGCATTGTATAAGTCACGTCGATGTGAAGATTTTCCTCAGGTAGTCCCAAATAAGCCGCCACACGATTCATATTGCGTACAATGCGATTGGTATCGGCAGCACTCTCCACTAATATTTTCCCTGTACGAAGCAATAAATCAAGCTTCCTGCGCAAGATAATCTCTTGCTCGACCATTGTTTTATCCATCAAACTTTCCACTAACTAATATCTGATTTTTACCTATTTTCAAAAAGGAGTACAAAAGTACATAAAAAGCATGAGTTTCCTACACCGGCATAACAAAGAAATCATTTTTTCTTTAGAAGAAAGAAAGGCAAAATAGGGAAAAGAATTTCATATCTCATCGGAAACCGATACCTTTGTACACATTTTCGGACAAAAGAAAACGGGCAGAGCGAATGTTCATCATATCTCCCGGAAACAAAAGCTGACTTATATGGAAACATTTTGGAACACCATCGCACAGTATAATGAAAGCACCTGGTGGGCGCAGATTCTCATTACCGCAGCGGGCATCCTGCTGACTGCATTGCTATACCGCCGTCCCACCGTCTGGGCAAAACGCTCCATGAAAATATATATGGTATTCCTCAACGGCTGGATAGCGCTGGTGTACTACGCAATGTACTGCGACACGCGCAACTATCACTACGTCCTCTCCGCATTCTGGGGAACCGTCGCATTGATTTGGCTGTGGGATTTATTTACCGGTTACACTCCGTTCGAGCGTAACCCCAAGTACCCTATGCTGGCAGGAGTGCTCTATGCGATGCCTTTCCTATACCCGCTCCTTTCGTGGGCGCGCGGCATGGAGTTCCCGATGATGACGACCACAGTAATGCCCTGCTCGGTAGCCGCATTCACCATCGGACTGCTGTTGGCGTTCTCGCGCAAAGTCAATCTGCTCGTCATCCTCTTCCTCTGCCACTGGGCGCTCATCGCCTTCTCCAAAGTGTATGTGTACAAGATTCCCGAAGACCTGCTGCTGGCAAGCGCCACCGTACCTGCCATCTACCTGTTCTTCAAGAATTACATAGCCCAAAACCTGCACAAGGAAACGAAACTGAGCGCACGCCTCATGAACTGGTTCCTGATTCTGATGTGCATCGTTATCGGGGTATTCCTAAGCATCACGCTCTTTCAAGAGGTAGGAAAATAAACGGGCCGACACACGTATTCATCACCGTTTGCCCATATAATAATACCCTATAAAAAACAGACCATCCGTTTACCCGAAACGGATGGTCTGTCTGTATCAAACGGATGATGCGTTTCATACCAACGCACCATCTGTTTTGTTATCTTATCTTAGATGAACCAGCGAACATAGCAGAAGTCCTGACGGTGAGGCAGTTCTGCATTCTTCGGGAACATACGGTAAGCTACCTTGAAGCTGCCTGCGTTCTCCAGCTTATGCGTTGCCTGGAACGTATAGAGGTCGCCCTCTTTCTTCACTACTTCAAACGGCGCTACGGAGTAAACGTGCTGCTTGCCGTCCTGAGCTGTATAAGTAGTTACCAGTTCCAGACCGATAGCATCGTTCAGCCCCTTCTCGTCGATAACGTAGGTAATGGTGTATTCCTTACCGCTTTCGAGAGAGCCTTTCACCAGTTCTTCCGTCTTTTCGCAGGATACGACTTCGATGCTGTCCCACTTGGCCACAACTTCTTCCTTCCATGCTGCGAGTTCCTTGGCTTTGGCATAGTTGTTGGCAGCCAATGCCTTGAAGCGTTTTGCTTCCTTGGTGTAGAACTTGCTATAGTAATCGTCCAACTGACGCTTCATTGTGTAGTGAGGCGCAATCTGCGCGATGGAATTCTTGATAGTTCTGATCCAGCCTTCGGAATATCCCTTCTTGTTGCGTGCATAGTACAACGGCAGGATTTCCTGTTCGAGGATGCTGTAAATGGTAGCGGCATCCAACTGGTCTTGGTATTCCTGATTCTGGTAAGTACGCTTTTCGGTCAACGCCCAGCCTGCACCTTCACGATAGCCTTCCAGCCACCATCCGTCGAGCACGGAGAAGTTTACCACACCGTTCATCAACGCTTTCTCACCGGAAGTACCGGATGCTTCGAGCGGACGTGTCGGAGTGTTCAGCCAGATATCCACACCCGATACAAGACGGCGTGCCAACTGCATGTCGTAGTTCTCGAGGAAGATAATCTTACCCAGGAATTCGGGACGGCGGGAGATTTCGATGATTCTCTTAATCAATCCCTGGCCTGCACCGTCGTGCGGATGGGCCTTACCCGTAAAGAGGAACTGTACCGGATAGTCGGGGTTGTTCACAATCTTGGACAGACGGTCCAGGTCGGTGAACAGCAGGTGTGCACGCTTGTAAGTGGCGAAACGGCGTCCGAAACCTATCAGCAGTGCATTCGGGTTAATCTTGTCCAGCAGAGACACAACACGTGAGGGGTCTCCCTGGTTGTTCAGCCATGTCTTGCGGTATTCCTTGCGGACGTAGTCAATCAGTTTGTTCTTCATGGCCATGCGCGTCTTCCAGATCTCTTCGTCGGGTACGCTGTAGATTGCTTCCCAAATCTTAGGATTGGACTGGTCGTACCAGAAGTTTTCATCGAAGTGCTTGGCATAGAGCTGCTTCCACTCCGTTGCGCTCCATGTGGGGAAGTGCACACCATTGGTGACGTAGCCCACGTGCATTTCTTCCGGGAAGTAACCTTTCCAGATGGGAGCAAACATCTCCTGGGAAACCTTTCCGTGCAACCAGCTTACACCGTTCACTTCCTGAGAAGTGTTGCAGGCGAATACGGACATGCAGAAACGTTCGCCCTTGTCGCCGGGGTTGTTGCGGCCGAGGTCCATGAGGTCATCCCAAGTGATACCCATACGGGCAGGATAACCGCCCATGTACTTGCCGAAGAGGCCTTCGTCGAAGTAGTCGTGGCCGGCAGGAACCGGAGTATGTACGGTGTACAGAGAAGAGGCGCGTACCAGCTCGATGGCCTGGTCGTAGGTCAGACCTTCGGCTACGTAGTCGCAGATGCGCTGTACGTTAATCAACGCTGCGTGGCCTTCGTTGCAGTGATATACGTCTTTCTTGATACCCAGCTTCTTCAAGGTAAGGATACCACCGATACCGAGCAGGATTTCCTGCTTCAAACGGTTCTCCCAATCGCCGCCATAAAGCTGGTGAGTGATGGAACGGTCGAACTCGCTGTTCATCTCGTTGTCCGTATCGAGCAGATAAAGGGAGATACGGCCTACGTTCACTCTCCAAAGATAAGCATGTACGTAGTAATCCAGGTAAGGAACATCGACTACAACCTGCTTTCCGTTTTCGTCCAATACGCGGTCGAGAGGCAACTGGCCGAAGTTCTGGGCTTCGTAGTTGGCAATCTGCTGTCCGTCCATAGACAAAGTTTGGGTGAAATAACCGTAACGGTACAGGAAACCTACGGCACACAGGTCTACATTGCTGTCGGAAGCCTCTTTCAAATAGTCGCCGGCAAGTACGCCCAGACCACCGGAATATATCTTAAGTACATGATTCAAACCGTATTCCATACTGAAATATGCAACGGAAGGACGATTGCTGTCGGGTTTTACATCCATGTAATTGCGGAACTTGGAATATACATCTTCCATTCTGCGCAAAATAACCTTATCTTTAGCAAGCGCCTCAAGCTTGGCATAGCTCATACGTTCCAACAGCAGAACAGGGTTCTGTCCTACTTCTTTCCAAAGAGCAGGGTCAAGGTCTCTAAACAGTTCGGTGGCTTCAAAGTTCCATGACCACCAAATGTTACGTGCAAGTTCGGATAACTTCTCCAATTCAGCGGGGATGTGCGATTTCACGTTCACATCCTTCCAGTTCGGAGTGTTTACATTACTGACTTTAATATTCATTGTATGATTACTTGATTAATTAATATGATTTTTTTCATTGTCCCAACTGACGCTTCATCGCATTACGCAACGCAACGTCGTAGGCTTCGTTATAGTATTGTATGAAATGTTTCCACAAGGCTTGTTCCGCCACCTGAGCGGCACGCTTACGAATCTCTTTGATTTCCGCATTGGTCTTTGTAGAGAACAAGGCTATGGTGTCCTTGATGCCGTCCGCCACTTCGGAATAGTTATAGTCCGAACGGTGCAGCACCTCGACTCCATCATTGATGCCGTGCTGGTTCTTCAGGCTGTTTACCCAAAGTCCGAAGCCGGCAAGGTCGGTCGTAATGGTGGGCACGCGGAAAGCCACGCTCTCCAGCGGGGTATATCCCCACGGCTCATAGTAAGAGGGATAAACGCTGAGGTCCTCTCCCAGTATCAGGTCGTAATAATGCTTGTTGAGAATGCCGTCCTTACCGTCCAGATAGCAGGGAACGAAGATTACCTTCACCTTGTCTTCGGGACGGTTGCCCATACCGAGGTACTTCAGCATGTCCAGCACCTGGTCGTGCGTCATGTTGTGCAGCCAGTGCGTGATGAAAGGTACTTCCAAAGGAGTGGTATAACGCTCGTCTTTCTTTTTCAGACGCTGCTGCAGGTCTTCGCGGGGGTCACCCACCCAACCGGGTACGTTGACGAAAGCCAGCACTTTCTTATTCAGATTCTTATCGCGGTTCAAACGGTTCAATGATTCCAGAAACACATCGATGCCTTTGTTCTTGAACTCGTAACGGCCGCTGGTTCCGATGATAAGTGTATCCTCATCAAACTCCTGCCCCAACAGGCAGTTTGCCACACGCAACATGGTGGAACGCGCCCGCTTGCGCTTACCGGTAAATGTGGAGCCTTTCGGAACGAAATCGTCTTCGAAACCGTTCATCAGGATTACGTCGGCAGGCTTGTCAAGCAGTTCCTTGCACTCGTTGTTGGTAATTTCGCTTACGGTAGTGAAACAGTCTACGTAATGGGCGGTCTGCTTTTCGATGGAATGCTTGGACTCCATATTCAGCTCCTGCGCCATTTGGTCGCCGTTGTAGGCAAAAAGATAATCGTATAGCGGTTTGTTGTTACCCGCAATAGAACGGCCTATCGAAGTGGCATGGGTGGTGAATATCGTAGCGATTTCGGGAACGGCAGTCTGCAAGTAAAGCGCAGCCATACCGGTCATCCATTCATGTGCCTGAAATACAACCTTGTCCGTTTCCGTCAGGTTATACCGGTAGAAACTCTCCACCACCTTTCCGGTGGCGTATGCAAACATCGAGGCTTCATCGTAGTCACCGTATGCGTGCAGTGAATCCACCTGATAGTGTTCCCACATCTCCGCATAAATTTCATTCTTTTGTGCAAAGAAAGGTTGGAAGTCAACCAATATGACAATAGGTTCGCCCGGAATGTTCCAGCGGCCTACGCGGACAGAGAGGTTGTCTTTTTCAATAGCATATTTCTTCCATGCGGCACAAAGGTTATCGGACTCGATAAATAAAGGGTTCTCTTTACCTTGCCAGAAGTCCGGGCCTACAAAAAATACTTTATCGCGGAATTTTGTCTGCAAAGTGTTCGCTCTGGTAGACAAAACTGTATAGATACCGCCTACTTTATTACATACTTCCCAGCTCGCTTCGAAGATGTAATCGGGGGTAAGTAGCTCTTTAACCATATATGTTATAATCTCTTTATCGTAATTGTGGCTGCAAAAGTACGCATTATTCTTTGAAAAATAGCCTTTTAATCGAAAAAACTGATTAAATGTGCATAAACAATCGTTTGCATAAATACTACCGGCAAACGCTAAAAGCCCACCAATACAGAGAAGAGCGAAGATTACCGATGAAAAGAGAAAAAACAGAAGTTTGTACGAAATAGAAGGAAAAGACAGAGAAGAAGATATGAAAAAGAGGGTATATCAAAACTTAAATTCGCTTGCTGTTTGTTTCTTTTTAGGCACGGATTACACGGAAAACACAGATTTTCTTTGTTCTTTTTCCGTATAATTCCGTGACTAAA
>OGNL01000582.1_pt1 | contig 15228 bp, 9 predicted proteins | sample 1573471 | NCBI WGS metagenome assembly OGNL01 (sample SAMEA2582001, study PRJEB24529) | metagenome | biome: Human gut stool | place: China | collected 2011 | reverse complement strand
TACTCTTTCCTGTTCAATGCCTTCTCTTGCATCCTTTAACACAATTTTGATGCCTTTTGTAAGAAAAGCCATTTCACGCAGACGGCTCTTTAAAATGTTATATTCATAAACAGTTGTTTCCTGAAAAATCTCTTTATCCGGTAAGAATGTAACCTTTGTACCGGTTTCTTCCAATGGGCAGTCCCCCACAACTTTTAACGGATAACATACATTACCGCGTTCATAACGCTGGTTGTAGATGTGTCCGTCACGCTTTACATAGACTTCCATCCACTCGGATAAGGCATTTACAACGGATGCACCTACACCGTGCAGACCACCGGATACTTTATATCCCCCGCCGCCAAACTTACCGCCTGCGTGTAACATTGTATACACGACTTCAACTGCCGGTTTGCCGGTTTCGTGATTGACATCAACTGGAACGCCTCGTCCGTTATCAATAACCGTAATGGAATTATCCTGATTAATTGTGACTTCAATTGTATTGCAATATCCTGCCAAAGCCTCATCTACTGCATTATCGACAATTTCATAAACAAGGTGATGAAGCCCCCTTGATGATGTACTGCCGATATACATACCCGGTCTTTTCCGGACGGCTTCAAGACCTTTGAGAATCTGAATCTGGTCGCCACCATAATTATTCTCTGACACTGTGCATTCCTCCTTCAATGTTTTTCAGAAAACTAAATGTTATTTTCATGAATCACGGTACCGTTCTGAATCTGAAATGTTTTATGAACGGCAAACTGACTGTTTACAAATTCATCCAGCCCCGTACAGGTAATCACTGTCTGAATCTGCCCGATACTATTTAATAAAAACTGCTGCCGGTTACTGTCTAACTCTGACAGCACATCATCCAAAAGCAGCACCGGCGTATCCTTCACTACTTTTTTTACAAGTTCGATTTCCGCAAGTTTTAAAGACAGGGCGGCTGTACGCTGCTGTCCCTGCGAACCGTACTTTTTTACTTCGCTGCCGTTGATAAAAAAGATTAAATCGTCCTTATGTGGTCCAAAGCAGGTCGATTTCATCCGCAGATCCCGCTCCCGCATCTTTGTCACGGTATCTAAAAATGTTGTTTCTTCCACGCAGGGCTGATACTCAATCGTTAGTTTCTCTGTTCCGCCGGATAACTTTTCATGCAGTCCGCCGATAATTTCATTTAACTCCTGTACGAAACCGACACGCCTTTTCATGACTTCCGTTCCGTACTTCACAAGCTGCAAATCCCAGATATCCAGCGTTTCAAGCTTTTCTTCTGACGACTTAAATGACAGTTCTTTTAAAAGCTTGTTGCGCTGATTGACCACTTTATTGTAGTTAATCAGATTGCTTAAGTAGATTTTATCAAGCTGGCTCAGCTCCATATCCATAAACCGGCGGCGCTCCGCCGGTCCGTTTTTAATAATACTTAAATCCTCCGGTGAAAAACAGACAATATTTAAAATTCCAAACAGCTCTACCGCCCGTTTAATCGGAATACCGTTTACGGCAATTCCCTTGCTTTTATTTTTTTTCAGATGCATATCAATCCGGTACGGCAGCCCGTTTTTTTTCACATTCAGCTTGATATGTGCTTCATCACTGCCCATCCGTATCATTTCACGGTCTTTGCTTCCTTTGTGGGAACGCGATGTTGCGCAGACATAAAGCGCCTCTAAAATATTGGTCTTTCCCTGCGCATTATCACCGTAAATAATATTAATCTGCGGGTTAAAATTCATATTTAAAATTTTATAATTTCTGTAATCTTTTAAATCTACGGACTCAATTATCACGGTTACACCTGCAAATTACTTTTCTATTCTGATTTCCTGACCGTTATAGGAAATGACTTCCCCGCCTGTCAGTTTTTTTCCGCGCTGAAGCTCAGGCCTGCCATTGACAAGAACTTCTCCGTTCTGAATGACAATCTTTGCTTCTACACCGGATTCCACAAGACCTGCTGCCTTTAATGCCTGTCCCAGTTTAATAAACTCATCTCTGATTTTTATTGTTTCCATTGTTTCTCCATTCTTACTATTCAGCCGTAAAGTTTACCGGAAGAATCAGATAAATATAACTTTCCTCTTTGTCCTTAATAAAACATGGTGCTTTCGGATTTACCAGATAAATATAAATCTGTTCATCATCTATTACCTTTAATGCATCAATTAAGAACTTCGGATTAAAGCCAATCATGATATCCTTACCGTCTTTGTTAATATCAATATCTTCGTTTAACGAACCCATGGAAGAATTGACATGAACTTCCAGTGAACCATCGGTAATGCTTAAAATAATCGGTTTCTTTTCACTTTCTTTGATTAAAAGGGTTGCTCTGTCAATAGAATCTAAAAATTCTTTTTTGTTAATGGTTACTTTGGTTTCATAATCACTAGAAAGCATCTGGTTAATTCTGAAATACTCTCCTTCAATAAGACGGGATACAACGGTGGTATTGTCAAATTCAAATAAAATGTGATTATTTGTAAAGTATATTGTAACGGCATCTTCTGCATTTGTCGATAAAATTTTACTGATTTCAGAAAGTGTCTTTCCAGGAACAACAACTTTTACATCATCTGCATGACTGGTCAATTCAATATTGCGGATTGCAATACGGTGTCCGTCAAGACCTACAACCTTTAAAATACCGTTTGCAACTTCAAAAAGTTCACCGGTCATCATTTTATTGTTGTCATTCATTGCGATAGAAAACAGTGTCTGGTTAATGGTTTCTCTTAATGTAAATTGTGATAAAGTAATAAATTTGTCTTTTTCAATAATCGGTAAATAAGAAAAATCGTCCCCTGATTTACCGGCAATATTAAATTTACTCTTTTCACAGGTAATTAAAGAGGTGTAATTACTGTCTGTTTCGATGCAGATTTCATTATCCGGCAGTTTTCTGACGATTTCTGAGAAAATCTTTGCATCAATGGCAACTTTACCTTTTTCGATAATCTCACCTTCAACGATGGTTTCGATACCAAGTTCCATATCATTGGCGGTAAATTTAATTTCATTTGTAGTCGCATCGATTAAGATACATTCTAAAATGTTCATTGTTGTTTTGGCAGGAACTGCTTTCATAACAATGCCAACTGCTTTGGCAAGATTCGTTTTTGAAAAAACTAACTTCATAATTGTGTAAAACTCCTTTCAGCGAAAAAACAAAAAAACAAAAATAAATATATATAAATAAAAATCCGTAGTAGTAGTAGTAGGGGCTGTGAATTTGTTGATATGTGGTGTAAGCCCTTGTATCATGCGGGTTTGCGGTATCTAAAATCCCGGTAGATAAATCCGTTTTTGCCTGTGAAAAAATTTGGGATAACCGCAGACACAAAAAAATTCCCAAATGGCCGTTGTGGACAAACAAAAAAATGTCAACATAAAATAAAGCATTTTTACACAGGTTTTCAACGGAAAAACCACAATAAATGTGGATAACTATTACGAAGGATCAATCTTCTTAATGAGAATATCCACAGTGTTCTTGGTTGTTTCATTGACGAGTACTTCTTTGGCAATCTTGTCCGCTCCGTGAATAATCGTCGTATGGTCCCTGTTTCCAAGGGCTTTGCCGATTCCCTGTAAGGCGACATTCGTCATCTGGCGGCACAGATACATCGTAATCTGTCGTGGATAAACAATGTCGGCGCTTCGTTTGGAAGAAAGAATATCCGCCGGTGAAATACCGAAGTGGTCCGCAACAATCTGGATAATCAGTTCCGGTGTGACTTCTTTTTTGGCATCCGGTGAAATCAGGTCTTTTAAAGTTTCTTCCGCAAACTCAACCGTAATCGGGCTGTGGGAAAGTGTTGCAAAAGCCGAAAGCTTGGTAAGTGCGCCTTCCAGCTCACGAATACTGGATTTAATATGGGTTGCAACATAATCCTGAACATCATCGGGAATGTTGTAGCCGCCAAGTTCGACTTTCTTCTTTAATATAGCACGTTTTGTTTCATACGTAGGAATCTGGATATCGACAGGCAGACCCATTTCAAAACGGGTACGCAGTCGTTCCGTCAGGGTTTCCATCTCTTTCGGCGGCCGGTCAGAAGAAATTACAATCTGCTTGCTGTCCTGATAGAGCGCATTAAAAGTATGGAAGAATTCTTCCTGCGTAGACTCTTTACCTATAATAAACTGAATATCGTCAATCAGTAACACATCAATATTGCGGTACTTTTTGCGGAATTCAGAGTTTTTCTGGTTCTTTACCGAATCAATCAGTTCATTGGTGAATGTTTCGGAGGTTACGTATAAAACCTTGCGTGTCGGGTCATTGGTAATAATAAAATGGGCAATCGCCTGCATCAGATGCGTCTTTCCAAGTCCAACGCCTCCGTAGATGAAAAGCGGGTTATAGACTTGTCCCGGTGTTTCGGCAACTGCAAGGGAAGCAGCGTGTGCTAAGTTATTATTTGTACCGACAACGAAGGTGTCAAAAGTATAGTTCGGATTCAGGTTCTGAAGACCGGAATTCTTCGCAGCAGAGCCGGTTGCGGCCTTTTTAATTTCCGCTGCCTGCTTATCTTTGGCTGTAATTAAGCGGACATCATATTCGTGGTTCATAATCTCACAAATCGTAATGCGAAGCATCTCCAGATATTTTTTTTCCACATAGGAAACAGCCATGTCGGGGTTCATAGAGGTACTCGACATAATCAGTGTAATGGTATCGTTTTCCACTGTATAAACTTCAATTGGCTTAATCCAGCTGTTAAAGGAAATATCCTGAAGCTCATAGCGTTCTTTAAAGGTCTGTAATATCAAATCCCAGTTCTGTTTTAAATCTTCCATATTATATCAATGCCTTTCTGGCTTTCGTTAAAGTAAATGTATTCTAATATATAATATAACAAATGTGGATTTTTAGCAAGAAGCCCATGAAAAAATAGTGGATAACTCAGTTAAAAGTGGACAAATCACAGTGCTGTCGACAACTACACGGAAAGAGAGACGCATACCTCTGTCGAGTGCCCCTTGAATTACTTTTTTCAACTTTTCGTTGGTATCCCAGCCGTAGACTCCTTCGGCGGGATTGAAGGTACTCCAATGCGTACGGATATAGAGTGTGCGTGCATAATCGGAGATTTTCACGGTTGTTCCTTTTTCCGGTACATAGATATGGTCGTATTTCTTCCAGAAGTCATCGCTGACATTCTCATTTGCATAAACAACCCAACCACTTAAAGGGTTTCCCTGCATGGTTTTTCTGTCTGGCCAGATTTTTATATAATCAGCTTCCGTATCTACAGCCATCTTGTATATCTGGCATCCTGCTGCAAGAAACGCACCGACACCGTAAACTTCTGTCATGTCACGCGTCACTTTACGGGGGTCGGCACCGATAGGCTGTACCCAGCCAAGTTTACCGCTTGCATCTACAGCATCGGTCAGTGCCTTCCAGCCTTTTATAATGACTGGCATGAAATCGTCTTCATTCAAGAGTCCCGCATTTACGCCATAGGCCAACGCATATACAAAGAAACCGGTGGAACTGGTTTCGGGAGAAGGATAAGAAGCCGGATCCAGAAGGCTGGCATGCCAATAACCGTCTTCGTTCTGCAATCCGGCAATACGGGTACATAACCGGACAAACAGTTCTTCGTAATAAGCGCGTTCCATCAAGCCTTTGGGCAACTCCTGCAATACTTCTGCCAGACCGGCCAGTACCCAGGCATTTCCACGTCCCCAGAACACCTTTTTGCCATTGGCTTCTTTTTTACCGAAATAATGCCAATCGCGGTAGAAAAGGTTCTCTTCCTTATCGAATAGGTATTCGTAGGTAGCCCGGTATTCATTGTCCATGAATTGGAGGTATTTCCGGTTGTTGGTTTCACGGTATAGCTTGGCATAAACCGGGGGGGCCATAAACAAGGCATCACACCAGGTCCAGCGTTCTAGGGTTTTGTTGTCACCATACTCCAGTTTGAATGTACCGTTGGATGGATGGTTGACAATCCATTCCGTACGTGCCAGGGTAGGAGCCAGTATTTCCTCTTTTTTATATTTACGGTATAAGTCAATGAATGATTGGGAAACGGTTATATCGTCTGCATGGTACAACCGCTGATGGGGTTGCCAGCAGTTTCGTCTTCCTATTTTATAGAGCCATTGATAGTAGGTGCTGTCATTGTACTCCTCTTCTGCTAGTTTAGCCCAATCTACCATACCTACATAAAGTGCTCCATTGGTCCAATCCAGGTCGTGGTGTTCGTGGGCAGTGTTAGGATTGGAAATTTGCCAGTCTGCCACTTGCTTCATTTTCTCTTTTACTTCCTTTTTGCTGAATGGCACTTGTGCCATGATTGCCATACTGATAAACAGAAAGGCTGCTGCTGTTAATTGTCTGTGTATCTTCATGATTGTTTATTGATAAAATTAAGGGAATTGCCTTTGTTCTCAATGGACGCGGACAATTCCCTTTATGAGAATCTTGAAAACTATCTTTTTACCTTTATTCGTGTTTTATTTTGTCTTTGTGCTGTTAATATCCTTCGTTTTGCGGGAATTCTGCACCCGTATTTGAATCGATTATGCTCTGAGGAATCGGCCATAATGTGTGGTAATCACGCATAACGGGCCCCGATTCTGTATTGTATTTGCGGGTACGCTCCAATAATTTGCCGGTACGGCATAAGGTAAAGCGGCGTGATTCTTCACCTACCAACTCGCGGATACGTTCGTCCAGCAAGAAGTCCATGGTCATTTCACTGTCCGTAATTTCAGGAGCATGTGCGCGACGGCGTACAACATTGATTGCTTCGCGGGCACCTGAAATATCGTTCAACCCCAACCTTGCTTCGCAGAGTAAGAGATAAGTCTCGGACAAACGGAACTTCATGCGGTCACGGTAGGAACCGGTCAAAGAAAGGTTTTCGGAACGGCCATAGAAGAATTTTGTCAGAGCCGGATAAAGACGGAAGGTGGTAAACCATGTTTCGTCTGTAATCGTGGCTTTTTTACCATAAAGGTCGGGCATGTTCTCGTTGTTGTAATACCAGTTACGTTTGATGTTGTATTCGGAATTACGAATGTCTTCTTCATCAAAGAAACCGGTATCTTCTCCAATCCACCATTTCATTGGTACCAATTGCGACAAGCCGCGGCCACCCAGTGAGTCTGCCAAAACAAAACCGGTAATTTCGAAGTATTTGGGTTCCCAGGCACGGCGTGTCCAGTCATCGGAATTTGTACCGCCACCAGTAGTGTTATATTCAAACTGCATGACCCAAATGCTTTCCATATTGCCGGATGTGCGATTTTGATTGTTTTCAACGAATAGGTCGGAGAACACATCGCCGTTTGCTTTTACCTTTTCACCGAAGCGATCCTCCATCAAGTGGAAATATCCGCTGTTGATGACATTCTCTGCGGCAGTTTCAGCCTTTGCATAATCACCCTGCATCAAGTAAACCTCACTTAGTAAGTGTTCTGCCGCCCATTTGGTCAGCTTGCCGACTTTTACGGCATCAGGGTCAGTAGGCAGGTTCTCGACAGCAAACTGAAGGTCTTCTACCATGTGGGCAATAACCTCTTCCTTCGGTGTACGGGTAAAATCGATTCTGAACTGATCTTGAATCTTGTCTACATAAGGAACGTCTCCATACAGATAAACCAATGTACGGTATGCATAGGCGCGGAAAAAACGTGATTCTGCCTGATAGAGCGCCTTGTCTGTGCTATTATCCCAGTTCGTGTTTATTTCCGAGTATTTCAACATCTCATTGGCTCCTGCAATCAGACTATAAGCCCAGTTCCAGTAGGAGCCTACAATACCGGTATTTGGAGTTAATGTCAAGAAACCGAACGGTTGGATAGAACCGTCTTTGGTACCCATGGTAGCAAGGTCAGTGGCAATCTGCAATGCTTCGTAAGGGCAAGCGGCATTGTGCATGAAGGCACCGTTTTCACCCCAAGTGTTGTATTCAGAGCGTGCTTCGGCATAAAGTCCGGTAGAACCTACTTCGAAACCATAGGAACTTGTATATGTGTTATCCGGGGCCAGTTCACTTTTCAGTTTCTCATCCAGAAAGTCAGAGCAACCGGTAGCAGACAGAGCTACTAACAGAGCTAGAGTTGCTTTTGATATATAATTTTTCATTGTATATATATTTAAGTAAGTTTAGAATGATAAGTTCAGTCCAAGTACGTAGGAACGTGCAGTCGGGTAAGAGGCAAACCAACTGTTGTCATAGTTCAATACGCTGCGTATATCACAGAATGTATAAGGATTCTCCACACTGATATTGACTCCCAAACCGCTCAGTCCCAATTTCTTTACAAAATTCTTTTCAAAATTGTATCCTAAAGTGATATTCTTTATTTGGATGTATGTAAAGTCTTTGTAATAGCTGTGTCCGTCGAAGTTGTTATATGCTGGAGAAGCATATTTGGAATTGGTGTGTTCCGGTGTCCAGTAATCGGCATTATGCAGATAGTTGTATAGGTTGTAACTCCAACTTCCGATATTGGCTTCGTTCAACTCACGTGTAACTTTGAAGGTTCCATTCAGTAGGAATGACAAGTAAAAGTTCTTGTAAGTCAATGTATTGCTCATAGACATGAGGAAGCTTGGATTCTTTGAACCGATGATAACTTTGTCATTGGAGTCAATATAACCGTTTCCGTCTGCATCTTTCACTTTGGCAGAACCTGGTTTGGCACCTTTTTGGATCTCTTTTTCTGTACCGTCTGCTGCGGTATAGGTGAATTTGTCACCTTCCTGCCAGATGCCGTCGACGTCATAGTCGTAGTAAACTCGCAAGGGTTTGCCGATGAACCATTTATTGGTGATATCATCTTTTTTGTCACCACGTAGGTCTACAATCTTGTCACGGTTCAGTGAAAAGATGATTCCGGTGCTCCATTCGAAGTCCTTATTACGTATGTTGACGGTGTTCAAGGTAAATTCAACACCTTTATTGCGTGTTTTACCCACATTATCCCAAATGGTTTTATAGCCGTTCATGATAGGAACAGTACGTTTCATCAGCAAGTCTTTTGTGTTGGCGACATACATTTCAATGTTACCGTTGATACGGCCGTTGAAGAATGAATAGTCGATACCGACGTTGAATGTTTGGGTTGTTTCCCACTTTAGATTCGGATTTCCGACACCGTCGTTGGCCAGATAAGCACCGTTGACACCTGCTCCACCGTCACCCCAGATATAGTTTGTGAGGTGCAGACGGTCCAATGTCTGATAGGGGTTGATGGCTTGGTTACCGTTAGAACCATAAGATACGCGGAGCTTCAATTGGTCCAGCCAGTTTTGTGCATTTTCCATAAAACTTTCGGAAGCAATGTTCCATGCAGCAGCCACTGACGGGAAGAATGCATACTTGTTGTTTGCACCGAAGGCAGAATAACCGTCGGAACGTCCGGTCAAAGTCAGCATGTATTTCCCTGCATATGAATAGTTCAAGCGAAGCATATAAGACAACATCGAGGTTTCTGATAAACCGGATCCTACAGTCTTATTTTTCTCACCTGCATTGATGTTATGATAACTGGAATCATCGTTTACAAAACTTTCGGCACTTGACTTGGAAGTCTTTTTCTGAGTTTGTTGTACACTGAACAAACCTGTAGCGTCGAAACGGTGCTTGCCAAATTCACGATTATATTTGAGCAGATTTTCCCAAGTGTAATCCCAGTAGTGTTCATTGTTGATGCTGGCTTTTCCGCTGGCTGTTCTACCGTCTTTGGTGTCACGGCCATAGTATGTGCCGGTAAAGTCGCTACGATAGTTGTAACCAAAGGTTGTACGGGCTGAAAGACCTTTTACCGGCAACAGAATGTCAGCATAGGTGTTGATGAAGAAGTTACGTCTTGTTTGATCTTGATCGGCATTGACATTGGCCATCGGGTTAATAATCAGAGATTGGTCCATAGGTTCTTCATAATACTTGCCGTTTTCATCTTTGTAGATACCATAAGGACTCTGTTTTACAGCATGTTCAATATTCGGGGTTATACCACCGCCATCTCTTTGAATAAATTGGGTCTGTATACCGATAGTCAGCCATTTATTTAATACTTGTGTGACACTCAAATTGATATTGTAACGTTTCATGGCGGAGTTGTAGACTACACCTTCTTGATCCAGATAGGAAACTGCCCCCATATAAGTGGTGCTTTCAGTACCTCCGGAAATGCCTACTTGATGTTCCATGGTAAATGCATTGCGGAAAATATAGTCCTGCCAGTCGTTTGTAACGCCTTTCTTGTAATTTATAAGTTCGCTGGCACTCAGAATATTCTCAGGAGCCAATTGGTCACCGCTCCATCCATCTTTCAGGCGTGCAATGTCTTGTTTAAATGTGATGTATTCGTCTGGAGTCATCACATCAATGGTCTGTTGGGGTTGCGACATTCTGAACTGCCCTTTGTATGTAACTTGGGGTGCACCTTTCTTGCCTTTCTTTGATTGAATCAAGATGACACCATTGGAACCGCGTGAGCCGTAGATAGCTGCTGCGGAAGCATCTTTCAAGACACTAAGGCTTTCGATGATGTTTGGGTCAATATCACTCAAAGAACCGTTGTAAGGAATACCGTCCAATACGATGAGCGGTGCATTGTCAGCACTTAATGAGTTTTCACCACGTACACGGAGGGTTTGGTCTGCACCCGGTTTCGCATCACCAGTAGTTACGCTTAAGCCCGGGATTTGTCCTGCAAGACGGTCCATCAAGTTACTGCTATTTATCATGTTCAGTTTCTTCTGGTCTACTGATACCAGACCTCCAGTCAGGTCGGACTTACGCTGTGTACCATAGCCGATTACCACGACTTCTGCCAGTGTTTTACTGTCTTCCACTAACTTTACGGTACTGTTTCTACCAGCTTTTACAGTCTGTGTCACATAACCGATATAGGAGATTTTGAGATTACTCCCTGCCGGTGCGTTGATTGTGTATTTTCCGTCAAGATCTGTAATGACACCAGTACTGGTTCCTTCCACCATGACATTTGCTCCGATAATCGGTTCACCACTTTCGTCAATTACTGTACCAGAGATGTTCTGTGGTTGTCCGGATATTGCCTTGTTATTCTTTCCGGTATATAAAATAATGTGTGTTGCGTCGATTTCAAATTTAACATTGGTCCCTTTCAATAAGGCTGCTATTGTCTTATTAATAGTTTCATTCTTAACATTCAAGCTGACTTTCTGTTTGATGTCTATTTGCTGCGATTCATAGAAGAAAGTGTATCCACTTTGCTTTTCCACTTTTGGCATAGCCTCTGATAATGGGATATTTGTGAACTTCAGTGTGATCAGTTTCTCTTTCTTTTGTGCAGAAACCGGGGCACATAGAAGTACCAGTATAAGAATGATGAGTTGTTTTCTTATATCCATAATTGTCTTAAATTTAAAGATTAATGTAGGTGTTTACTTTTCGTTAATTATTAAATAATGTGCATTTCTCATTTGTTTGTTTGGCATAAGTTTTTAATTTTGTTACTGTTTCATTTTACTTTTTGTTTTGTGTCTGCAAACGAAATTGTCAACTCATTCTCTTCGTTAAAGGTATATTTCATAGGTTGGATGCGTGACATGATGCGGAGTATTTCGTCCAGCGGTTCACTACGCAACGTAAACGTATAGAAATATTTATTGGATAATGTAGGATCCACGTCTATCTTTATCCGATACCATTTAGAAAGCAGTTTGCAAATGTCTCCCAATGAACGGTTTCTGAATACGAGTTGTGTATTTGCCCACGAAGAGGCAAAATGTACATCATCTTTTTCTACCTTAAGTGTAAGGGTTTTCCGATTAAAAGTAGCTGTTTCGCCCGGTTTGAGGAAACGGTTCTCTGTCTCGGTTTCCAAAGAGACGGACCCTTCTACCAAACTCACCAATGTATTTTCCGAACCGGGGAATGCATCGACATTGAATTTGGTTCCGTGAACTACGATACGCATACCTTCTGTCTGCACAATAAAAGGTTTGTCAGCATCGTGTGCTACATCGAAGTAAGCTTCACCAGTTACATTTACGATACGCTCATCCTTATTCATTTGTGATCCGTATTGCAAAGAGGTCTCTGTATGCATCCATACTTCGCTTCCGTCAGGAAGGAGAACCTTAGACTTACCCGACAAATTAGAGTATAACTGCGGCATGGCTTCAGGCTGTCCGTTAAGGAATCCTATGTAGAATGAGCAACCGATGGCAACAGCTATACATGCAGCTACTGCGTAGCGGTATATCTGTTTCAGTTCGAAGCGTTTCTTTGCAGGTTTTTCAGTCTGCTTAGGCTCGCTGGCGTGCATACGGTTTACAAGTTCATTCCAATAATATTCGGTATTGGGCGTGTAGTTTTCTACATTTGCCTGAATTTTTTCCCATAACAGTTGCAATTCCTTGAATAACGCTTCGTTGTTACTGCTGCGTAACCAAGTCTCCAATTGCCGCTCTTCGTCTGCGGAAATTTCCTGTTTCAACTTAGGAATGATTAAATTCCAAGGAACACTTTTTTTCATGATCATGATGTTTTTATAGGCCTTCACTTATATGACACATCACTTGGGTTTAACCCTTATTCCAATTCCAATTATTTTTTTAATAAATTTCGAGGAACGAATAATATTAGTATCTTTGCCGCTCAAGAAGCCCTTATCTAATATAACTTCGATATGCCTGCAGAAGATGATATCCTATTGTTACAGTTAATCAAACAAGATGACGAGAAGGCTTTCAAGCACCTTTTCGATACTTATTTTGTTTCACTCTGCCGCTTCATGTCCCTTTCCATCTTTATGAATTTGTGGGAGGGTAGGGCCGACTTGACTCTTAAAATCTCATTCAAGGCTTATCTTTTCCAGTCTGCACGCAATCGTTGCCTGAATGCTTTACGCGATGAAAAGGATACGGTTCCCATCGAGGGAGGAGAAGAATATGGATATGCTCTTGCGGCTGATACTTCGGTGGAGATGGAAGAACTGAACCGATTGATTGAAGAAGCTGTTTGTTCCCTTCCGGACAAATGTGGGCAGGTTTATCGCAAAAGTAGGGAGGAAGGGAAGACTAATCAAGAAATTGCCGGGGAAATGGGGATTTCTGTCAAGACGGTGGAGGCCCAAATAACCAAAGCCTTGAAGCATATCAAGAAATTTTTAGGAGAACAGTATACTTATTTGTTCTAAAATAGAAATTGCAGGCCATCTGTCTTTTAGAATGATGAAAGGAGGATGGCCTGTAATATAAAAAGAAGATTAATCTATAACCGTGAATTTTACTTTCTGGTCTTTCACTATTACATAATATTCTCCATTTTCAAGGAAATGTTCACCATTGGCATTTACAAAAGCAAGATCACGCATCGGGTCTATTTCAAAGCGGAATATATGTGTTTCACCTGCTTTAATTAGTTGCTTTTCGAAGTGCTTCAACTCTTTGCATGGACGGGTAATCGTGCTAAATGGGTCTGAGATAAACCAATGCACCACTTCTGCACCGTCACGTTTGCCTACATTGGTGACTGGGATTTCCATTACCAACTTTTCACCGCGTCTGATGGTTTCTTTGGGCAATATTACCATAATTAAAGGTGGTATAACTCAAGCCGTATCCGAATTCATACAGTGGGGAAGAGGAGATGTCTTGATATTTGCCACTTTGTGGACGGGCTGTTTTGCGCTGATTGTAATAGATTGGAATCTGTCCGGTGGAACGTGGAAAAGTAATGGAAAGCTTGCCCGAAGGATTTACCCGGCCGGACAAGACACCTGCCAATGGTTTACCGCCAGGTACTCCCGGTTGCCACATTTCAACGATGGCGTCACAGAGAGGTTCCACTTTAGAGAGTCCCAAAGGACGTCCGTTAGCCAGTACCAGAACAATCGGTTTGCCTGCTTTCTTCATTTCAGCAATGAATTCCTCTTGAATGGCAGGCAGTTCTATGATGGAACGCGATGCGTTTTCGCCACTCCACTTTTTCTTTTCACCCATGCAGAGTAGAATGACATCTGCTTTCCGGGCTACAGCCAGTGCCTCACTGAATTTGGAAGTGTCGTTACCGTCGAAACCACAACCCTCGGTATAAATCAGTTCAGCCTTGCCTGCAAATTCTGCATCCAGCGCCTTTTTGATGGGGAGGACATCTTCTGCATGTCCATGTCCATACCATGACCCCAGGAGCTCGGCACAGTTTTCTACCAGAGGCCCCATGACGGCGATAGTTGGCTTGTTCCCGTTTGCCAGAGGGAGTACCTTGTTTTCATTCTTCAGTAGAACAATGGTCTCCTCTGCCAGTTTCTCTGCAATAGCCAGGCTTTGTGGAAGGAGGAAGCGCTCTTTTTCTGTAGATGTCGGGGTGTAGGGATTGTCAAAAAGTCCAAGGCGGAATTTGATACGGAGCACGCGTTTCACTGCATCGTCCACCAATTGCATGCTTATTTTACCTTCTTCCACCAGCTTTGCCATATGCTTGTCATAGCAATGCCCCATCATGTCCATTTCCAGGCCGGCGTTGAAAGCCAGACGGGCAGCTTCTTTGCGGTCGGCAGCATGGCCCTGGTCAATAAGTTGCGGTACTGCAGACCAGTCTGAAACAACAAAGCCGTCGTGTTTCCAACGGTTCTTCAGAATTTCTGTCATCGTGTAATGGTTGGCGCTTCCGGGAGTACCGCTGATGTCATTGAATGAACTCATTAAAGTAGCGGCACCGGCTTTTACGCCAGCTTCATAGGGAGGAATATAGGTGTCCCACAGAGTCTGATTGGAGATTTCCGTATAAACATAGTCACGTCCTGCTTCAGAAGCGCCGTATCCGATATAATGTTTAAGGCAGGCGGCTACTCGCTTGCTGTCGGACATGTCTTCACCTTGGTATCCTTTGATAGATGCGACACCGAATACAGCATTGGTATAAGGGTCTTCGCCATAGCCCTCTGCAACGCGTCCCCAGCGTCCGTCTCTTGCCACGTCAATCATAGGGGAAAAAGTCCAGTCTACCCCGGACATGCGTGCTTCCTGGGCGGCAACGGCACATGCTTGTTCTACCAATTGGGGATTCCAAGAACATGCTTGTCCCAAAGAGATGGGATAAATGGTACGGAACCCGTGGATGACGTCGTATCCGAAAAGGATGGGGATACCCAGACGTGATTCTTCCATTGCTTTTCTCTGAGCCTCGTTACGCAGATTGGCATCTTCATCAAAATAAATGAGGGAGCCTAATGTGGCAGGAATTTTTTTTACTTCCTCACCAC
>OGNL01000578.1_pt1 | contig 15288 bp, 6 predicted proteins | sample 1573471 | NCBI WGS metagenome assembly OGNL01 (sample SAMEA2582001, study PRJEB24529) | metagenome | biome: Human gut stool | place: China | collected 2011 | reverse complement strand
GTATTTAGTACACGCCGCCAACATAGCCATCATAAAAAATATAGCACTTAATACCGCCTTTTTCCTCATAATAAGCCACCCCCAGACCATTCAGACTTTAGTCACTTAATTAACTTGTTATCATTATATATCATAGTCCTTACATATAGCTTACACATTCGTTTAACCGCTCAATTAATTTATTCCCCAACCTTTAAAGTATCCATCCGCCAATGCCAGACATAATATTTCCACGCTTTTCTTTTTCACTCTTTCGTTCGTGAAATACAATATATAGTACCATATTCCTATATTAACTAATATTTGTACCACTATGATATATATGTCAAACAAAAAATATCCTCTGGCAGATAACTTTATAAAATAAAGTCCAATCCACCAGAGGATACTTATATAGCATATAATATATTTACTTTTATCGGTTTTTGTCTTCTAACTCAATCTCTTCAAGTTCAATTTCTTCTGACACATTTTCTGATGATGTATCTTCTGTATCTGATATACCAGAGTTATTCAGAATATCCTCTGCATCAGCATCATAATTCTTATCAGATAAATCATTTTCATCCGCGCTATAAGAATTATCTTCATAATCAGCATTATTATCTTCAGCATAGTCAGTACTGTCATCTTCGCTATTGTAGCTATCCTTTACATCACCTGCATGTAAAGTCCTTGATGAACCATCCTTAATATTAATCAGCTCATCATATTCGTCAGAATCATCATAATCATCCATAGCCTTTACAAATGCTTTCTTGCTTACTTTAAGCTTGCGTGAGAGCATTTCGACCATAACTGCAAGGATTATGATAACTATAGCAAGAGCAGCAATAATAATCATAAATATAAGATTTATGCCTTTAAATAAGCTAAAAGAACCTGTACTGCTGTTATTCTTCCTGTCTATTATATTAAATACCGTCTCATCCGCTGTATTATAACCTGCGTAACCCTGTATAGTTCCATCATTGGTATTATATCTGAACCATCCTGTTCCGCCTGTTGAGCTCACACCATAAAAGAGTGCATAGTTGCCAGTCTTATCAAGAAGCACTTCCACTTCCCTGCCGTCTATATCTATCTTTCCAAGCTCATATCCATCCGGAAGCTCCATAGAAGCTGCATCTATAGGAAGTATGCAGTATGATAATTCCGGCTGTGATACTTCTATGTACTTTGAAAATGACTGGTTAACGGAGTCATACACATAAAAGCCGCTCTCTCCTGTGCCATCCACACTTTCAAGATATACTAATAACAGGTCTGTATTAGTTCCCATTCCTACTGCAATCTTAACACCATTGTAGTCTGAATCTGCCTGTACATATCCGTCTGGAAGAGGATATTCATCAAAGGATGATATTATCTTATATTCCCTGCCGCCTACATCAACATTTGGCTCCTGAATAGCACTTGTATCCGGTCCATCTGTACCAGACTGGCTGTTATCCGGCTGGCCGCTGTCAGTCGCCTTTGTCGTATCATCCGGTGTTTTAACATCATCGCCCTTTGTTGTCTTTATTGTATATGTTCTCTTGCTTCCGTCCTCTGCCGTAACTGTAATGGTTGTTGTATTAAGTCCCGTGTCCATACGTGTTCCTGATACTTTAACTGTTGCCTTTGAGTCATTGGCTATGGCACTTACTGTAAGCTTGTCACAGTCACTTCCCACCGATGTAGTATATGTGGTAACATTTGGTGAAAATGCTGGCGAAAGCACTCCCGGACTTATCTCTAACGAACTTAAAGTGTCGTCAGATGAATAGCTTGCCGGTGCTGATACGCTTACACTTCCTGATGAGGCTGCCACATTCATACTATCCTCAGTCTCTGAGCCTATCTGCGCTGTTGACCTTGCAACTGATATTGTTGAAGTACCCGGCTTTACAGCCTTAAATGTAACTTTAAATGTAGTACTTTCCGTTGATACAATTCTTATCGTTCCATTGCCACCTGCGTCATATCCTGACTGTGCAGTAATTATAGATGCATCATAATTAACATAAAAATCGCACAGCATAATATTAGAACCGCTTACTGTTATTGTGATTGTAACTGTATCACCGACCTCACAGCTTCCTGAACTTACAGATATTCTTGCTGTTTCTGCCGCTGATACATCTTTTTTATCAAATGTAGCTGTCATCATCATAAACATAACGACAAATGATAGAACACATAATGTAACTTTTCTGATTGCTTTCATTATATTCTCCATTTACTGCTGTATATACTTTATATCCAGAATATGTCTTTTTATGTATAACATATCCATACTTGTAACATCGCTGTCCTTGTTAGTATCTGCTGCTAAAAGGTAAGCACCTGACAATGTCTTAATGTAAAGAATATGTCTTTTTATATATAACATATCCATACTTGTTATTCTTCCATCACCATTTACATCGCCATATATAACAACATCATACTGGGCATATATACTTCCGTCCTTCTTATATATAACAAGCTTATTGCCTGTTGCCACTGTGTCATCTGCAGCACACTCACTGCCAGAGCTGTTAAGAAGCTTTCCGTAGCAGCCATTAGTGTAAGTAATTCCGTTAAGTATACTCTCAACACTGCTTCCAACTCCGACTCCCGTAACTATGCCATTATCATTATCGACATTAAGGTTACTGCTAAAGCCGTCACTCTCGCCAGAGCTGTTATTATTGTTATTATTTCCATTATCCGGCTTTACAGGCTCAGGATTTTCAGCTTTCTTTCTTACAACACTGATAGTATAAGTCTTTGTTGTACCGTCCTCTGCTGTGACTACTATGTTGATTGTATTATCACCAACTGATAACTCATGGCTGCCTCTTCCGCTTACACTTGCATTAGTATCTGCTGCCGAAGCTGATACATCTATGCCTGTGACATCATTGTCAACTATAAGACTATAGTCTGTAGTATCCGCCGCAAATGTCGGTGTAAGTGAATATCCGTCAACTGACAGACCTCTTAACCAGTTATTAGAGCTCTTATTGCCATCCGGTATAACACATCTTGACGATGGCATATTGTCATATACCGGTATTGTAAACTTAAATGTAGTGTTGTTAAGTGTACTTGTGCTGTATGCCTTTTTTGCCCTTGTCGCCTCTGAACGTGGTGCAAGTACATTGGTCATATACTGATGTGAAAAGTTCTTTATATCAAACTTCTCATAATATATAGTATCCTGGCCTCTGTTGATATACCACTTTCCAAGGTTGATGGCACCGCCTACAACCGCTCTGTATCTTGTATTCCATGGGCGCATATTAGTGTCATCTGTCTGCATAGCATACTTAAGGCCATTCTGCACCGCTGAAAGTCCTCCGCTTGCATACGCATTCTGGCTGTAATAGTTATAGTAGCCCTTATAGCCGCTTACATTTCCAGATATCTCATTACCTGCGCCATTAGCACCCTGTTCCTGTATAATTCTTGTTGCAAGATGATAAGGACTGACCTTTGACACCTCACCTGCATACATAAGAAGTGATGCATAATCATAGCCATCTAAGTCGTGGCTTGAGTTTTCCATAAATGTTCCACTTATGATATTACGCACACCCTCTGTATTATGTACAGTAGAGTCATATGAAAGGCTTTCAAACATAAATATATATGTATCATTAAGGAAGTTACGTGGGTCAAGCGCATACTTTATAAGTCCTTCCGATGCCTGAACCCATCCGCCACTATCTAATATTGTGTACTCTCCTGTTTCCCAGTTATAGCAGCCTGCGGCTGTCGACTTCCATGAAGCATCCGCTGAACTGTATATAAGGCTTCGTCCTATAACATTCTGCGCATTTACCATAGTATCCCAGTCCCTGCCGTTATGGTCTGCCACAAACACCCACAGAGGATACTGTTCGTGAAGCTGTCTTAAGCTCTCCCTGTAAGACGTTGGGAAATTCTGTGCATTAAGATAATCCTCAAAGTTATTATCCGGCTTATAGTCAGACTTCTTATCCTTAGTTGTGTACTGTGAAGTTATATATCCTCTTGTGTATTCCCCATCAAGATAGAACCCGATACTGTACCACGTATAGGTTGAACTTGTGCTTACTTCCTCGTATATATCAAACTTAAAGCCTCCGTTGACCTTAGTTACGATACTGCCGTTAACCGGCTTGGTTCTTATTCTTAAGTCCGTGACATCATAATTGACATAACCTGTCGCTATGATACTGTCCTCGGCTTTAACCTGTAAAACCCCTGTATAACCATACTGCGTACATATAAGCACTATTACCATAAGTACAACAGCCGTTATCTTTTTTACAATACATCTGTAGTTTTCTTTCATCTAATCACCCAGTTCCTTATGTGACATTATTCAAGTCTGATGCAGCATCCTGTTGTCTTAGTTACTCATTAATTCTTTCCAAACTCTGACAGCTTAAGACCCTCATTACGTTCAAGTACCATATTGACAGACCAGCTGTTAGCAAATACAAGAAGTGGATTGCCTTTAAGGTCCTTAATCTTCTTCATATCTGATGTACCAACTATTCTGTTTACATCTATCTCCTGTGGATTTTCTATCCATCTGATATGTTCATATGGAAGCGGCTCAAGCTTTATATCTACATTATACTCGTTCTTAAGGCGGTATTCCAGTACTTCAAACTGAAGAACACCAACAACGCCTACGATTATTTCTTCCATACCTGTGTTGTACTCCTGGAATATCTGGATAGCACCTTCCTGCGCTATCTGGCTGATACCCTTTATGAACTGCTTACGCTTCATAGTATCCATCTGTCTTACTCTTGCAAAATGCTCTGGTGCAAATGTAGGAATACCGTCAAACATAAACTTCTTGTTAGATGAGCATATAGTATCACCGATTGAGAATATGCCCGGGTCAAATACACCGATAATATCGCCTGCATACGCCTCTTCAACGATATGTCTTTCCTGCGCCATCATCTGCTGTGGCTGTGAAAGTCTTATCTTCTTTCCACCCTGTACGTGGTTAGCCTCCATACCGGCAGTGAACTTTCCTGAACATATACGCATAAATGCAATTCTGTCCCTGTGTGCCTTATTCATATTAGCCTGTATCTTAAATACAAATGCTGAGAAATCTTCTTTAAATGGGTCGATAGGACCAGCTGAGGAATTACGTGGCAGTGGCGATGTAGTCATATCAAGGAAATGCTGTAAAAATGTTTCCACACCAAAGTTAGTAAGAGCTGAACCGAAGAATACCGGTGTGAGATCACCTGCCTGTACCTTTGCAAGGTCGAACTCTGCACTTGCACCGTCAAGAAGTTCAACATCCTCATCTAACTTAGAAAGATAAGCATCGCCTATCTCTGCCTTAAGTTCAGGGTCATCAAGTGCAATATTCTTAGTTGCAACTTCCTTCTGTCCGTTCATCGCAGCCTTAAAAAGTGACACTTCCCTCTGCTTTCTGTCATATACACCCTTGAATTCCTTACCACAGCCTATAGGCCAGTTGATAGGACATGTTGCTATTCCAAGGACATTTTCTATCTCATCAAGAAGCTCAAAAGGGTCGTTAGCCTCTCTATCCATCTTATTAATAAATGTAAATATAGGGATATGTCGCATAACACATACCTTAAAAAGCTTGATTGTCTGCTTCTCAACACCCTTTGAGGCATCTATTACCATGACGGCTGAATCTGCTGCCATAAGTGTTCTGTAAGTATCCTCTGAGAAGTCCTCATGTCCCGGTGTATCAAGGATATTGATACAGTATCCGTCATAGTTAAACTGGAGTACTGAGGAAGTAACCGAGATACCTCTCTCCTTTTCTATCTCCATCCAGTCTGAAACCGCATGCTTTGCTGTTTTCTTACCCTTTACAGAACCGGCTAAGTTGATAGCTCCTCCGTATAACAGGAACTTTTCTGTAAGAGTTGTCTTACCAGCATCCGGATGCGATATGATTGCAAATGTTCTTCTTTTCTTTATTTCACTTGTAATATCTGACATAATAATCCTCATTTCTGCGTAAGTTTAAAATCTATTTTTCACACTAATCTCCGTTCTTCTAGTTATAAACCTAGTATAACTAATTTAGTATATAGTATAAAGCTCATAAATTCAACCGTTCAGACATATATTTAAGAACCAACATTTATCTCTCTCCCCAGTGTAAATGAATATATAAGCTTTTCCTTAACCTCAAGACCTGTAAGCTGTGACAGGGCTTTAGCATAATAATCAAGCTGCACGCTGTATCTTTTTATAAGTTCCTTCTCTCCTGCTTCTCCCTTTCTTACACGGTCTGTCTTATAGTCGACTATAACTATCTTTCCATCTTCTATTATAAAAAGGTCTATTACACCCTGTACAAGCTGTCTGTCATACTCAAACACAAACGGCTGCTCACGCCTCATATTGCCGCTTATGGCAGCAGCTCTCACTCTTTTTCCTATAGGTGAACTTACAAATGTGTATATATCCTTTACATTGATATTATTTATCTGCACCTCACTCATACGCTCAGTTTCCAACATTCTGTAGATATCCGCCTGTACATCCTCAAAGCTTTCAACATTATTATAATCAAGACACTCCATAACTCTGTGGTACGCCGTTCCTCTCTCATTCGCCCTCAGAGTTTCTTCACTTCCTGATATGAACTTAGGAATAGTCGGAATAAAACTGTCTGCACCTTCTTCCACATTTTCAGTATCAGCAGCCATGCTCTTATCTTCATCACGCTCTGCCTCATCATAAGCAGCCTTTATATCATCATGCATAAATGCATCACCATCATAGTCAGTCTCCGCCTGCATCTGCTTTAATTCTGTTACTGTAACCTTAACCTTTCTGTCAGCATCAGGGTCTTTGATGTACGGTGGAAGCTCCTCTGTCTTTTGTCTGTCATATAACTGCGCTTTATCATCATTGTAAACATCTGTATCATTCAGGCTTTCTTTAATATTTTCTTTACTTTCGTTAATGCCTGTATCTTCATCTGCTGATACATTTTCAGACTGTGCCTCTTTACTTATGGCTTCATCTTCTTTGATAATATCCGCTGAACTTATAAGATTAAATTCAAATGTACCTTTATTATCCTCCTGCTTCATAAGTGCCACCGGCATAATCATATCAGAATATCTGTCTATATTTTCACAATCTGCATACGAATATACGCCATTGACACAAAGCTCATCTGATATCATCTGCCATGAAGACATTTTTTTATCTATGCTGGCTACACCGCCTACCATAATAAGCTTTTCCCTTGCTCTTGTCATTGCAACATATAGCACACGCTCTTCCTCTGATATTGAGTCCCTTAATATCTTTCTTGCTATTGCCCCTTTAATAAGTGTAGGTGTCTTAGTCTGTCTTGTGAGGTTGACATAATCTGTTCCTATTCCAAGCTCCCTGTCTATAACAAGCTTATTTCTTGCATCTGTTTTATTAATCTGCTTATTAAGTCCTGCCATAATAACTACCGGAAATTCAAGTCCCTTACTCTTATGGATACTCATAATTCTGACTGAGTCGCCATTGCCGCCCGTTCCTGATGAGTCCGTAAGTTCTATATCGTACTTCTGTAATCTTTCTATATATCTTAAGAAGTTAAACAGTCCGCTATAGCTTGTTCCCTCAAATGATGATGCCTTATCAAGCAGTACATCTATATTCGACTGTCTTTTCTTACCTGCCGGCATAGTTCCAACATAATCATAATATCCTGTATTGTATACAATATCCCACAGAAGGTCATATATTGTCATAAGTCTTGACTTTTCACGCCATACCTTAAGCTTATCAAGAAAAGCTTCACATTTATCAGAAAGTGCTGAAAGCTTTTCTGCATTTTCTTTTTTATCAGTATCTTTTATTTCAGTATCCTTTATAAGGCTCTGCATCTGCTTTACAAATAATCTGTCAGCACCTGCACTCTTCTTTCCATACACTCTCAAGTCAGCCAGCTCATCCTCTGTGAAACCGCCAAAGTATGATAACAGCACCGCCGCCATAGGAATGTCCTGCAGAGGATTATCTATACATGTAAGAAGGCTTATAAGAACCTTTATCTCCCTTAACTTGAAGTACTGCTGTGCCGTATCTGCCATAGCTGGAATATCCCTGTCTAGAAGTATATTTACTATTGTATCCGCCCAGCCGGAAAGTGTTCTTGTAAGAATTACTATGTCCTTGTACTGTATTCTCCTATAGTCGGATAAGTCTGTATCGAAAACATAATAAGGCTCATCCTTTGACATGAATTTTTTTATTCTTTCTGCCATATACATAGCTTCTGCTTCAATACTGCTGTTTTCATCATCTTCTGACGTATCTATAAGCACTGTTTCTGTGCTTTTCTCGTCCTCCCACCCAAAGTTTCTTTTATCAGTACACTCTGGATATTCAAAACCGCAGTTTAGCTGCTGATTGCTGTCATACTCTATGCCGCAGTAGTTCCTGTTCATAACCCTGTAGAACACATCATTAGTTGTATCAAGTACATTTTTCCTGCTTCTGAAGTTCTTCTGAAGCTCTATCTTACAGTCACTTATTACCCCTGTTTCCTTCTGTTCATCATAGCCGGAATAACTATAATACTTATTCATAAAAAGCTCAGGACACGCAAGTCTGAACTTATATATACTCTGCTTTACATCGCCAACCATATACATATTATCGGGAACATCACTTAATCTGTGCTTTGATACCGCCGTAAGTATCTCCTCCTGTAACTGGTTGGAGTCCTGATACTCATCAATGAGTATTTCATCGAAATATTCTGCAAGTTCATCTGCAACATTTGTATATTCTTTACTTCCATCCTGCTTTGTGACAAGAATATCAAGCGCATAATGCTCAATATCACTGAACTCGACTATTCCCCTGTCACGTTTTTCTTCTTCCATCCTGTCAGCAAAGTCCTTTGACAGCTTTACCATCATACTTATGGCTGGTGCATTGGAATGTACATCCTCCATAAGACTGTCAATATCCGCCGTAAATACTGTCTTAAGCAGTCCTGCTATGTATTTTTTATACTTGTCACGCTGGACTTTGACATATTCTTTTAAGTCATCCCTTGCATCCGGCATCCTTTTGGTACTTAAACGTGTGAATTCTGTCTTAATAACTCTTTCTGAGAGCTCATCAAAGTCTGCCGCATCTATAATCCTGCATATATTCATATAATCCGAATTGATTGCATCAAGATAGGATATCGGTCCGTCAACCCTTCCACAAAGCTCAATCATATACTCATATTTTCTCTTATAGTCACGCGCAGAACACTGTATACTTTCATACAGATTGACAAGTACCTTATTATTGCTGTTATCCATACCTGTGTATGTGTCAATAACCTGCTCATACCATTCATCAGGCCATGGATTACTTCTTGCAAGCACATATATCTTCTTTATTATCTCTTCGATATTGGCATCACTTCTGCCAGTTCCATATGCATCTATGAGTGTTAAGAACTGCTCATCACTTTCCTTATAATAATCCTCAAGCATATCCTGCATGACATCATTTTCAAGAAGTGTTATCTCACCCTTGTCAGCAACGCGGAAACCCGGGTCAAGATTAATCTCTGAGAAATGATTTTTTAATATCCACAGACAAAAGCTGTCTATAGTTGTTATCTGTGCATTATTTATAAGTGCTATCTGCTTGATAAGGTTGCTGTTTTTCTCATCCTCATCGAGCATATCATCCAGCCTGTTTCTTACTCTTGCCTTCATCTCTGCTGCCGCTGCCTTTGTAAATGTAACAACAACAAGTCTGTCTATATCTGTTCCGTTTTCCTTAGTTATCTTATTTACTATTCTTTCTACAAGCACTGCTGTTTTACCAGAACCAGCAGCAGCCGATACAAGAATATCCCTGTCTTTTGTGTTCATAGCATCAAGCTGCTGCGATGTCCATGACTTTGCCATATATAACACTCCTTTTTATGACTCAATTTCCTCTTTAATCCTGCACCATATGTCCTCTACGCTTAAGCTGTTAAGCCTTCTGAACTTAACTCCCGGCATATCCTCACTAAAACCACATACACTGTTATATGGACAGTAATTACAACTGCTGTCCTGACCTCGCTCATATGGGTTGATATTGATACTTCCGTCCAGTATTTTGGTTGCTTTGACGACATTTTCCCTGTCAACGTACTCACCAAGCGCCATAAGCTCCTCTGTTGTAAGCACTTTGCTCTTAGATGCATCTATACTTCCCGACTTGCTCACTGTAACCGGAATATTAAGAGATGTTCCCTCTGTTGAATCAAGCTTGCTTATAATATTTCTGTTAGAATTAACTACCCCCTTCATACGCAGCTCTTTTCTTATAAGCTCCTCAATCTTATCATCATCGTCCTGCCTTGTTTCAACTATCGGATTGTCTATATTATAGTAAAGCAGTCCTACCGTTATGTCTCTTTTTTTCAAAGCTTATATCCTCTCTCATATAGGTAAATAACTGTATCTTAAGTCCATAGTATGTCTTTAGCAGGTCAAAGTCCGAGTGTCCCGTCTTATAATCGACAACCTTTACATATACATTTTCATCATCTTCACATATATCTATTCGGTCTATCTTTCCCTGCATAAAAAATGTGACATCGTGAGGTAAGTCCTCTATCTTAGTTAAGAAGCCTTTCTCAAATGTGTCAGGTATAAACAGTCCGTCTGCAAGCTGTTTTCCTATCGCCCACAGTGTCTTATCCGCCAGGTCCTCCATACGCTTTATAAGGAATTCGTTACGACTCGTGCTCTTTAATATCGTGTTTCCATAGCTGTCCGCAATGTCATGTATACTCTCTGACACCATTTCCCTTCTTTCTTCGTCAGATAAAAGCACGAACGATTTCTTATTCTGTTTTATGTTCTTTGATACATCCTCTATAACCGCATGAAGTATCGTACCAAAGTCATTTACTGCAAACTTATACTCCTCACGCTCATCCAGCTTCAATCCATAGCGGCAGAAGTACGCATACTGGCATGCTGCATACTGCTCAAATGATGTGACACTTCCTGTAAGCTCTTTTCCATACAGGTCAAGCGCAACACCGTCTGCAAGTATCTTTGCAAGGTTCTCGTCACTCCACTCAAGCTCAGCCTTTGGAATTCGTATATATGAGCGCTCTTTTGCAGCATCGTCATATGAAAGCACATCCATTCCCGGAAACATTTTCTTAATCATTCTTATAATATAAGATGGCAATATTGCTTTCATATCCATGCTGTTATGTGCATAAGTTATATATAGCTTCTGCGATGTCTTTGTCATAATAAGATACAGATAGAATCTTTGTACAAATGCTTTCTCCCTCACTGACATTGACAAAGAAACATCCATTGTCTTAAGCTTTTCCCTGTCTGTTTCTGACAATACGCTTCTGCTGTCGCTTTTTTTAGGAACATACCCGTCATTTACCCCGACAAAGAACATAGCTCTTATGTTATCAAGTCGTGTTCTTTCAATATCACCTATAACTATACAGTCCTTTGTAGGTGGAATAAGTCCTATTTTTATCTCATCAAAACCAGATGACATAATACGGTTATATTCTTTTACAGTTACCTTTTCACTGCCTAATAGCTGTACCAGCTTATCAAAAAGCTCTATTATCTTTGCGTATATCTGTCTGTATTCATCCTTATTATTGCTTGCAAGCTCAAGCATCTGCTCCTCGCACTGTAGTCTGACTAACAGTTCATACACTGCTGTTGTCATAGCCTTAACATCACCGTCTGCACTCTTAAGCTTATCATCAAGCTCTGATAAAGGCTCTATAACTCTCACTCTCAAGTCATTTAACATTGTAAGGTCAGTAGCCATGGCACTGCCTCGGAACTTTCTTGTCCACTCTGTATTCCACTGTTTTCTGCCCCTTATACCGACTGCAAGGCAGTAATTATCAAGAATATCTATCTCATCATCTGATATGCCTGTAAGTCCTGTCCTTAAGTATCTGAATATGGCATCATAAGTATAGTTCTTCTCAACAACGTCAAGAGCTGCTGTTATCATCTCAACAAGACAGTTGTCCGTAACGTGGAGCTTCTGGTCAAGGAAGTACGGTATATCATTCTGTGCAAATATGTTGGCAGCAAGCTTCCCATATGCCGATATATCACCTGTAACAACTGCTATCTCATTGTATCTGTAACCTGAAAGTCTTGTCAGCTTTAATATCTCACCCGTGACATACTGTATCTCATCCTTTGGAGTGATACCTGCATACATCACTATGTCATCAACCCTGCCGCTGTAGTATCTTGTACCTGTACGGAATATATTTTTTTCAAGAAATGCAAGCTCCTTTGATGACTCAAATCTTGTCTGCACTTTCTTATCAGCTTTTTCTATTACTATGCTTTCTGCGTTAATATGCTGCTCATCACATATTTTATTAAGGTGTGCAACTGTATCCTTAGTCATATAGAAAAGGGTCTCTATTCCCTCATTGACATTGGCATGCTCATTTGCATCTATTGTAAGCGCCACTTTGACCTCGCTGCACATATCAAGAAGTATTGACATAAGCCTGTACTGCACCGGTGTAAAGCCTGTAAAGCCGTCAAATGCTATAATACTTCCTCTTATCTTAGCAGACTCTGTCACTTTTCTGCACATAAGGTCTAATATCTCTTCTGATGTTATATAGTGGTCTTTTATAAATTCCTTAAACCCACTGTATATAAGTGATATATCATCAAGCTTCATTCCTAATAAACTATTGTTATCCACACTCTCATTAATATCCATAAGCTTATCCACACCAATATCATACTGAAGCATTTCTGATATAACTGACTTCATCTCTGATACAAAGCCCGTATTGGATATATTACTTCCAAAAAACCTTAGCGACTTTTTATTCTGCTCTAATACTCTTCTTACTATAAGATTTTTTCCTGTATCATCAAGAACTGGATAATCTGTTGCCCCGACCTCTTCAAATACCTTGTATGCAAGTCTTTCAAAGCTCACAACATCTATATTCAGTATTCCTTTTCTTGGGTGAAGCTCAACAACTCTCTTCTGTGTCGCCATAGTATACTGTTCAGGAACAACAATAATATAATCCAGTGACGGATTTTCTATGGCTTCTTTTATTATGGAATTGTACAGATATGTGGACTTTCCAGCCCCCGAACCACCTAGTATATACTGTAACGACATAGTGTAATCTCCTTATTTATGATTAGATTATTCAATCTTTTATATTTTTTCTAAATATGTTACCAATATTACATTTTCAGATAATTATATCTTTATATTTATATGCAATACCGTTCTAACCTTCCATCGTACATCATATATTCTTACAAATAGTATCCGGCACAGGAGGATTAATCTGATGAGTGGACCTACCAGAATATTAGTCATACCACTTAAGAAACTGATAATAACTATATGCATAATTGCTGCATTTATCATAATAGCAACTATATATATACTCTCTGTGAAAGAACCAGACAACAGCCCTGCAAGTACAACCAGCAGGCAGAATAAAGCCAGTACTGCTACATATTCTCCCGGCGTGTATACATCCTCACTTATGCTTAACGGAACGCCCGTTGACATTCAGGTAACTGTCGACTCCGATAATATCAACAATATTGAGCTCGTCAACCTGTCAGAGTCAGTCCAGACGATGTACCCGATGCTTACCAGTTCATTTGGCGACATTAAGAAGGCTGTTATGGAAAGCGGTTCAACTGCCAACATAACCTATGACTCTGCTAACAAGTACACCTCCAGCCTGCTGCTTGGCGCTATACAGAGTGCTCTTGATAAAGCTGCCGCCCATTAATAAAAAAGCGTATGTATTAATAACTTTAGTGTAATAATACATACGCTTATACTTTGCTTTAACTATTCGTAATTATTCAAAGTCTGATATCTCATCACCATTACTTACATTAATAAAGCCTGCATAGCCTCTTTCCTGAAGCTTTGATAAGAACTTACCCATCTTCTTTGGCTTTACATATAATGAGCATATCTTACCTTCTGCCCTATACTTTTCAGCTATTCTATATGCATTGGAAAGGTCGCCCTCATCATACATAACAGCTATCTTGTTGCCCTTGTTTGGAAGGTCTATGCCATGTTCCATAAGGATAGAGAATATACGCTCGAAGCCTATAGAGAAGCCTACTGCGCTTACCTGCTGTCCTAAGAACTTGCCTATAAGATTGTCATATCTTCCGCCGCCGGCTATAGCACCCTTAAAGTCAATACTCTCAACTTCAAATACTGTTCCTGTGTAGTAACCCTGTCCTCTTACTAAAGAAAGGTCAAATACAACATCAAACTCACCATTACAAAGTGCATTAACTGAATTCATAATATACTCAAGACTTTCAGCAGGAGCCTTGTCAACAAGAATATCCTTTACTGACTCAAGTGTAATCTGCTGTGGATTATCAACACCTGATAAGAAATCTGTAAACTTATCAACAGCAGCCTTGTCGAATTCCTTATCTTCAAGCTCTTTTCTTACACCTTCAAGTCCTACCTTGTCCATCTTATCAAATGTTATGCACACACTGTCAAGCTGGCTCTCTTCAAATCCACAATCCATAAGGAATGCACGAAGTAATCTTCTGTCGTTGACCTTGACCTTGAAGTTCTTCATACCGATAGCCTTAAGAGCCTTAGTTGTTATAAGTATAAGCTCTACTTCTGAATCTCTTGAGTCAGAACCGATAATATCTATATCACACTGTACGAACCCACGGAGTCTGCCCTTCTGTGGACGTTCTGCCCTGTACACCCTGTCCATCTGTATACATTTCATAGGAAGTGTAAGCTTATCCTTATTATTAGCAAAATATCTGCTCAGTGGAAGTGTAAGGTCATATCTTAAGCCCATATCTGCAAGCACATTTTCATTCTGTGATGTAACGCCGCTTGCAAGTGCCTTATCAAGCTTATCTCCTCTTTTCATAATCTTAAATATAAGATTAAGATTTTCTCCACCGTCACTCTTGTCAAGATTTTCAATATCCTCTATAACAGGAGTTGTTATATGTTCAAAACCATTAGCCACATATACTTTTAATATTTCATTCTGAAGATAATCTCTTATCTCCACTTCATTAGGAAGATAATCGTTTGTACCTTTTACCGATGTAATCTTCATATCGTTATTGTCCTCCATTATTTATGCTTCGTCTATAGACCTGCCTATATCGTGACGCATATACTTATTAGCAAAGTTTATCCATTCTGTAGCTTTGTATGCATTGGCACGCGCTTCTTTTAAGTCAGAGCCAAGTGCTGTAACTCCAAGAACACGTCCGC
>OGNL01000569.1_pt1 | contig 15434 bp, 9 predicted proteins | sample 1573471 | NCBI WGS metagenome assembly OGNL01 (sample SAMEA2582001, study PRJEB24529) | metagenome | biome: Human gut stool | place: China | collected 2011 | reverse complement strand
AATAGATTTGATGCAGCCAATTATATAAAAGACCGGCATCCTGAAGACGCGCAAATAATGAAGGATGCTTTCAAATATTTTTATAATGGAGTAAACTTTTTCTCTGTCAGCTATTTGAATGCTGAGTGAGGGTGAAATGGATTTGTAATAATTGCGAGAAGATGTGTCAATACTTAATTTTAGAGAAGAGAATTTTCAAATTAAAATTAGACATATTAAAAACAAAATAAAGAATCATACCATCACTCAAAATAATTTAACTCCGGAAGTTAGATAAAAAACTTTCGGGATAACTTTACCGCAATAATTTCATATATCAAAAAGGCAACCAAACAACCAATTGAGTATCAAATCCATCAAATTAATCTATTTTCTCTATCAGCACATTCTGAAGATTTTCGTCAAATAGAACGCAATGTTAATGTCAATTTCGTTTGTAACTATTCATATTGCAATCTAATATTCCCCAACAGTTAAATAAGTGTACTTATATTAAGAATTAAAAGCCCCCAAATACCTTGATATTTCATCAAAAACATCCTGATAAGTTGACAAAAACGTCCTGTTGTTTTATTTAAAACCCCGGTATATCTTATTTTAAAATAGAAATCAAACTAGAATTTAAGATTTCTCAATCTAATTTCAGCTTCAGACAGCCCATTCAAAAACTATCATTATGCTATAAGAAAAATGCTACCTATGTCAAACATACTATTATTCACACTACATTTACAGACAGATATTCGTATATAATTAAGAATACCTTTCATCGCAAACTTGCTTACATGTATAAGAATAACAAATCTATAATAAATATGATATCCCCTACTGATTTTACGATTGTAGAGAAGTTTAAATTTCATTTTGACAAAAAGTAAATTTTATATCATGACTATTCAAATGTATATCCCCTATTAAAATCACATCATAAGATTAACATTAAAGCCATTTCCTCATCCGAATATCCATTTTGAATATTTCGGAGCAAACTTGTAACAAGCAGAAACAAATGCCCAGCAAATAACAAAAACAATAACGGCTGTAACAGGAATACGTAAAAATACCGGAATCGCTAAGGCATCAGCTATAGCATATCCAAGCCCTACAATAAAATAATGTATCATATAAATTCCCAGGTCGCATTTTGTAATATTCTCAAGCATAAGAATCATTCTTTTCGACTTTACTCTGACTTTACGTATAACAAGAAAAAATGCTAATGTCATTAAAGCGACATTAGGAGAACAGTATAAAAAGAATAATTCCATTTCCTGCTCCGAACATTCCGGATTAGCTGTCATCGTTTTAAAGCCTATATATGTAGCAATATATCCTATAGCGAACACAGGTAAGCTTAAAATAATTGTCTTAAACCATTTCCATTCCTGTACATCATTGACAAGATAATTTCCAAGTAGTAAATACCCGTTGAATCCTGCAAAATAATAAAGTGTACCAAATGTATTCCAAGCACTAACACCTAAAAGGTTGGGCGAAAAAAAAGAATAAGCATAAGGTAAGAAAAGAGAAAAAGACCAAAACATCAAAAAAATCTTTTTCTGCCTAACCGTTGCCTGCTCCACCCAAAAAGAGAAAAACGGCATATATAGATAAAGCCCTATCAACATATATAAATACCACATCGGTACTGTATAAACATTGAATTGGAAAGGAATAAGAGCTATATTTTTGATTGCATCACTGAAAGATTGCGACGCGTCAATTGGTGCGTAAGCAAATACATCGGACATCGTACTTTGCGGCAAGCCTAGAACTCCGGTTAGCCATGGAAAAAGATTGTATAAAACAGACCACAAAAGAAATGGAACAGCTATTCTGAGAAGTCTTTTCTTATAAAAGTCTTCAAAAGACATTTTTACAGGCAACAACAGAATACCCGTAATCATGACAAACAATGGCACGCATGGTCTAAGAAAAGAGCCATAAATGCCTCCCCACAAATTAAACTCCGGATTGGAGCGCGCCTCTGGAGAAACATTAAACGGATCAGAACAATGAATACAGATAACCATAAATATGGCACATAGCCTGAGTACATCAAGCCATACTATCCTCGGCTGTTTTGCTGGTAACTTTGGTAACATATCTTTTATAAAACTTCAATAATTTACCACAAAACTATATTTTTGTATGATACGATACAAAATAAGTACCGCTACAACCGACCATTTCTTTAACTACTTAATATTCTTTCTCAATTTCCATAATGTAACTTGAGATATTCCGAGATACGAGGCTATAAAGCTAAGGTTTACACGCTGAAATATTTCAGGGTTTTTGGCATAAAAATCTCTGTAGCGTTCTTCTGCAGACATATATAAACGATATATAAGCCTCCTTTCCATTTCCACAAATGCCTTTTGATGCAGCAACCGAAGCCAGTTAGATATTTCAATATGCTGAAAACAGAGTTCCTCCAGATCGGAAATTTTAATATAGTAAAGCAATGAGTCTTCCAGAATCTGTACCCTTTCATTTTCATATCCTTCTGTTTTTCCGTAAAAGCTATTAGTTGAAAATATCAGTTCACCTTCTTTACTGAACCATGACGTGACCTCTTTTTCATTAATCATTATATAGGAACGAGCTATTCCTTTTTCAATTATATATACATTTTCATCTGTAATGAGAGGCCTTATTAATATTGTTTTTTTAGGGACAGTTATTGGATGAAGATAACTAAGAAACTTAGTTAAAATTTCGTCATCAATATTGAGTATATTTGTTATAGAACTGATTATTTTATCCATAATTATTTTTTATTACAAAAGTAGTAATAAAGAGAATAGCGATATCAGAAACAGCTCCAGTATTAGACATCAAAGAAATATTTTTCTGGAAACAGAAAGATAACAAGAAGAATATTTATAATTATATAATTCTCTATATTTGTAGTTACGTACCAAACATTAAAAAACGATATGAACATAAGGTATACAATCTTATGTATAAATTCTGTTCAGCATATATAGTTGTCGTAAGGACTAACAAAAGAACAGAAGAAGTAGCCCAAAGTTACGACTAACAATTAGAAGGTAAATTTATTATTCAAACGGCTCCGAAAAGGTTTATCTGGAGTTAGACAAAAACAATAAGTGTATAGAATTTTTAAGAACGTATATAACCTTTAACTGATAACATATGAAATTAAAATCATTCTTACTAGCAGCAACAGTTACAGTAACTCTTTTTTCTTGCAGAGATATACGGGAAGGAACTGCCGACTATGCCATTATCCCGTTGCCGCAGCATACCGAAGTAACGCCACAGACTGAGCCGTTTATTTTGGACAAAGGAACCGTCATTGTTACTCCCGAAAATGACAATGAAATGAAGACCATTGCCGGATTCCTGAACGCCTACATCGACGAATGTACAGGTTATACCCTCGCCACATCGACAGAGGCAACAAAAAATTACATCACGTTAAATATAGACAAAAGCATAAAAAATCCTGAAGGTTACCGGCTCGCCATAAGCAGCAACGGTATCACCATAACCGGAGGATCGCATGCCGGTGTCTTCTATGGGGTACAGACACTTCGTAAGGCTTCCCCTGTAGAGGCAAGCGACAAAATTGCTTTCCGACAGACTAACATCGAAGACTATCCCCGCTTGGCATACCGGGGCATGCATCTCGATGTAGGACGTCACTTTTTCAACGTAGAGCAAGTGAAACAGTATCTCGACCTTATGGCACTGCACAATCTGAATGTATTTCACTGGCATCTTACTGAAGATCAAGGCTGGAGAATAGAAATAAAGAAGTATCCCCTACTCACCGAAATAGGCTCCAAAAGAAAGGAATCACTGCGTACAGACGGTGTGAAAGGGACTGACGGAAAACCTTATGGCGGTTTCTATACGCAAAAGGATATTCAGGAAATTGTAAAATATGCAGCCGAAAGATACATAGAAGTTATACCCGAGATAGACCTTCCTGGACATATCAAGTCGGCACTGGCTGCCTATCCGGAACTCGGTTGTACCGGAGGACCCTACGAAACAGCTGTAGAATATGGTGTACACAAAGATGTGTTGTGCGTAGGAAGTGACAAGACTTTGCCGTTTGTCAAAGATGTATTGACAGAAGTCATGCAACTGTTCCCTTCACGCTACATTCACATTGGTGGAGACGAGTGTCCGCGCGACCGCTGGAAGGAATGTCCCAAATGTCAGGCCCTTATCAAGGCTCAAGGATGGAAAGATACCAAGCAGTATGAAGCAGAGGACAAACTGCAGAGCTACTTCATGACCGAAGTAGAAAAATTTGTTGAGGAAAACGGACGGCGCATTATAGGCTGGGATGAGATTCTTGCCGGAGGAGCGACACCCAATGCTACCGTTATGGCATGGAGAAATGCGGAATATGGTGCAGAAGCGGCTAAAAAGGGATACGATGTAATCATGACTCCTTGCGGACAACTTTACTTCAGCGCAATGGATGTGCTCAATCTGCCGGGAGATAATGCCATAAGAAAAGTATATGACTTTAATCCTGTCCTCAGCGATATGACCGAGACTGATGCTGCACACATTAAAGGTATTCAAGCTTGCCTTTGGAGCGAAGACATAGAAACAATGGAGCAGATAGAGTACCGCCTGCTGCCCCGACTTGCCGCACTCGCAGAAATTACATGGAACGGTTTTGACAAGCAGAACAGAGATTATCATGAATTTGCTTTACGTATGTTCAACATTATAAAGCGATATGACAAATATGGACTGAGCTACCATAAGGGAGCATTCGAAGTAACATCCGACTACGAGAATGATACATTGAACCGTAAACTCAGCATACGACTGAATACTCTTGGAAACAGAAAGATATATTATACCTTGGATGGCAGTGAACCTACAGAAGCATCACAGCTTTATAAGGAACCGTTCACTATAAACAGCAATGCCATACTTAAGGCAAAGGTTATTATGCCGGGAGAAACAGACAACAGTGTAGTATGTGATACGATCTGTGTAAACAAAGCTACATTCTGCCCTGTAACGCTGGCCGGACAGCCGAGTCCTACCTATACTTACAAAGGAGCTTCCATACTGACCGACGGACTGACTGGAGATACACGTTACAATACCGGCCGCTGGCTGGGCTTCCTCTGCGATCTAAATGCTACAGTAGATTTAGGAAAGGAAACAGAAGTATCGAGTGCAGCATTCCGTACCGATGTAGCAATCGGATCTGCCGTAATGGACATCACAGGTATGGAAGTATGGTGTTCTGCCGACGGAAAGCATTTCACCAAAGTGGCAGAAAGTTCAAAACCTGTGTTAAAGAAAGACGATCCTGACGGTATCTATCGCCATGAACTGACATTCGACACACAACAGGCACGCTATGTCAGGATAGTTGGCAAAATCACTCCTAAACTCCCCTCATGGCACACTTGGCCAGGTGGAGATGCCTTTATTTTTGTGGATGAGATTTATGTAAACTAATGTATTGTCAGCTACTTTTCGTATCTTCGCAAACAAAAGAATAAACAATCGATTATGAGAAAAAAAATGATTAACCTTTCGGCATCTTTGTTGGGAGTTGCAACTGTAGCCTCAACATTGTTTTCTTGCAGCACCCAACAGCAGGAATCTCCTATGAAAGCAAAAGTTGAGGAGTATGCTCAAGTAGAATTGAAATCCGACCTTGTAAACAATCTGAATGACAAGGAAAAAGAGTTGGTAAAAATATTCTTTCAGGTAGGAGAAATCACCGACGATCTTTTCTGGCAGCAGACTTTTGGTGACAAGAGCCAGCTCGATACCATCACCGACAGTTATGCAAAAGAGTTTGCCATGATTCACTATGGGGCTTGGGACCGTCTTGACAATAACAAACCGTTTCTGGCCGGCTATGGCGAGAAACCGGCTGTATGTAACTACTATCCGCATGACATTACAGCAGAGGAGTTCGACGCATTCGAAGACGCTAACAAGAATTCATGGTACACCGTTATCCGCAGAAACGAAGATGGTTCATTAAAAAGTGTCTGGTATCATGAAGCCTATGCCGAAGAAATAGGACGTATCTGTGCTTTACTGGAGAAAGCAGTGACATTGGCAGAAGATCCGGGGCTGAAAAACTATCTTGAGAAGCGTATCGAGGCATTCAAGACAGATGACTATCTGGAAAGCGACCTTGCATGGATGGACATGAAAGACAGCAAAATAGATTTTGTGACAGGTCCTATTGAAAGTTACGACGACAAGTTCCAGGAAACCAAAGCCTCATACGAGTCGTTTATCCTGTTGAAAGACGAAGCTAGAAGCAAAGACCTTGCAAAATTTGTAGCCATGCTTCCGGCTCTCCAGAAAGAATTGCCTTGTGCACCAGAATACAAGACATTTGTTCCGGGTACATCGTCCGACCTGAACGTATACGATGCCGTGTATTATGCAGGCGACTGCAACGCCGGCAGTAAGACGATCGCCATCAATCTGCCGAACGATGAAAGAGTACACGCACTGAAAGGTACCCGTCGTCTGCAACTGAGAAACTCCATGAAAGCAAAGTTTGATAAAATCCTTATGCCTATCGGACAACTTATCGTAACACCCGAACAGCAGAAATACCTTAACTTCGACGCATTCTTCTGGAATGTTACTTTCCACGAAGTAGCACACGGACTGGGTGTTAAGCAGACTATTAACACCAACGAAAGTGTGGATGCCGTGATGGGAACCGAAAAGACTTCATGGGAAGAAGCTAAAGCAGATATCTTAGGTCTGTTCATGGTAACCAAACTTATCGAAATGGGCGAAATCACCAATATTACAGCCGAAGATGCTATCGCTACTTATATTGCAGGCATCTTGCGTTCCGTAAGATTTGGAGCAGCTTCATCGCATGGAAAAGCCAACATGATGTGCTTCAACTATATGGAAAAAGCAGGAGCCTTCTCACGTGACGCCAAAGGTCAGTATGTAATAGATTTCGGAAAAGCAAAAGAAGCCATGAACGGCTGGGCTGCGCTAATCCTCCAAACACAGGGAGACGGAAACGTAGAGTTCGCTACGAAGTACAGAGCCGAAAACGGTGGAATCACTCCTGCACTTCAGGCAGACCTCGACAAAATCAATGGTGCAGGCATACCAGTCAGTAATGCGGTAAGAAGGGGTGGCCAGCTCGTATTCTTCCCCGTCGGGAAACCGATACGTCTGATACGTGTAGGTTACTTTCAGTTTTCCTTCGGGCTTCACACCGATGATGGATGACTGGTCGTGCAGCACACGACCGTAGTTTTTCAGAAATCCGCCGTCCTTACGGGTGAGATAGATCAGACAGGACGAGAAGCCGGCACTTCCGCTTCCTCCCTCCGTCCACAGCGTACTGGCTGTACGCCCCGTATTGTTATGGCAGCTGCCGCAGGAGAAACCCGCATACACCGGTCCCAGACCTCCCTGCTCGAAACCGTCCATATCGGGAATGCGCCGGTCGTCGTACAGCAAGTCTCCCTGTAGGAACCGGTTGTAGAGTTCGCCCGTAACCCAGGGCGCGTTCGTGTCGTAGGCCGTTTTCGAGTTGTTGAAAATCGTTGCCGTACCGGCAGAGAGTTCTTCATATTTGGCTTTCTTTCCGGTGAGTGTATTGATCATTTCCGTTTCGGACAGTGTATCCACCTCGCAGGAAAGCAGACACACCGAAAAAGCAATGCACAAGAAACGAAATCCGGCATGGATTCCGTTTCTTGTGATTCCCCCAACAGAATGATTCTTTTCGGAAAAAATATCCTGATGCTTCATGTTTTTTGTTTTACTGTATCGTTACCATTCCGTCTTTGATGAATGTTTTCACCTGGCGCGGATTACCGTTCTCAAAGAGCAGAAGCTCCAGTGTGTGGAAGCCCAAAGTGTTGGCACCCATAGACGAACCGTCCTCATTGGCCCAGTCAAAGTTTCCGCGCAGGATGGACTTGATGTTCAGCTGACTCAAAGGCCATGAATCGAGATGCGGGTCAAACTGCTGGTCGGCCACCGGACCGAAGAGGAAAGCCTCGCTGCGCTCCCAAGGAATACGGGTCTGCTTCCACTGCTGGCAGGCTGCATCCAGATTTTCCTGAGTCGGATTCTGTGTATATTTGCTTACCGCCTCAACCAACTTTCCGGCTTCATTCTTCAGGTTCGTATAAGTCGGAATCACGGTACGGTCCACATAATTGGTTACAACCTGATCGGCAACGGTTTCACTAATGGCTTCTACCGCACCGTTCAGCTGCTCCAGACTCTGAGCCAATGTGCCGATAGTGGTGATGGCTTGTTCCACCAGCGGGCTCTTGATATTGTTATTGGCATAAGCCAACACCGCATCACGGAAACAACCCTGTTCCTTTGCCGCCTTCAAAGCCTGATGCGAAGCTTCGATATCGCTCTTCACCTGCTCAGCCAAAGTAACGTTCACGGCCTTCACTGCCGCATACAGACTGGTTGCCTCGTCACGGTTATCCTCCGGACCTCCCAGATAAGCGTTCTCGATAGATTCGATGTTGTCGTCATAGTCTGTATATGAATTGAAACTGTACCACGATTCCACACCGTAAACATTCTTCTCGTTATAAGGAGCCGCTATCTTCTGTTCCGATACTTCGGTAGCAATATCCACACTGGCCGCAATGATGGTCTGCAAACAGACTTTCGCATTCGGATAGGTGCTGCCGGCCTGATGTTTCTTGAACAAGTTACCGTAACCGTCGGCCAGCATGGCCGGAATCTCCAGTTCTTCTACACGACTCACTTCGTCGGCCGGAAGATTGTTGGTACCCTTCCACAAGGCATAGATGCTGAACGCGTCACGCTCCAATACTTCCGACACTACGCGAGTATAACCCGAATAGTTACTCCAGGTGGCTTCGATAGTCTGGTTTCCGGCACCGCCTCCGCCATTTCCGTTTTCTGAATTCTCACTACAAGATGACATTCCCAATGTGGCACCGCCAACGACCGATGCCAACAACAAATTCTTTAATGTTCTCATTTTTTATTTGATTGATTTGATTCTTCTGTTTATTTGCTCCAGAACCATCCGGCATAGGCGATACCAATCTGGAAAGTGTTCTCCGGATTGAAGTTTCCATGATCAATAATCCGGTGATTATAATCTGCCTTCAGCACCAAACCGGGTACGGGACTGTAATTGATTCCTGCTGAAATCAGTCCCACATTCAGACGTTTGTCCGACACGACGGTACCGGTCCGCTCATTAGCCATCGTATTGTATTTCTCATACTTGACATAAGGTGTCAGCATCGTGTGGTTGCGGAAATGACGTCCTACGTTATATCCAACTTCCGCATGCCAGGTATAGGCATTCTTGGCCACCGGCGTTCCGGGGTATCCTGTGTACTTGTTCGGACGAAGCTTGTTAATTTCCGTAGCATCGCCCACATAACCATAAAGCACATTAGCCCGTGCCGTAACACCATATCCCTTATATTCGGCATCGGCCGAACCGATCAGCACCGTACCTTTAAAGTTTGTCGTGGTCGAAGGATTCGTAGCATTACCGTTGATACGGGGTGCATAATATCCCGAAGCACCGATGCGCAATCCCTTCACGCCCCGGTAATCCAGACGAAGCACATAAGCGGGATTCTTCATCTGCGTCTTTTCAAAACGGCTTTGCATGCCCGACTGTATCCAATTCTCAGAACTGAAACCATAAGGGTCCAGGCCACTCAAGATCATTGCCTGATAGCCCAATCCTTTAAACTCACCTAAAACAGCCAGACCGGTTTCGTGCCAGGTACAGGGGATAATCGTACTTTCTCCTTCCGGACGGGTGGCTCCGAAGAAATTAATCGGCTCATGATGCGTATTTGTCAAGCCTACCGGCACCACCATATGACCGGCACGGATAGAAAAAGCTTTATTAAATACCTTTGTTATATGAAACTGCTCCAAAGCAACCTCACCGCCTTTCTCAAATTCGTACTCATATTCGGTATTCTCTCCATACTCCACTTCTACACCCGCTCCGGTACCACCATATTCAAACTCTATCTCCGCTCCCAGAATCCACGAAGGTGAGAACTTGTAATCCAAAGCCAAAACAAAGCGAGGCACGGAAATCTCTCCACGACGGTCAGCCGGAGAACCGCTGCCATTACCGCCAAAACGATACGGACCGTAATCAAAATTCTGATAAAGCATCTCACCATATCCGCCGACACGAAACTTTCTGTACCCGTCCATATCCTCGGCAACTCCCTTTTTCTGCTCCTCCGATTTATCAGTTGTTTCTTCTGTCACAGCACCAACCTGAGAAACTCCCAAACAAAAAGACAACAGAATCAAACTAGCTTTCTTTTTCATTTTCCAAGTTTTTTATTGCGCTGCAAAGGTATGACACCTGTTAAATTTAACCAATACACAAAAAAGATGAAAAATTAAATAGGAGTGATGACCCTTTTTACAAGGAAAGTATCGGGATTTACCTAATATTTAGTTAAAAATACCCAGTCGTGGCGATTGACCGGAATTGATAAAATCCAGTCCTTTGCATTCGCAAAATTATCAACCTTATAAAAATGAAAAAGGAATACAAAGAGAGTGATCGCATGGAAGATATTATATGCCGTGATCATCACATGCTTCAAGTAATCAACAGTTTCGGCTTTACTCTCGGATTCGGCGACCAGACTGTTCAGGAAGCTTGCTTCAGCCAAAAAATTGATCTGACCACATTTCTTTCGGTAATCAACTTCATTCATCATCCTCAAAATGAAAAGAAGCCTGAGAACTCTTTTCCTCAAAACATATCACCATGCACCTTGACAAACTATGTACAAAGGTCGCACGATTATTTTCTTCATTATCGTCTGCCGGCCACACGCCGTCGCCTGATTGAAGCCATAGACTGTTCCGGTGAAGACAAAGTACCTTACCTGTTTCTAAAGTTCTTTGATTTATTTACGGCAGAGGTAGAGCAACATGCTTTATATGAAAATACCTATATTCATCCTTACGTAAATCATCTGATACAAGGAGTTCATCCTACACAAGATTACAACATCAGTTTCTTAATGAAAAAACAAAAAGAACATCACCATTTGATACGAAAAAAAATATCCGATCTGACACACGTAATCGTGAAATATTATAAGAACCAAAAGAAAAACCGGTTAATGAATGATGTGCTTTATGAGCTTTTTGTCATGGAAGAGGATTTCAGATGTCATAGCATGATAGAAGAACAAATATTCACAGCCAGCATTCAAGCATTGGAAGAGAAAGCCAACCAACCTCGTTCTTTGAAAAACATCTCCAACGCCAGTCATTCAAAGAAATCCCAAGACACGCTCAATCTGTTAAGTAAAAGAGAAAAGGAAATAATCTGTCTGGTCACAAAAGGACTTCCTAACCGGCAAATAGCCGAATTACTGAATATATCCATCAACACTGTATTGACTCATCGCAGACATATCAATAAGAAACTGGAAATACACTCATCCTCAGAATTGACAATACACGCCATCCTCAACGGACTTGTGTCCATAAACGATATCAAATGATGGCCGAACCGGAAAAAGAAAAGGGAAGCCTTCGAAACAGGCCTCCCTTCAATTGGAATTAAGAAACAATAATTATTTCACTCTATAACGTGTCTCCTCAATGCGGAACTTCTTGGTTACCACCTTTTCCTTCTTGGTTCCCTCACCGGTAACAACCGTAATTGTTACACGGTTCTTGTCATTCTCAGCAAACGGCTGAACGGTGTCTCCCTTTGATTCTGCGGTAATGATGTTCTTATCCACACCAGCCTTTACCAAAGCATCCACTACGTTCTTGGTACGTTCCTCAGAATACTTCATATTAATGGTTGGATTACCTGTTCCCTTATCCGCATAACTGGTCACTGAAATCTTGCAGTTCTTATGGTTCTTCACGAACTCGACAATTTCATTAATCTTGGCCTGCGGCTGAGGCTCTGCCATAGTAATCTTATAATAGATTTGGCTTTCAAGTTTATCTTGTGCCGGGACTTCCTTATAAGTAATATCATCATACCATACCGTGTCCTTGCGAGTTTCCCAAACTTCTTCGACAACCGGAGCTGGTTGTGCCTTCTTGTCCTTGAAACCAAACTTGAAAATCAATCCTAAAGAAGCAGTAAGTTGCCAATCATCACAAGTACTGGTCTTTGAATTATATCTATCAGACAAACTGTTTGCAGCAACCTCAAAATTCAAGCCAAAGTGTTTAGCTAAATTTAAATCAAATAACATACCGACACGTGCATTGTGTGACAAAAGATCTTTGTCCCATGCCTGTGAATAATGTGTATTTCCTGTACTATTCAAAGCAAGTATGTCGTCATTATCCCATGCATAATTTAAACCAATACCACCGAAAAGAACTACGTTAAAGACATTGTTGTCTCTTTTTGAGAAAAGGTTTGTCAAATTCAACATTAAGTCCAAATCACTGGTTACATACTTATAATCATAAGTTTCATTAATTGCCTTTACACCTCCTTTATTCTGAAAACCACTGACATGCAAACGGGTTCCCACAACCGGAGTAAAATATCCTCCGAAAGAAACTCCATACATTGGAGTGATTAATTTGGATGCCTTGTAGTTAGTAAATGTAGTCTGACCACCACCATGTAACCCGAAGAACATGTGAGGATAAGATTTATAATTCTTATCAGTTGGTGTGTCTTGTGCCCAAGTAGTCTGCCCGCAACCCAACATCAGCGCAGCTGCAATGCATAAAAATCTAAACTTTGCCATAATCTATTATTTTAAAACGTTCTAGGTCTAACAAATATAAAATATTAATATCTGATTAGCAAATATTTTCTTTTTTTTCTAGTGAAAATAAGTTTTTTACCGGCTTTTTGGTCTTTTTCAGAGGCATTCAGTTACCCTTTAGATAAAAAAAACTATCTTTGCCAATTAATCATTAATAAAGATATAAACAGCTATGTCCGAAGTCATTATTAAAAAAATAACCAACCGGAAAGAGCTAAAAGCTTTTATTCGATTTAATTACGAACTCTATAAAGGAAATGCCTTTGCCGTACCTGATTTCTATGAAGATACGCTTGACACGTTCAATCCCAAGAAGAACGCAGCCTTTGATTTTTGTGATGTAGACTACTTTCTGGCCTACAAGGACAACAAGATTGTAGGGCGCGTGGCTGCCATCATCAACAAGAAAGCCAATGCCACCTGGAACGTACAGGACGCACGCTTCGGTTGGATTGATTTCATAGATGACCCGGAAGTTTCAAAAGCATTGTTGAATGCTGTGGAACAATGGGGCAAAGAGCATCACATGACCCGAGTAGTAGGCCCGCTCGGCTTTACGGACATGGACCCGGAAGGAATGCTCACCGACGGTTATGACCAGTTGAGCACAATGGCTACCATCTACAACTATCCGTATTATCCCAAACACATGGAACTTCATGGCTATGAGAAGGAAGTGGACTGGGTGGAGCGCAAGGTACGCGTACCGGATTCTGAACACGAAGCACGCTCCGCAAAATATTTCCGCGTAGCCGAAATCAGTGCCAGCCGCTATAATCTGCATGTCCGCAAATTCAAAAGCGTGAAAGAGGTGCGTGAAGGCGGATACGGGTACAAAATATTTGATGTGGTCAACAAGGCATACGCACCGCTGTATGGTTTTTCGGAAATGAACAAACGGCAGATTGACCAGTATGTAAACATTTATTTGCCTTTGGTAGACCTCCGGCTGGTTACGGTAATCGAAACCGAAGACAACCAACCTATCGCCATCGGTATCGGTATGCCGTCACTATCTACGGCCTTGCAGAAAGCACATTCCCGCCTGTTCCCATTCGGATGGGTGCATCTGGCAAAAGCTCTTTACATGAAGCGGTCGGACATTGTAGACCTGCTCCTGGTAGCCGTGCTTCCGGAATATCAGAACAAGGGCGTGAACGCCATGCTTTTTGCCGACCTTATTCCAATCGTACAAAAGATGGGATTCAAGTTTGGCGAGACGCATCCTCAGCTTGAAACCAACGACAAGAGTCAGGGACAGTGGGCTTATCTGGATGCTGAAATTCACAAGAAAAGACGCTGCTATCAGAAAAAAATCTAACCCCCTGATTCATGGAAGAAATAAACGAAGAAAAGGAAGCCTTGACTCCAGAGGCTCCCGTGGCTTATACCGACGACAACATCCGCCACTTGTCCGATATGGAACATGTGCGTACCCGCCCGGGTATGTATATCGGAAAGCTGGGCGACGGATCACAGTCTGAGGATGGAATCTATGTGCTTTTGAAGGAAGTCATCGACAACAGTATCGACGAATTCAAGATGAATGCCGGAAAGCGCATCGAGGTTACTCTGGAAGAGAACCTTCGCGTCAGCGTGCGCGACTACGGTCGCGGTATTCCTCAGGGAAAACTGATTGAAGCGGTAAGTGTATTGAACACCGGAGGAAAATACGACTCTAAGGCCTTTAAGAAAAGTGTGGGTCTGAACGGAGTCGGCATTAAGGCAGTAAATGCTCTGAGCACTCACTTCGAAGTGCACAGCTATCGAGAGGGCACCGTACGAAAGGCGGTGTTCGAAAAGGGTGTGCTCATCAGCGACACGACCGAAGATACAGAAGACGAAACCGGAACCTACATTTATTTTGAGCCGGACAACGGATTGTTCAAACATTATCAGTTCCGCCATGAGTTTGTGGAAAACATGCTGCGCAACTATACGTACCTGAACACTGGGCTGACCATTATGTTCAACGGACGGAGAATACACTCACGCAACGGACTGGTGGACCTGCTAAACGACAACATGACCAACGACGGACTGTATCCCATCGTACATCTGAAGGGCGAGGATATCGAAATTGCCTTTACACACACCAACCAGTATGGTGAGGAATACTACTCATTTGTCAACGGACAGCACACCACACAAGGCGGTACCCACCAGAGTGCCTTCAAGAAGCATATCGCCGAAACCATCAAGGAGTTTTCGGGCAAGAATTTCGATTTCGGGGATATCCGAAACGGACTGGTAGGAGCCATTTCCATCAATATCGAGGAACCGCTGTTTGAGAGTCAAACCAAAATCAAGTTGGGATCACTGACTACCATTCCCGACGGCGGCATCAGCATCGACAAGTTTATCGGTGATTTTGTCAAGGAACAGGTGGACAATTATCTGCACCGCAATCCGGACATTGCCGAAGTGATTATCCAAAAGATTTCCGAGAACGAAAAGGAAAGAAAAGCTATGGCCGGTGTGGCAAAACTGGCTCGGGAGCGCTCCAAAAAGGCCAATCTGCACAACCGTAAACTGCGCGACTGTCGCATTCACTTGAATGACCAGAAAACCTCGAAGAAGGACGAGGACATGGAGAATGACCCGCGCCTGGAAAGTTCCATTTTCATCACCGAGGGAGACTCCGCCAGCGGTTCC
>OGNL01000555.1_pt1 | contig 15663 bp, 9 predicted proteins | sample 1573471 | NCBI WGS metagenome assembly OGNL01 (sample SAMEA2582001, study PRJEB24529) | metagenome | biome: Human gut stool | place: China | collected 2011 | reverse complement strand
AGGAAGAACATCTATTTACGCAGACTTAAAGGCAGGCAGACTTACAGAAGTTAATACAATAAGTGGTGCAGTTGTGAAGGCAGGAGACAGACTTGGTGTGCCAGTTCCTTCACATAAGATGATAGTTAATATGGTTCACGCCATGGAAGATAAGAGTAAGAATAACGTCCAGTAAAAGATATAGAATTATTGAATAGATTGCTGGTAAATAAAAATATTAGCATGTATTAATATAATATCAGCGAGAACAGACAGAAACTAAATATAGAGAATAATAAAAATAATTAAAATTAAGGAATGTCTGCTAACGGAATACAGACGAAAAGGAGCAACAAAATGATATTTTCATCAATTCACACAAAGGATGATTATTCTAATTATCCAAAGGCAGTACAAAGAGCAATCGAATACTTAAAGAGCAATGATTTCACAAAGATGGAGCCAGGCGTATACGAAATAGAAGGAAAGCAGTTATATGCACAGGTATTTGATGCTATGACAGAACCACTTGCAGACAGAAAGCCAGAGGTTCATGAGAAGTACTTAGATGTACAGTTCCTTGTAACAGGAAGAGAAAAGTTAGGGTTTACACCAGATACAGGCAACTATGAAGTAGCTGAAAGATTTGACGAGAGAGACCTTATATTCTATAAGGAAGTTGAAAATGAAGGTTTCATCACATCTACACCAGGATGCTTCTGTGTATTCTTTCCAACAGATGTGCACAGACCACAGGTTGCAGATGGAGAACCTATTAAAGTAAGAAAAGTTGTAGTAAAGGTAAGCGTAGACCTTTTAAAGTAATCACGTAGATACATACAGGCTGCTGGCAGACATTTATCAGGGTTATGGCTGTCAGCGGGGATGTATCGGATATGGAGGAATTTATGGGCAAGAAACTAATAGCATTGATATTATGCGTAACAATGCTGGCCAGTCTTACACTTACAGGATGTTCAACTAACAGTGCGGACGGTCAGGAAGTAAAAATCATAAGAGTAGCATTCAACCAGAATGAAAATCATCCACAGTACAAGGCTATGAAGGAACTTGGTGAAAAGTTCGAGCAGGCAACTAATGGAAGATACAAGATGAATATATATGCCAATGGTGTGCTTGGTGAGCAGGGTTCTATGGCAGAGTTCATAAGAACAGGTGCTCTTGATATGGCTATCGTTCCATGTTCAGTGCCAGAAGGATATGATTCAGACTTTGCTATCGTAGGTGCCCCTTATCTTTACAAGGATATGGACCACTTAAGAAGAGCAACAGAAACTGGTGTATTCACAGACCTTTTTAAGTCAACAAGGAAATATAATTTTGAGGTTCTTACAATATATACAGCCGGTGAGAGAAACATATATGCAGCTAAGCCTATTAACTCAGCAGATGACCTTAAGGGTATGATTGTCAGAGTTAATGACAGTACTACATATCTTAACATGGTTAAGTATATGGGTGGTACAGGTACAGCAATGTCTCAGTCAGAGGTATATACAGCACTCCAGCAGGGTGTTATTGATGCAGGTGAAAACAGTGAGCTTGTATACTCAGACTTCAAGCATTATGAAGTAGCAAAGTATTATTCATATACAAGACATATCGTACATCCAGACGTAGTAGTAGCAAGTACTAACTTTCTTGACAGTATGTCAGCAGAAGACAGAGCAATATTTGACGAGCTTGTAATGGAGTCAACAGAATACGAATTTGACACATTTAAGGAAGCTGTTGAAAAAGGTAAGGAAGAAGCAGAAGCACACGGAGCAATATTTGTATATCCAGATACTAACGAATTCAGAGAGAAATGCCAGCCATTACTTGACAGTATCGCTAATCAGTCAGATATGACAAAGGATATATATAATAAGGTAGAAGCTTTACGTGACGAGAACTAATGAGGAGGTGTACTTAATATGAAGACAGTTAAAAATATATTGGATAAGATAACTTCGTATGCAAGCGTATTCATATTTATAATGATGGTGCTTATGGTAACTTATCAGGTAATTGCAAGATATATCTTCTCTGCGCCAAGCAGCGTGACAGAAATTCTTACAAGATATGCATTTGTATGGTTAATAATCATATCAGCAACATATATGTTCGGACAGAGAGAACATATCAACATAGGTGTTGTAAAGGATAAGCTTCCAGGAAAAGCAAAGACAGTAGTTAATATTATAATCGAGTGTGTAACAATAGCATTTTCAGGACTTGTAATGGTATTTGGTGGTTTCAGGATAACACATATGAACTTTGTACAGTTCGATTCAATATTACACATTCCAACAGGTATTATATATTCAATCATCCCAATATGCGGCGTGATTATTATATTCTACAGCGTATATAATATCACTCTTGAGCTTAAGAAAGAGGCAGAATAGGAGGTAAATATGAGTATAGCATTACAGGTAGCCTTAGTAATGGTTACAATACTGGTAGTACTGCTTGTTATCGGTGCTCCAATCGGTGTAGCCATAGGTATGTCATCAGCAGTTTCAATGATATGTATGATTACAGCAGATGTTTCTTTCGCAACATCAGCACAGAGAATATTCGCGGGTTCTAACTCGTTTTCACTTATAGCCATTCCATTTTTCATTCTTGCAGGTAACATAATGAATAATGGTGGTATCGCACAGAGACTTGTAAACTGTGCCAAGGTAATCAGCGGACGTATGCCTGGTGCACTTGCACAGTCAAACGTAGTAGCAAATATGTTATTCGGAGCAATCTCAGGCTCTGGTGCAGCAGCAGCCGCTGCTATGGGTGGTACAATCGGACCACTTGAGGAAAAAGAAGGTTATGATAAGAACTACAGTACAGCAGTAAACGTAGCTTCTGCTCCAGTAGGTATGCTTATCCCACCTAGTAACACAATGATTGTTTACTCAAGCGTTGCAGGTAGTGTTTCAATCGCAGCACTTTTCATGGCAGGTTATATTCCGGGTATCCTCTGGGGTGGTGCTGTTATGATACTTGCAGGTATTATGGCTAAGAAGCGTGGTTATCAGGCAGAATCAAGAGTTCCTCTTAATGTTGCTCTTAAGACATTCTGGCAGGCAATCCCAAGCCTTTTACTTATCGTAATCGTAATCGGAGGTATCCTTGGAGGTATCTTCACAGCAACAGAAGGTTCTGCTATCGCAGTAGTATATGCAACAGTATTATCACTTATATACAGAGCATTTAAGCTTAAGGATATTCCTAGAATTGTCCTTGAGGCAGCTAAGACAACAGGTATTATCACATTCATGATCGGTCTTTCATCTATTATGTCATGGGCTATGGCATTTACAGGAATTCCAGATATGATTGCAAGTGCAATACTTGGTCTTACAACTAATAAGTTCCTTATATTACTTCTTATAAATGTATTATTACTTGTAGTTGGTACATTTATGGATGTAACACCAGCAATACTTATATTTACACCAATCCTTTTACCAATCTGTAAGTCACTTGGTATGGATGCTATCCACTTTGGTATCTTACTCTGCTTCAACTTATCAATTGGTACAATAACACCTCCTGTAGGAACAATCCTTTTCACAGGATGCCGTGTTGGTGGAACAACAATCGAGAGCGTTATAAAGACACTGCTTCCTTACTTCGGAGTAATCCTTATAGCATTGTTACTTGTAACATATATTCCTCAGATATCAATGTTCCTTCCACATATACTTGGACTGGTATAATTAATATCTCATAAATAAATTGATTGTTTTTGATAAACTTGATAAATAAATAATGCCGCAGGTCAGATATAAAAGCTGATTTATGTGGATTAAATAATTACATAATGATACAAATGTGGAATACCCTTCACATTTATATAAAACTTTTTTCCTAATATTATACAAAGAGACACCGTGGTGGCTGAAAGGCTGACGCGGTGTTTCTTTGTATTTTTTGTTAATCTTTCGAGTTATGAATTTTGTTGTGGATAACACCTGGATATATAGTACTAATGTACTAAAAAAAGACGAATAAAAGCTAAAAAATTCAGTGGTTGATATATAAACTGAAAAAATATTAGTTGTATAAAATTAGTGCAGGTTGTATTCTTTAGTTAAAACAGGTGGACAAATTTTGTCCAAAGTCAACAAAAAAGACAGTGCATATAAAAACAATTAATGATAGTAATTATAGGTTTCTTATGCATGGAAAGGGAGAAAAGATGAAGAAATCAGTAAGGAAGAAAGGATGGTTTAAGAGAATATCGGCTGTGATTATGGCTGTGGCTTTAATTCTGTCGGGGCTCTATATACCGGATGGGCTGTTTGCGGTTAAGGCGAAGGCGGCGGAGAGTATGTCTGCTACATGGACATATGAAGATACGAACGATAAAATGTATGATAGCAATGGTAATAACGTTACAAAGTTGCAAAAAAATAGTGGAAAATTACTTAATTCAAAAGGTGATGAATTAGTAATTGATGCTACATCAGGCAAGTTTTCAAGCAATGGAAGCAATGCATATCAGACTAATAATGGTACTGTACTTACATTTCCTGTAGTTGCAGGTGCAGGTAATTGTACAATTACTCTGAAGTCAGAAAGTGCATTAACTGTTTCTGATATCGAGTTAGATGGTATGGAAGATGTTACTGTACAATCTAAAGGAAGCAAAATATATGAGATAACAGGATATGTAAAGAAAAATGCAGAGAATGTGGCTCTTACAATAGGTATTAATACATATCTGTATTCTATGCAGATAGACTCTTCCACAAGCGCTGCAACAACATCAGCAGCATTTTCTGCTGATAAGCTTAGCGAGTTTGAAACAGGGAAGACAATTTCAGCAGAGTGGAGCTATGATAATACAATTTCAGATAATAAGACAACTATCCAATCAGGCAATGGAACATATACTAATTCAGATGGTGATGTGTTATATGTAGATGCATCTAGTGGAAAGTTTGCGCCTAGTTCATCAAATAAAAGAATTCAGGTTAATCTTAAAACTCAATTAACAATGCCTGCAATGGGTGATAAAGCGGTAATCAGGCTTACGGCATATAAGAATACTTGTGATGATAAGGACGAAAATGAAGAAAAAGTAAAAGATATATCGAATATATTAGGTAAATATCTTGATTTATCAGGTCGAGTATTAGAAAAGGCAGAGTGTGTTTCATGTGCTGCTAATTCAGAAGATAAGAATTATCTTGATTTGGAAACTTTTTAAATACAACTGACGGAAAAAATAATTATATCAAGTCCCTCTCAATACAATGTGAAGAACTTGAAAAGACAGCAATCAAAGGAACTGTCACATCTTCATCAACTATCCCAGATGGAACTTGTGTAGTTGCAACTAATAAGACTACAGGATTACAGTATTCTGGTGAAATATCAGATAAGATGTATTTTATTGAAGTTCCAGTTGAAGATACAGAAATGGAATATGAGTTATCTATAAGCAATCCTGCTTATATTATAACTGATGGCATAACTTCAGCAAAGATTAGCAAGGAAGCTTCAAGTGAGGTAACAGCAGATATTACAATTATGAAGCTTTCAACTAAGACAGTAAGTGGTGCTATAACAGGCTTTGCAGATGACTATGATGTATCAGAGCTTGGAATAATATTTTCAACAGATGAAGATACAGAGTATGTACCAGAGGTTACTATAGCAGATGATAAGAAGTCATATTCTGCAAAGGTTGAAGAGGAAGTAACATATAGCGTTGCACTCACAGGCGTAGATGATTATGAGATAACATCTGCACACAGTGGAATAAGCTATACAGAAGACGGAACATTAGATATAACAGCAGGTCTTAAGCCGACATATGCTGTTACACTTAATCTTCCTGACGAACCAGACCTTACAGATAAAAATGTAACTTATACATATACAGATAAGAATAATGAAAAGTATGTATATAATTTTAGCTCACAGGACAGCATTAAGTTAAGAGAGGGTTCTTATACACTTACTCTTAGCGGCGACTTTATGGCACAGCCATATAAGATTAAGTCAGGAGCTGATATAACAGTTAAGTCAGAGGCAGTGACACAGAAGATTACATTTGAACAGATAACAAGCTGGTCTTTCGCATCTGAATTCAAGGATACAATACAGAATGAAGTTGCATATTACGATGGTCTTACATTAGACACTACTAATGGAAGGATAAGGGCTAATGGTAATTCAGCCCAGTTAAATGAAGGAACTAAGATTATCATACCAGTAAGTGGAAAATGTACTATATCAGTAGAGGCATATCAGGCAGCTTATGCTTTGTATACAATAGGTGGCAAAGCAGCAAGTACAACAACAGCAGTTACAACTTACAGATATGACTCAAAAGAGGCAGGTACAGTAGAGGTAGTATCTATAAGTAATAATGCCTATATCAAGTCAATATCAGTAGTATACGATGCCAAGGAAGTTGAATATGTCAAGCAGCCAAAGATGCCAGTGATAACAGGCAATACAGGTAATCTTGTGGTACAGCCGGAAGGTCAGAGACTTAAGCTGACACAGACAGGCGGTACACTTTCAGCAGATGCCAGTGACAAAACAGCTATAAGTTCAACAGTAAGTTACTATGGTTTTGAAGAAACAGCAGATATTAATAAATTATCAGCAGATATAATTATTAATTCATGTGGAAATAGCTCAAGCAACGGTTTATTCTTTGGTGCTTATGACAGCAGCAAGATAGCTACAGTTGGTATAAGAAAGTCAACAGAATTAAAGCAGATATATTACAAAGGAACAAGTGAACCAGTTGGTGCAGGAAGTTCAGTAACAGGAACAGTTGATGTTGGTACAATGGTACATTTCGAGATGGTAAAGACAGACGATGGTCTGGTTATATCTGTTACACCAAAAGGACAGAAAGAACAGCAGTTAGTGTACAAGTATACAAGTACAGAGTTGTTTAAGGCAGATAAAGCTGCTACAGCAGTATCTTATGGTTTCGTATTAGCCGGAGTTGAGGCGACTATTAAGAATATGAAGTATGAAGCCGCTGATGGAACAGTTCTTTATGACCAGAATAAATGTTACAAGGCAGAAGGAACAGCACCGGAAATAGATACAGTTACAGCTATAGGTTCAGACACAAGAGAATATATAGATGTAAGCTGGACTAATAAAGTAGAGGCAGACGGAGATGGCTTATATGTGCTCGAAGTATCACAGGATAATGGAAGTACATGGAGTAAGGTTGAGTCTGCACTCACAGATACTTCATACAGATATGTATTAAAAGAAGCTGGCAATTACAAGTTCAGGGTAAGCGGAAAGCTTGGTGTTGACGGTGAGATTAATTCATACGTTGAATCAGATGATGTATACATATTGCCTGCACTTGATAAGCCAGTACTTAGTATATCATCAACAAGTGAGAAGATTAACCTTGCATGGGATAAGGTTGATGGAGCAGATACATATGAGGTGTATCGTTATTCATATGATGAAACAAGTGATAATGCTAAGCTTATAGCAACAGTAAGCGATTGTGCTTATGAAGATAGTGATGTTGAAGCTGAGATGCCATACTATTACTATGCTATAGCATATTCACATAAAGATGGCAAAGTTGATAATAATAGTAATCCATCTGAGGCAGTATGGGCAGTACCAAGTGCCGGACATACTGGTGAGTATGTATACGAAGACTCATCAGCAGGACTTACTATAACTAAAAGGTCATATAACACAGTATATGATGGAAAGCTTACACTTGAAGGTGTTGTTGAGAAGCAGTCAACAGTTACATTAAAGATTAATGGAAATGTTGCTGATGAACAGGCAGTAGGCGTTAAGGGAACATTTACATTTACAGATGAAGAACTTTCAGCGGGAAGAAATGATGTTGAATTACTTATAACAGATAAAGATGGCAATGTAACAAGAGAAACATTTAATTATGTATATCTTACTAACTATAATAAGGTAGTTGATGCCTCATATAAAGGAACAGATGGCGATAAAGTTAATGGTATTCCTACATATAAGACAGTTCAGGCAGCAGTAAATTCAGTTGACAAGTCTAATGAAACAAGAGTAGTTATTCTTGTTAAGGAAGGCGATTATAATGAACATCTTGTTGTATCATCACCTTATATATCTCTTATAGGTGAAGATAGTGAAAAGACAAGAATATATTATGATGTAGCTGAGTTTGCCGGAGGTGACATGGGTGTGCGTTGTGCAGTACGTATTGTAAACACAGCACACAACTTTACGGCAGAGAATCTTACGTTCGAGAATACATATAAATATCTTGGAGATGGCAGTAAGAGTAATGAGTCAGCAGATGCATTAAGCAATGATGCTGATAACGCTTCATATATTAATGTAAGAATACTTGGTTATCAGGATACATTATGTGCTAACAAGGGTACACAGTATTATTACAAGTGTTACATAGCAGGTAATGTAGACTTTATATATGGTAATGAGCCAAGGGCATTATTCAACGACTGTAAGCTTGTATTCCGTTATAATGCTAACAAGAATTCAGGTTATGTATGTGCACCTAAGACTTCTGCGGATGCAGCATATGGACTTACATTTTATAAGTGCCAGGTTCTTTCAGATGATGGATGCTCAGGTAATAAGTATTATCTTGCACGACCTTGGGGTGCAGATGCTTATATAACATGGATAGACTGCTATATGGGTAAGATTATACGTGCAAATGCAGCTAATCCATATACAGATATGAGTGGTAATTCAGCCGCCGCAGCAAGATTTTATGAGTATGGAAGCTTTGGACCAGGATATGTTATTAATGCTAACAGAAGACAGATATCTAAGAATAAGGCAGATGAGATGATTAAGATTAATTATCTTGGATGGGACCCTTATACAGTATTTAGTGCTGTTGGTATTAATTATGCAGGAAATGTAACAACCAAAGCAGAACAGAAGTATGTAACAAAAGAATATGTATCAGATACCTACAATGAAAATGATGGTGATGATACAGGACTTTACAAGTATAATGTTGAAGGTTATGCAGCAAGTGCCGGTGTAACTGGTGGTGGCAATCTTCTTGAAGAGTCAAAGAATTATTATAAGGCAGGAAGTGCCGAAGAATTCTTAGATGCGATAAAGAGTGTTAAAGCCAGTGGACGTGCATCAGTTATAGAACTTACAGCGGATATAGCACTTGGCGATAAGGAAGTTGAAGGCTATTCAGAATATAAGTCATTTATAACTGCACATAAGAACTACCCACTTACACACCCAGACCTTATTGAGTCAGGTATATCGATGTTAAAGCTTGCAGGTATGAGCAATCTTACAATCTATTCTAAGAATGGTGCTAAGATTACACATACATGTATAGATATAACAGGTTCTGACAACATAATTATAAGAAACATTAAGTTTGATGAACTCTGGGAATGGGATGATGAAACAGAAGGTGGATATGACCGTAACGACTGGGATTATATGACTATAGAAAAGGGAAGCTCTAATATATGGATTGACCACTGTACTTTTTATAAGGCATATGATGGCGTTATAGATATTAAGACACCAACAGATAAGAGCAACATAACAATATCATGGTGTGAATTCCTTCCAGCAAGTGATGGTGGAACATTCTTTGATAATATGATGAATGCTATGAAGGCTAATCCGGATGGATATGCATATTATAAGCATTTGCTTGAATCTGGAATGACACATGAACAGATATGTAATTATGCATATGGACAGAAGAAAACACATCTTCTTGGACAGAGCGATGAGGATACATCATCTAAGAATATAACAGTAACATTTGCTAATAACTACTATAAGGATTCTATGGACAGAATGCCTAGATTAAGATTCGGTACAGCACATGTGTATAATTGTATTATGGATGCACAGAATCTTAGGAATTATCGTCTGGATATAGAAAAAACAGCAGGTTCAGAGTATGCAAAGAAGATAGTAAGTAATGGTGCTTCATCTAACTGTGGAGCACATATGCTGCTTGAGAACTGTTATATGTCAGGTATGACTAATGTACTTATAAGTGGTAATGGAAGCAGTGCAGCCGGATATATCAATGCATTTAATTCTATATATATGCTTGATGGCAAGCAGGCAGAGTTAAAGGTAGCACTTAACACAGATAAGGCAGGTGAGGTAGCACTTGTTCAGGATAGAGAAGAATTCAAGAATGCACTGCCATATAGTGATTATGTATTATATGCAGCAGACAGTCTGAGTACAGAGGTTCAGCCATATACAGGTGCTGGAAAGCTTAAAGACCTTACAGCATTACAGTGGGAAAGAACATCTTATAATGATTCGCCAATTGTGCATAAAGAACATGTATGGAATGATGGAGAAATATCAAAAGATTCTACATGTACTGAAGCAGGCTTAAAGATATATACATGTAAAGTATGCGGAGAAACTAAGAAAGAAACTATAAATGTTCTTGAACATACATGGGATGAAGGAAAGGTAACAAAAGAAGCAACTTGTGATACTGATGGTGAGATATTATACACATGTAAAGAGTGTAATACTACAAAGACAGAAGTAATCAAGGCACATGGACACAGCTACAGCGAGGAATGGACAGTAGATAAAAAAGCAACCTGTGAAGAAGCAGGAAGCAAGTCACATCACTGTACAGCAGAAGGCTGTAACAGTAAGACTGATGTAACAGAAATAGCTGCATTAGGACATAGCTGGGATGAAGGAAAGATAACAAAAGCCCCAACATGTACAGAAGCTGGTGAGAAGACATATACATGTACAAGATGTAATGCAACAAAGACAGAAGAGGTAGCAGCCTTAGGACATGCCTATAGTGAGGAATGGACAGTAGATAAAGAAGCAACCTGTGAAGAAGCAGGAAGCAAGTCACATCACTGTACAAGACCAGGCTGTGATAGTAAGTCAGAAGTGACAGAAATAGCAGCATTAGGACACGAATGGGGCGAAGGAAAAGAAACAAAAGCACCAACATGTACAGAAGCCGGTGAGAAGACATACACATGTACAAGATGTAATGCAACAAAGACAGAAGTCGTAGCAGCCTTAGGTCATGCTTATAGTGAAGAATGGACAGTAGATAAAGAAGCAACCTGCGAGGAAGCCGGAAGTAAGTCACATCACTGTACAAGACCAGGTTGTGAAAGCAAGACAGATGTAACTGTTATAGAAGCATTAGGACATGAATGGGGTGAAGGAAAAGAAACAAAGGCACCAACATGTACTGAAGCTGGAGAGAAGACATACACATGTACAAGATGTAATGCAACAAAGACAGAAGCGATAGCAGCATTAGGTCATGCATATAGTGTAGAATGGACAGTAGATAAGGAAGCAACTTGCGAAGAAGCCGGAAGTAAATCACATCACTGTACAGCAGAAGGCTGTAACAGCAAGACAGATGTAACAGAAATAGCCGCATTAGGACATAGCTGGGATAAAGGAAAGATAACAAAAGCCCCAACATGTACAGAAACTGGTGAGAAGACATATACATGTACAAGATGTAATGTTACAAAGACAGAAGCAGTAGAAGCCCTTGGACATCATTACAGTGTAGAATGGACTATAGATAAGGAAGCTACAACTACAGAAACAGGAAGCAAGTCACATCATTGTACAGTATGTGGAGATAGGGCAGACATTACAATAATTCCTATGATTAAGGAAGAAGTTAAGGTAGATATTAAGGTCGAGGTTGTAAAGAAAGAAGACACACCAGATACAAGCATTGAAGGTTCAAAAGATGAAGTGATTAACAGTGTTCTTACAGAAGATGAAATTAAAGCTGTTAATGATGGTGCTAAAGTAGAAGTTTCATTTGATATAAGCAATATCGAAAAGACAGTAACCGACAGTGATAAGAGGCTGATTGACGATAAGCTTAAAGCTGGTGAAAAGATTGGTACAATACTTGACATCGCACTTAATAAAACTGTAGATGGTAATACAAATAGTGTTCATGAATTAAATTCAGCTATAACTCTTAAGGTTGCAGTTCCAGATAGTATTGTCAATAAGGATGCAGCAATACAAAGAGAGTATGGTGTAATAAGAATTCATAACGGAGTATCAGAAAATATAGATGCTACATACAATGCAGAAGATAATACTATCACATTTGCAACAGACAGATTTTCAACATATGCTATTGTATACAGTGATACAGTAAAGAGCACGGAAGATAATAACAAGCCAACTACAGATGACAATAAGCCAACAACGGATAATAACAAGCCAACAACGGGTGATAATAAGCCAACAACAGGCGATAACAAACCAACTACAGATAATAACAAACCAACAACAGATAATAATGAAGCCGCAACAAAGGATAATTCATCAACAGGTATTACAGATAATGGAAGTACAGCCTCTAGTAATTCTGATAAAACAAATGCTATATCAGAAGGTTCATCAGAGACAGTTGATAATGATGTTGCTACAGCAGATACAATGTATCCGGTAGTGTTAGTATGGTTAATGTTTGTTATAGGTTCAGGCGTAACAGGTGTTTTATTACAAAGAAGAAAAAAGAATATGTAATAAAATAAATGCAGATTAATTAAAAATTCAAAGATGACAGTTCATTCACATAAGTGTGGTGGGCTGTCATTTTTTGATTTTAATCAAAGCTGATAAATTTTATTATTTGATTATTGTTAAGAGTAATTATTAGATTTTAGTTCTGATTTTACATTGATTTTAGTTGACATAATAAATTACAGATTATAAAATAAAACCGCCGTAAGAGTATTATATACGGCTGCTGATATTATGCAGTATATAAAAATAAAAGTGAGGTGACGGTAATGGACGGGCATGATAGTCCTCAAATAGGGAACAATGACATAGATTATAAGCCGACAAAGCTATTGTCTGCGTTTCTTAAAAGGGCGTGTGCAATAGTCTGTTAAAGTCACATTTTTTCTAATCTTAGTCATTGTTCTTGTCAGAATGAAAGGAGAATAATGATGAATAAGATTCTATCCAATGTAGTTATGCATAAGGATTATAGCAAGGATATTGTTAGAATTCTTAAAAGCAGCAAATCTGATGAAGTAATCCGCAAGAAGTTATCAAAGTATCATGAGAATGATATAGCAGAGGCAATCAAGCTTCTGGACAAAGATACAAGAATAAAGCTTTATAAAATTCTTGGTATTGACTGGACAGCAGAGATTTTTTCATATCTGGAAGATACACCAGAGTATATAGAGGAATTATCTGTAGATGAGGCAGCAGATGTCCTTGAAAATATGGATGCAGATGATGCGGTTGATATTCTTGATAATGTGTCAGAAGAAGAAAGACAGGCCCTTATATCACATATGGAAAAGGATGCAAAGGAAGATGTATGCCTGATTTATTCATATGATGATAATGAGATTGGTAGTAAGATGACTACTAATTTCATATGTATACACAACGGACTTACAATAAAAGAAGCCATGAAAGAGCTTGTTTCGCAGGCGGAGGAAAATGATAATGTCAACACAATATATGTTGTTGATGATAATAATAAATATTATGGTGCGATAGACTTGAAAGACCTCATTGTTGCAAGAGAGTACCAGAAGCTTGAGGATATAATAAGTACATCATATCCATATGTATATGCTCACGAAAAGATGAGCGAATGTATCGAAGACTTAAAGGATTACAGCGAAGATTCAATTCCAGTATTGAATAAAGACAAAGAAATAATAGGTGTTATCACATCTTCTGATATCGTAGAAGCGGTAGATGAAGAGATGAGCGATGATTATGCAAAGCTTGCCGGTTTAACAGAAGAGAATGACCTTACAGAGGGTCTTTTTGCAAGTATGAAGAAAAGACTTCCCTGGCTTATTCTGTTACTGTTCCTTGGCATGGGCGTATCATCAGTAGTAGGTATATTTGAGAATGTAGTGTCACAGCTTGCAATTATTGTGTGTTTTCAGTCACTCATCCTTGATATGGCAGGAAATGTAGGAACGCAGTCACTTGCTGTTACAATCAGAGTTCTTATGGATGAAGATATATCAGCTAAGCAGAAGTTTGAATTCGTATTAAAAGAGATGCGCATAGGCTTTGCGAATGGCTTACTGCTTGGTTCTATGGCATTCTTACTGCTTGGAATATATATTATGGTGGTTAAGGGCAAGCCATGGCACTATGCATTTGCAATATCAGGATGTGTAGGTGCATCTTTACTGCTTGCAATGCTTATATCAAGCCTTATTGGTGTGCTTACACCAATGTTCTTCCATAAGATAAAGATAGACCCTGCTGTAGCCTCAGGCCCACTTATAACAACAATCAATGATCTCGTTGCTGTTGTCACATACTATGGACTGGCTGCTGTTGTGCTTATTGGGATGCTGCATATAACTGGGTAATTGTTATGTATATAGTGAATATGTATTAATACCTTTTGATATGAAAGCGGTAAAAGTGCAGACAAAAGAACAAAAATATATAATAAATGATTATGAAGAACATTAAAAGAATATTTGTAAAATACTTAAAAATAATATTATAATTATAAAAAGTTTTACAGAAAAGGAGATTAATAATTATGGTTAAACACGTTATATTATGGAAGTTAAAAGAAGAACTTACAGCAGAAGAAAAGGAAAATGTAAAGGCAGGTATCAAGGAAGGACTTGAGGGACTTGCAGGAAAAGTACCGGGACTTGTAGATGTCAAGGTTAATATTAATGGTTTACCAACATCAACAGTAGATGTTATGCTTGATACAACATTTACAGATGCAGATGCGCTTAAGGCATACAGCACTAATCCACTACACGTTGCAGTTGCAGATGGGAAGGTTCGTCCATATACAGCTGTAAGATCATGCCTTGATTATGAAGTGTAGAATTAACTGAAATTATTGATTAAGCTGCGAATATAAAAATTATTTACGCAGCACTATCGGAAAGGAAGTTTACTATGAGTGATATATTGGAAATAATTAAGACAAGAAGAAGTGTAAGAAAGTATAAAAGTGACAAGGTTCCTGCAGATATAATAGATAAGATAGTTGAAGCTGGAACATATGCAGCTACAGGCATGAACAGGCAGTCACCTATTATACTCGCTGTTACTGATAAGGAGCTTAGAGATAAGCTTTCTAAGATGAATGCTGCATTTATGGGTAAACCAGAAGACTTTGATCCATTTTATGGTGCACCGGTTGTACTTGTTGTCCTGGCTGATAAGAGTATGCCTACATATGTATATGATGGTTCATTAGTTATGGGTAATCTTATGCTTGAAGCACATGCACTTGGCGTAGATAGCTGCTGGATACATAGAGCTAAGGAAGAGTTTGAAAGTGCAGAGGGTAAAGAGATACTCAAATCACTTGGCATAGAAGGTGATTATGAAGGAATCGGACATTGTATACTTGGATATGCAGATGGAGAGGAGCCACAGTGCCAGCCAAGAAAGGATAACTGGGTATACAGAGTGTAATGAATATATATATCCATGAATATGTGCATAAGATTTGCAAAAGAAAATTGAAAAATATAAATAAAATTATGCAAAAGAAAATGGTGTTATAGATTGACATGATTCATAAGGATATGCTATTATTCAACTATATGAATATATTAAAGACTGGGAAAGAGACTTCTTTTCATGGAACCTGACAGGAAAGTGATGCCACCGACTAGATCGGAAGAGCGTCGT
>OGNL01000549.1_pt1 | contig 15758 bp, 16 predicted proteins | sample 1573471 | NCBI WGS metagenome assembly OGNL01 (sample SAMEA2582001, study PRJEB24529) | metagenome | biome: Human gut stool | place: China | collected 2011 | reverse complement strand
AACAGGATAATTCAAAAAAGCAAGATAAAACTTGCACTTATTTAACATCCACCTTCTATCTTCTCTTAATACACCATTACTTAATATATACTTTATAACAACCTCTTCTTCCTCACCCGGCTGTAATTTAATATTTTCTGTGTAATTTGTTAATACCTCACCTACTTCTACAATTCCTATTGGCATTACTTGCAAATCTGTATGTGACATCAGTTTTTTCCCAATATTTAATTCCTCATCAGATATATTTCGTACATCCATCTTTAATATAAAATACTTAGTTGATGGAACAATTTTTTTCATATCATTTTGTAAATTCACTCCATATTTCTCACTAGCTTCTTCCAATGATATCAATTCAAGCGAATTAACTTTTATTTCAAAACCACTCTCCTCTATCCATTCCCCAACGCTATACAATTCCTCTTCTGCCTTAGGAAATCTCCTATTAACATCTACAACACACACAATCCATAATATCAGTACAGCTGCTATGAAAATAATTGCTATATATCTTAATATATGTTTTCGGTCTTTATACAATATCATTTTTAACTCCTCTCCATACATACATAACCGCACCAAGTATCAGTATAATCAGTATATATAACACATAACTCTGCCAATAGTTTACGGCAATCTGATTAATACTGAACATTCTCCAAGGTGCCATTCCTTTTATAACCCGATAATGTGACCATCCTGTTACCGCATTCATAAACTCGCATAATACAGCTGGAAACAGTAATACAATAAATGCATTATTAACATATAATGATACAATTAGCGAAATTGTTGCAAGCAGACCCGCACATATAAATTGTAATATTAAATACATAACATAATATATGTATGGATGAGTAAAATAGATGTAAGACCACATACCATTAGCATTACAAGGCATAGAATCTATAGGAGCAATAATTGCTGGTAATACAGCAGATGCAGCCATAAGGTTTATTATAAGCGGAATTGTTGCAGTTACCCCTCCAGTAAGAAAAACTGCTATATATTTTGCTATTATATAATTAATTTTTTTAGTTCTCGAATAATAATTTTTCACTATTCCCTTTTTATTATCCGTATAATATGTTATTGCATATGGTATAACAACTATAATTGGAAGCAATCTTATATATAATTCATAATATACATTGGGATTCATAGCCATCCATATGTTATTAATATTCGATGGTATCTCTATTGTTCTTCCCTTTAGTACATACAATGGATTCATCGCTGCTGGAACTACACATTTAACAAACTGTAATACAGATATCACCATTCCTATAAGAATAGATATCTTAAAACCAGTTCCTTTAAAAGCGCGTTCGAGTTCTATCTTTAACATCTGTTTCATATCTATCACCATTCCTATACTATTTATAACAAAATATGGTAGTTGAATATTATATAAACAACTACCATATCAGCCACCTGACAAACAGCTTTATTTAGAAGTGACTTATTTCCCTCAAAGCCCTGTTTATAATAATCACTTTTTCCTGTATCTATAAAATGTGTTGTGAGATATATATCATTAAATGGCACTTCATCTCCCAGTTGCATGTTCTCATATCTTCCAGTGTAATGCTGAACCCATACATCCTCAACAAAATAAGCAATAACAACTTCCTTACTTTCTTTTGGCTGTAAAGTTATGCAGCTTGAGCCTTTTAGTGTCCATTCATCCGGACTATCTATACAGGTTTTATCATTATTTTCAATGAGCTTATATCTGAGCTTATTATTGTCCCTGTCCACACTATACAGCTTAAGGTTTGCGCTATGAAATTTATGCATTTCGTCATCTTCATTTTTTATATCAATTTTTATAAAAATAACTTTACTTGGCACATCACGAAAACTATTATTTATGTTACCCTGTTCATCTATAAGATTACATTTAACAGATAATTTCTAAGATTATGATAATTTTCCTCAGATGTTAATTCACATATATCAGAAATATTATCAGCAACCATTGAATCTTTAACACAAAACGATAATGTATTATTACTTTTTGTACCACGAATTATCGTTGTACATACATCTCCCTGTGCCACTAACTCTGGCAGCTCATCTGAACTCCATAAACTATACCCCGGGTCATCATAAACATACTTTGAACTTTCCGTTATACCCTGCTCGTAAGCCTCAAGTGCACTTAACGACTTAGAATTATTCACTTTTTCATTATTCCCACCATCAACAATCGGATAAACATCTTCAACGCTCTTTCTATCACATCCTGTTGATAATAGTACAAGCGCTACCAATGATAGCATAACCATTTTCTTTAACATATTATCTCACACCCCATTTATCTACACAGAATCAGGACTCCATACTCCATAATATCCTACAGATTCATTACCCATAAGGTCTGCAACTACATATGCATATGTTCTTCCTGTTTCATATACATAATTTGTAATCCTATGTTCAGCACCATCTGCATATACAATACGAGAACCTCCTGATGGTGTTAATGATTCACCATCACTTTTATTTGGAGAATAACAGCCATAAGCATATGCTCTAAATCCTACATCTTCTCCATCACAAGATGTTGATTTGATATACACATAGCTATCATCCTCCTTTGCTCTTGCTTCAGTTTCATCTGAGCCGCCATTTTCAAAACTAAACTCAAAGTCCGTATCAATACTACTTGCATATGCTGTAACTCCCTGCACACCTGCAACACCAACCATCACAGCAAATAATCCTGTAATAATCTTACTTGATAATTTTCTGTTTATCATTCTAAGTACCTCCGTATCTTAAAAATTGTTATATAGAATTCCGCCGGCTAATTACTATGTAATGCATTGTAAAAAGTTGTATCCGTTGATGTAATATTTTGCAAGTTTGTTATTGTTTTAACAATGTTGTGGCTAAATTATTGCTTTTCTTTTCTCATTCTGGTACATTTTTACCTAAAGCCCTTTTATATCTTCAAGCAGCACTGCCTTATGAACGGGATACTCATGAAAATCTAAATACATATCTGATTTGTTAAGCATCCATCTTCTATCAGTACGCAGAACACCATCTCCAAGTATAAAACAGATAACTACTTCCTTCTCCTCATCTGCCTTAAGCTTAACATTACTTATTCCGCTCTCTGTTATTATTTCACCCTGATTAACATAGCCTAATGGATATGCTTTTATTGCAATATGTGAATTAAGTTTCTTTTCAACATCATATTCCTCACCAGATGTATTATTAATTTCAAGCTTAGTTATAAAATACTGGATATCCTGCCTTTCATCTCCATAATCATTAATTCCGTATTGACTATATGCCTCATCCTTAGATACTAACTCAACTGAATTAACCTTAACCATAACATTACTATCACTCATCCACTCATTTACCGCATATATTTCTTCCTTTGGTTTTGGAAATCTTCTATTAACATCTATATATCCAATAACCCAGCAACCTAATACAACAAATAACAGAACTATTATAATTACTGCTTTTATCTTTCTTTTCTTATCAGAGGACATCATCTTTCACTCCTCTCCTTATATACACAACTATATCAAAAAATAAGATGACTAATATAAATACAAGATAACTCTGCCAAAGATTTACAGCAATCTGGTCAATTCTGAAAAGTCTCCACGGAGCTGTAAATCTCAATATTCTGGTCGGAAACCACCTTGCAACAGCATTAAGGAATTCACATAGCACACTAGGAAACAATAATACTATAAATACATTATTGACATACATAGATATAACAAGTGATACTGTAGCTAATAACCCTGCACATATAAATTGTAGTATAAAATACATTATAAAATATATATATGGGTGGGAATATAATATATAAGACCACATTCCATTACCGCTGCATGTTGTTTCTCCATTAATAATCATAAACGATGGCAGCACTGCTGCTGAAGCAAAGACATTTAAAGCTAGTGGAAAAACTGCTGCCGTTCCTCCTGTTGTAAATACTGCTATAAACTTTGCTATAAGATAATTAATTTTTTTTGTCCGTGAATAATAGTTTTTAACTATTCCCTTTTTATTATCTGTATAATAAGTTATCGCATATGGAATAGTCGCAAGAATTGGTATCAATCTTACAAATAATGTATAATACGCTCCATCGCCCATAATTATACTATTAGCAAATGCATTAGCAGGCACCTGCAAAGTATTAGATTTAATCCAGTATATAGGGTTAATTGCTGCCGGAATTACCTCTCTGCTGAACTGTATTCCAACTATAATTATGCCTATTATAATAGATAACTTAAAGGACATACTTCTAAAAGCTCTTTCTAATTCTATTTTTACCATCTGTTTCATATCTTTTCACTTCCCATACAATAAACAAACGTTATATATTTTCCATAAGACTATCTCACTTTACATCAAGCTTAAGCAAAGCCTTATTACCTTCAAACCCTTTATTCTTCTGTGCTCCTTCAGATAAGTCTGAATATCTTGTTGTCATATACAGACTGTCTATGGGTAACTCTTCTGATACAAAATCTTTGAAATAATTTTTTCTTTCTTCTTTATCATATTTATAATAATATTGATTAATTAACTCTGTATTAATAAATCCTATAAGTGTTATCTCCCTGCTTTCGTGCGGTTGTAAAGTTACTTTATTTATTCCATGAATATCCCATGCATCCGGACAATCTAACACGTCTAATTCACATAATATCCTATATGACAGATTTGCCTCACTTTGCTTTATACAGCATATTCTTAAATTAGTGGCACAGAACTCGCTGACCTCATCCATTTCATTTACAATATTGGTCTTAATAAATATTGCATTTTGTTCCAGACCTTGTCTATCCAGATTAACTTTCCCTTCTTCATCTATGTTATTACTATTATCAACATTTAGATAATAATTTTCTAATTTCTTATAGGATGACTCCGTAGTTAATTGTTTCAAATCATTAAAATCTTTTGTAAGAACAGCTTCATCAACTCTGAAAGTAAGCGACCTCTTGCTAAAAGAAACTGTATATGTTTCCCCCTGTGGTATTAATTCCGGTTTCTCACTGGAATTCCAATTAATATACGTTTCATTATGCACATACCAGTCCGATGCTGTATCAGAGTTTCCATTTTTCGATGTTTGCATTTCTTCTTTTGATGTACTTTCTGTCATATTATATAAGTCATCAACACTCTTTTTTTCACATCCAGCCAATAACAGCATTGATATACCCAATCCCAATACCAGTCCATATTTTTTAACTTGTTTTCTTAACATATCAGACTATATTCTCCCTCCACATTACTTATTAAGAAATATAACAGCTATACCATAATGTATAGCTGTTATATTAGATTAGTTGTTACAATTAATTACATCATCGTTATATAGAGTCCGGACTCCAGTATCCAAAGTATCCTACACAGTCATCTCCCATAAGGTCTGCTGAAATGTAAGCATGTCTTTTACCATTTTCATATACATAATTAATAAGCTTATGTGGTTCATCGACATGTATAGTAACACCATTCGAATAACAGCATGCATTACTTTTTGAATAATCATCACAGCAAATAATCCAGTAATAATCTTACTTGATAATTTTCTGTTTATCATTCTAAGTACCTCAATAATTTAAAATTGTTATATAGAATTCCGCCGGCTAATTACTATGTAATGCATTATAGCACATTAATTTTACGATATTTTCCAAATGTAAAAAGTTGTATCCGTTGATGTAATATTTTGCAAATTTGTTATTATTTTAACAATATTGTGGTGGAATTATTGCTTATATTTCTATTGTTATCTCCGTTCGATACACATTATCCGTTATTTTTTCACTATATGTACCTTCATACTTATTTACAAGGCGGCGCACATTATTAATGCCTCTTCCATGGTCTATATAGTATGATATTGGCTTCTTTACTTTATTTTTTATATAGTTATTCTCAATTACAATTATAAGTCTTCCTATACTCTGCGTTATAATTATATGTACGTAACCACCCTTTTCGACAGCTTTAGCTCCCCTGATACTGTTATCAAGAAGATTGCCTATTATAACTCCCATATCTCCCATATCTATATCGAGCTGTTCAGATACCTCTGCTTCACATTTAAGCTCTATATCAGCATCCAGACCATCCAGCTTATATGTAAGTATGTTATTGATAAGAAGATTGTTACAGTATATTCTTCCTTTAACACTGTCTACACTTCCTATCATACTATCAAGATACTCAAGTACTGTATCGCTGTCATTCTGTGATACAACAGCTCTGAGCGTATTAAGACGGTTCTTCATATCATGTCTTATATTTCTTAGTTCTTCCTGACCTGCTTTTATATTGTCATATATCTTGCGGTTAGTTTCACGCTCCCTTTCCAGCATAATAAGTTCATAGCTATATCTGTTGCTTCTCTCTATTGCATTAATAAATATTACGATAATATTCATAAAAAGCCATAATATTACAAGTATTACTGTTATACTATGTCGTATCTGGATATATTCATATCCGATGCGGCTGACCAGCACGATTAGCATTGTAACCGACAATGATGTAAATGTTATGGCTGTTCCTCCTATTTTCCCAAATTCTACCCCTATATATTTTTTATATACATTTACAAGTATAATAAATATTATTTTTATCATTATTATACACATTATCTCACTTTTTATATCTGAATAATGTTTCTCTATTCTTGTAAAAGAATATGTTTCAAGGAAAAATCTCACAACAATATTAGTGCTTATCATCATCCCTATATAATAAGCTATATCAGTAATATTTCTGTATATCTCTACTGTTTTGTCCCGTGTAAGCAGCATAACAGGCGCAAGAATTATATACATTCCACTTCTGTTATAATATAAGAATGTGCAGTTACATATAATATCTGTGATTATAACTGCAACTGCACTGATATAATTTATACTGTTATATTCTCTTTGCCTCCCCGCATATCTTTTATACTCCATATATATAATGTAATCCAGAATTCCCATAAATATATCTAATATATATGTATCGTATATCATACTAATCCTCTTTTCTCCAATACACCTTTACTCTACCAGAGTCTTCTGCTTCTGCCCCTTTCTGATGTTATGTACCGTGTATAGTCACTTATTATATTATTGTACATACCTCTTCCCATACTCAGATGTATTTCTTCTTCCCCTATTGCTCTTTTACATATCACTTCTGTTTTATGTATATTGCATACATATCTGTAATTTACTATACATCCACTTCTTGGTCTTCCAAATATAAGCTCTGGCAGTTCACTATATATCTCCTTAACTATTCCATAGAAGCAGTATTCATTATCTGATGTGACTATTTTAACACGTCTTGCATTAGACTCAATATATACTATATCATCATAATATATACTTATTGTTTCTCTTTTATAGCTGAATACCAGCTTTTCCTCATTCTCATACATCATCTCTTCAAGCTGTGTCACTATCTTATCGGTCTTCTCTTTCGTAACTGGCTTTATCAGATAATTAAATGCATGCACATCAAAAGCCTCATGCATATAACCAGTATGGCTTGTTGTAAATACTATCATCGCATTTTTATTTTTTGACCTTATATATCTTGCAAGCTCAACACCATTATCTTTGCCAAGCTCTATATCAAGAAAATAGACATCATATTTTATAATATCATTCTCAATTTTTTTAATATCATCCACACTGAAATATACGTCTATATCATACTTTGTCTGTGTTTTTTTCAGCCGTTCCTTAAGATAATTCTCCAGTTGTCCAGCCTGTATCCTGTCATCCTCGCATATTGCCACCTTCATCTTACGGTTCCCCTTTCTATTCCCTGATACGCATATAAAGCATTTTCATTATACAAGAATAATCTTCATTATAAGGTTATTATTGTACACGAACTCAAGGAAGCTGTTAGAATGTATCTGTGCAAGTATGTCTGCTGCCCATGAGCTGTTTCCTGCTGCTGTCACGATAGCAAACATAAGCCATACCACTATGAGTCCCTCAACAAGTCCTGTCACGAAGCCGCCCAGTCTGTCTGCCTGATGTATAACAGGGAGTCTGCTTATAATTCCGGTTACGGCTGTAATTATCTTAAGTATGATAAATAATGCTATAAATACTATACAATAACTCACTGCATTTACTATAATAGCCGCCATCTGCGCTGCAAATATCTTTGAGGCGATATCCTTTAATGTAAGTGTCGCTGATTCTTCAACATTTTCGACAAGCTTTGAAGTCACTGACTCTGACACACTCTTTGTAAGGCTGTCTGGAAGGTTCATCTTCTCACTTATCGCAGCTACCTTCTCTTCTATGTCATCTATATATGCAGATATTCCTACACCAGCAATATCCTCATCATCTTCGCCATAGCTTTTGCCATCTCTTGAAACATTTTCATATATGCTTTTTTCTATCTTCTCGTCCCACTTCGTATTGTTTCTTATGTATTCACTAAGAACTGGTGCTGCAAATGTTGTAACTGCTATTGTTATTACCATTGTCGCAAGGGAAACTGCTATCTTTATAACGCCCTTTTTCATTCCTATGAGTGCAAATATGCACAAAACCGCTAATACTGCTATTAATACCATAATAATTTTCTCCGTTTCTATATCGTATACTTACCATTATAATGCCATAAAAGTCAAAAAGCCGTTCGTACCTGTACGAAAGACTTTAAGACTTCTATATTCAACTATTATTTCAACTTAATATTCTGTATATACTTGGCACTTACAAGCACGTACTCACCTCTCGTACCAGTTGCTATTATCTTGCTTGCCGGCATATCAAAGTTCATATTCGCTATATTTTTGCCACTAAGATTGTATACAGATAATGTTGTTGAATTATTCATAACAACACTCTTCTTATCAAATGTTATATTCTCCACCTGTGTACCAAACTGTGCCTCACATACTTTAATTCCTGAGGTATTGTATACAAGCAGCTTGTACAGCTCACCAGAAGCTGAATTATCTACTATCAGACCTATGTAGTCTTCTGAGAAGAATACTCTGTTTATCTGATTATCTATATGTATCTCTTTTTCAAGGCTTGGATATTCCTTTATTCTGTATATACTTATGACATCCTCGCCTACTGCCACTGCTATGTTATTGCTAAGGAACTGCACATCACCAACAAGTGTATCATTATAGTGGTTAAACCCTCCCACTACTCGCTCTGTTTCGTTCTGTCCTACTTCTGAGAAGTTGTAGAATACAACATTGGTCTTGATATCCTCACCACTTACATATACATATGATGCTATAAGCTTGGTTGCATCATTAGATATGCTCACATCCAGAGGATATCCATCTCCTGAAACGGTTGTCTTGATACTGTATATCTTAGTTCCCTCTTTAGAGTACATATTGATATAGTTAGCTTCGTTATCTTCAAGAACTGCCACAACCGCACCATTAGATGCAACTTCTATCTGTGATATGACAAGTGAGGTATCTATCTTTCCAAGCATACCTGTCTTGTTAAACACATATACTGTATTACCATTAATATCTCCTATTGCAACACAGTCCTCACACATTTTCACCTGAGGCTTCTGCATTGAATATGTCTGATTCCATATAGCTTTTCCCTTATCTGTGTAGTAAGACGCTCCATCATTACTATACTTTATGTATCCGCCATTGTAGGCAATATACTGTGAGGTTGCTGTATCCTCTCTGTTAAGAGAACCCGTGATACTATATGAGCTATAGGTATATCCATCAAGCAGATGCATAGCAAGCAGGACAGCACCCACTATGAGCGCAACTACAATTAAGACAAGCACACCCATACGTATCCTGTGTCTTCTTATTCTTAGCTTTACTTCTTCATAGTCAGCCTCGTCGGTAACTGCTGTCTGTCCTTTGTTGTCTGTATTTAATTGTATTACTTTTCTTACCGGAGCTTTCTTATCTCCCGTAAATCTTGAACCACCTGAAATTATGTCAGCCATTATTATCCCCTTTTCGTTGTAGATAAATATGTCACGTAACCGCGACAAATGCTGATTTAATTATACATAATCCCCATAAATATTCAAGAAAGTTTATATGATTAAAGGGACAAAAGGTATCATTGATGCATATCATAATCTGATTAATCATAATGTATGTCATCAGTCAGGCAGTTTTATTTCCTGTCCTATAAATAATACGTTGCTGTCATTAAGTCCGTTATACTGCATAACTTCTGAATATTTGGCTGTTGTGCCGTAGTGTCTTTTACATATTCCCATAAGTGTATCGCCCGACTTTACTATATATGTACTGTAGCTTCCCTGTGATGTATCATCATCCGAGCCTTCCCCTCCTGCCATCGAAGCTGCCGCACTTTTATCATTATCAGACGGCTTACTTTCACCTGCTGAGGCAGCCGCACCATCTGTTGTCTTAACCTCATCTGTTGTTTTAGTACTATCTGTTGCCGCTGTTTTGCTGTCCTCTGTAGGATATACATCTCCTGACAGCTTGTTTACTGTAATAGCTGCATCCCCACTTCCATCATCTGAAACATTATTTTTACCGCTATCAACACCATCTTCAAGCTGGTTCATAAGGTTATTGACCGACTGGTTAAGCTTTTTCATCCTCTCATAGTTATTCATAAGATTAATACCTATAACTATTATGACAACGACAAGGAAAGCGCTTACACCATACATAAAGCTGCCGCTTTTTCTCTGCTCCCTTAACTCCTCCTTCTCTTTTATCACATTTCTTATATTCTTTACCACGCGGTCTGTTCTTGCATCCTCGCACGTCTTTTTTTCGCTTCGCTCTAACATATACTCCTGCATCTCATAGTTGCGCTCATAGAAGCACACATAGCCCTTCTGCTTTTTAAGAGCACCATTCTCATACAGGTAAAAATGCTCTTCCTTCTCAACTGTATCAACAAGATAAAGTGTCTTCATATTGCCTGCAAAGTTGTCCAGATGAAGCTTTTTAAGTCTTGCCATTCTTTCATCTGTTACCTGTGGAACTACAGCAAACCACCCAACCACTGAAAGGTCTGGAAAGTATTTCTCTATATCTGAATATATCTTATTCCACACACCCTCATTGAAATATATACCTGTTTCGGCGGCATCCTTTAACGCTGCCTTTATGACACCCTTTACAAACACACATTTTTCTGCCCCCTCCTTAGTAAGTTCCCCCAGCAGTACTCCCGCCTGCTCTTCCTCTGGATTGTTATACGCAATAGAGTTGATATATGTAAATGCGTAGTCTTCTATGTATATCTTCTTATCAGAGCTGACATCCCCTATCTGCTTGATATTCTTTGGTCTTCTTATACATACACTGCTATCTTTAGACTTTTTCGCTGGTTTATCTGACTCATCTTTGTTACATATTATCTCTATCATGTCCTCCTCCATTCTCTCGCAGCCTCTCTCCTCTTTTAATCCCAGCCTTGCTGTTATCTGTAGCTGGCGGTACTGCGGCATCATTACTGCTATTCAGCATAGCATTAAAATGTTGTAAATTTTATCAGAAAATGTCGGAGAAAAAATATATTTTTATTATGGAATATTTCACGTTTTTATGAATAGATATGATGTATCAGGCCCGCTTTACTATGATGGCAGGTCTTAGAAATGAGGATTATTATGCGCTATTATTACGACTCTACAAGTAACGATGCAGCTTTGCTGTTAAGCGAAAAGCTAAAGTACATAATAAAAACTTCTAAAGACTCTAATCAGGAAACTATTATTCTGTGTGTTGGAAGCGACCGTTCAACTGGCGACAGCCTTGGCCCTATTATAGGATACAAGCTTAAGAAAAGTATGCAGTGCGACTTCTATGTATATGGCGACCTTACCCATCCTGTACATGCCGCCAATCTTGCAAGATATATGGAATGTATTAACCAGACATTTATTAATCCATACATAATTGCTATTGATGCATCTCTTGGCCGCAAAGACCACGTAGGTCTTATAACTCTTGGTACAGGCCCTCTGCGCCCGGGACTTGGCGTTAAAAAAAAGCTGCCTGAAGTGGGAGATATCCACATCACTGGAATTGTTAATGAATCCAGTAATGAAAACCACTCCACACTCCAGACAACCCGTCTGTGCGTTATTATGCAGATTGCTGATGTTATCACCAATGCTTTCGGAATGTTACAGCAAAACACCTTCTAGCGCAGATTCTTATATTCTGCTATTGCCTGCGCTATTGTTGTACATGTGCCGCCCTTCATAATATTATCCAGTTCGGCAAGCTTATCTTTATCTATGAACTCTCTGCCAAGATAAGCTTCGTAGTTGGATGATATGTATATGCGCTGCTGCTTTATAAGGTCATCCAGCTTTGTATACTCATCCTTCTTTTTGGCAAGTTCACTGTTCATAAGTTCAAGCTTATCAGCGTACCTGTTCTGTATCTCTTCTAAGATATCCGGCTTTACTGTTTCCTCGAACTCTTTAAGCGCTTTCTGCTTCTCATTCTCTGTACTGCTTATACTGTCATGAAGGTCATTAATCTTATGGTCAAAGCTTTCAAGACCATACATTGCATCATTGTCATCTTTCTTGATGGAATGACCTATTTTCTTAATAATCTTCTTGTTGTTTCTTATTCTGTACTTAGTGTCCCTTGCCGCTATTATAGTGCTCTGGTGAGGCATAATAAGGTTAATATAGACACTCCTGCTTATTATAAGAAACAGTACTGCTACAACTGCCGTGTATACAACAGGCACCCATACCGGCACTGCTGGCAGAATATAAAGCACCGCCGGAATACCTGCACACACTATAAGCATAAACAGTATGTAAACAAGCACATCCTTTAACTTTCGTGATAAGAATATGGCAAGGAAGAAAGAATTATTAGTTATCTTAGGAACATTTTCCTGAATAAATGCTTTCTCTATCTGTCCTGCAAGCTCCTTATTTTCTTCACGTAAAGATGCTGTTTCTGTCTGGATGCGCTCCTTTATTCCCTGCATCTTTGCCTTATCTCTTTCTGCCTGTACCTGTTTTATCTTATCCTTATCACACGCTATCGCCTTATCATAACCTGCACAGATAGAGTCTGTACTTTCCTTTATTCTTGACGATATCTCCTCTTCCATAGCCTTTGTTGTGCTATCGGTTTCTCTTGTTATATCCTTTATGCTTGCAGCTATGTGTTCAAGTCTTTCCTGATTTTCCTCATGCTCATTAATATCAGAAAGAATCTGTTCAAGAACACTCTGGTCTGCACTTAGTATATTCTGCTCTGCCATTACCCTCGCCTGCTCTTTTACTTATTGTTTCTATAGTAATTAATAAGACATCCGTCAAGAATAATCTGACGCTCATCATCTGTGAGTTCATCCATCTTAAGTGTGAACTCCTTCATATCCTTGTTAACAACATATGCCTTCATAGATGTTGCCTTATTCTTAACTGCCTCTGTTATCTGAGGTATGAATATATAATCACCGTTAGCAAAAGGAAGTTCTCCCTTGTCTACTATAAATGGAAGCATACCCCAGTTGATAAGGTTAGAACGGTATCTCTTAGTAGCATACTCATTAGCTATGTTAGCCCAGCCACCAAGTACCTTCTGACATGAAGCTGCCTGCTCTCTGGCTGAACCATCACCTGGCTTAACTGCGAATATTGTGCTTCCAACACCAACATTTTCTTTGCTTACATCATAAGTTTCTTTAATCTTATGCATAATATCTCTTAACTCTGGAAGTGCTTCTCCCATACATTCTCCGGCTTCTCTTGCCTTTTCTGCCTTCTGTACTTCCTTTGCACGTCCAACGTAAGCTGGATCCTTTCTTGAAAGTGCGAACTCTGCAAGTCCTAAAGGATTAGAACGGAATGATGATGTTTCACCTGATGGGATAAGCTCATCTGTTGTTGTTACAGGGTCATGTATCTCTGAAACAACCTTTATTATAAGGTTTTCTGGGAGTGCAACCATCTCTGGCCAGTCCTTAATATTAGGGCCAAACTGGATTTCCTGGTCAGGATCTGCTACTCCCTTGCTGTCAAATACTCTGTTAGCATATATATTGCTGTCAAAGTGATATGTTGGGCCTGTGAATTCAACATCACAATCTGTAGCTGCTGTAAGGAAGCCCTTGTTAGCTGCTGTAGCTGCGATTGACCTTGCATCCATAAGTGCAACTGATGATATCTGACCATTCTGTAACTTAGAACCTTCTCTGTTAGGGAAGTTTCTTGTAGAATGTCTGATTGAAAATGCATTGTTAGCAGGTGTGTCACCAGCACCAAAGCAAGGTCCGCAGAATGCTGTCTTAACAATAGCACCTGTTTCCATAAGGTCTGCAAGTCTTCCATTTCTTGCAAGTTCCATATATATAGGTGTACTTGCAGGGTATACGCTGAGTGTGAATTCATCAGCACCGATAGAGTGTCCTCTTAATATATCAGCGGCTGCGCATATATTTTCAAATCCACCACCTGCACAACCAGCGATAATTCCCTGGTCTACATATAACTTACCGTCTTTAATCTTGTTAGTAAGCTTAAAGTCTACCTGTCCGTCAAGGCTGACAAGTGCCTTCTTTTCTACATCATGAAGAATATCAACAAGATTCGCATTGAGTTCATCAATAGTATATGTGTTACTTGGATGGAATGGCATAGCTATCATAGGCTTGATCTTACTAAGGTCAACGTATACAACGCCGTCATAGTAAGCAACACTGCCCGGATTAAGCTCCTTATAGCTTTCGCTTCTTCCGTGGATATCATAGAATTCCTTAACCTTGTCATCTGTTCTCCAGATAGATGAAAGACATGTAGTTTCTGTTGTCATAACATCCACACCAATTCTGAAGTCAGCACTTAAGCTTGATACGCCCGGTCCTACGAACTCCATAACCTTATTCTTTACATATCCGTTAGCAAATACCTCACCAATTATGGCAAGCGCCACATCCTGAGGACCTACACCCTTCATAGGCTCACCTGTCATATAGATGGCAACTACTCCCGGCATATTGATATCATATGTCTTGTTAAGAAGCTGCTTTACAAGCTCTGGTCCACCTTCGCCCATAGCCATAGTACCAAGGGCACCATAACGTGTATGACTGTCGGAACCAAGTATCATCTTTCCACCCTCAGCAAGCATTTCTCTTGCAAACTGATGGATAACTGCCTGATGAGGTGGTACATATATTCCACCATACTTCTTGGCACATGTAAGACCAAACATATGGTCATCCTCGTTGATTGTTCCACCTACTGCACATAAGCTGTTGTGGCAGTTAGTAAGTACATAAGGAATAGGGAACTTCTCAAGTCCTGAAGCTCTTGCTGTCTGTATGATACCTACAAATGTAATATCATGTGAAGTCATCTTATCAAACTTAATCTTAAGCTTGTCCATATTACCGGAAGTATTATGGTTCTCTAATATCCCATAAGCTATAGTATTCTTAGCTGCCTCTTCCTTAGTTACATTCTTTCCTGTCTTTGCAGCAACTTCCTGTGCTGCTGTCTGGCTGTCCTCAATAACTTCTGTTCCGTTAATGAGATATGCGCCGCCTTTGCTTAACTTAATCATTATGAACTTTTTCCTTTCGCGTTTATTATACTGTTATTTAAGATACCATAGACAAAAGGTCTAAACCCGCATGAACTTGCTCATAGGCGGATGAATGACCTTGTGCCCCGCCACAATATGTGAATATTTGGTAGGGTGCTATGTGCCAGTGGCACATGTTTAGCACGGACCGAAG
>OGNL01000527.1_pt1 | contig 16291 bp, 17 predicted proteins | sample 1573471 | NCBI WGS metagenome assembly OGNL01 (sample SAMEA2582001, study PRJEB24529) | metagenome | biome: Human gut stool | place: China | collected 2011 | reverse complement strand
GAGAGCAGTTCGGAGGTGATTTCCCGTGTGTACGCCTCTATCTCCTTGCGGAAAGTGTCGGCGGGCAGTTCCCCGCGCTCGATACGTGCCAGTTCCTTTTCCCATTCGCCGGTCATGGCTACGTTGGCAATGCGCATGGTCTTGACAATGGAATAGAGGGCAAGCCCTTTTTCTGTGGGCACAAGGCATTTCTTCTGCCTTGTCACATATTCGCGGGCAAAGAGCGTTTCAATGACGGAGGCACGGGTGGCGGGGGTTCCGATACCGCAGTCCTTCAGTGCCTGACGCAGTTCCTCGTCCTCGATTTCCCTGCCGGCCGTTTCCATCGCCGAGAGCAGGGTGGCTTCCGTATGGAGAGGCTTGGGCTTGGTCTTTCCTTCCGTCATGGAACAGCCGCTTAGGTGCAGCAGTTCCCCTTCTTTCCAGTCCGGAAGTATCGTCTCTTCCTGTTCTTCCTTGCAGACGGCACGCCATCCGGCCTGTTTCACTACATGACCTTTGGTTGAGAACACCACGCCGGAACATTCCACCGTAACGGCTGTCACGTCCTTCACGCATTTTTCCGAAAAAGCTTCTATCATGCGTCCCGCTATCAGATGGTACACCTTGCTTTCATCTTCGGAGAGGAACAGGGGCTTTTCTCCCGTAACCAGCAGTGCATGATGGTCTGTCACCTTGCTGTCATCAACGCTTCTTCGGGTAGGCTCCGGCTTTTGCGGGACCTTGCCGCTCCATTGTGAGAGCCTGCTGATAAAAGCCAGCAGTTTCGGTATTTCCGCAAAGACATCTTCCGGGATGTATCGGCTGCCGGTTCGGGGATAGGTGACGAGTTTCTTCTCATAAAGTTTCTGCGTGATGTCGAGTGTCTGCTCTGCCGTGAACCCGTACTTCGTGTTCGCATCCTTCTGGAGTGTGGTCAGGTCATACAGAAGCGGTGTTTCTTCGATTTTCTCTTTTCGTTCGACTTTCACGACAGTAGCCGTGTTGCTCTCCTTTACATTATTATATAGGGCTGTTGCGGTTGCCTTGTCCTTCCATTTCTCCACCGACGGCATTTTCACGACTCCGTCACTGTCCTGTACTTTTGCCGCGATATGCAGCTGCCAGAAGGCTTCGGGAGTGAAACGGCGGTTTTCCCAATAGCGCTCACAGATCATCGCCAGTGTCGGCGTCTGGACACGTCCCACCGAGTAGGTTCCGCGTCCGGCTGCGATGGACAGTGCCTGCGTTCCGTTTATCCCCACCAGCCAGTCGGCTTCACTTCGGGCTTTGGCGGCATGGTAAAGGTTGTCATACTTGCTTCCGTCTTCAAGTTTTTTCAGTCCCTCACGGATAGCCTTGTCTGTCAGGCTGCTTATCCACAGACGTACGAACGGGACCGTACAGCCGATATAATGATAGAGGTATCGGAATATCAGCTCACCCTCGCGGCCGGCATCGGTCGCCACAATAATCTGGTCGCTGTCCTTGAACAGTCTGGTGATGATTTTTATCTGGGCGACCACGCTGCTGTCCGCCTTGTATCCTTTTTCCGTCTTTACCTGTCGGGGAACAAGCGTGAAGGTTTCGGGAATGATGGGCAGGTTGCTGCGTACAAAGCCGTGCAGGTTGTATTCTTCCGGCATGGCGGGCTGGACAAGATGTCCGAATGCCCATGTCACATTATAACCGTTTCCGGTCAGATAACCTTCCTCTCGCTTGCCGGCACCCACGATGCGGGCGATTTCACGTGCCACACTGGGCTTTTCTGCTATGATTGTTTTCATACTGATTTGTTTTGATTCTGTTTTTTATGTTTTTGGATTTAGTGGTGTGCGGGGACTATACCTTCATGCCTTTGTTTTTCTTGGGCTTTTCCTGCTGCTGCTTCTGTGCGTCATCCTTCGGGGCTGACTGTCCCTGCTGCAGCGGCTCCTTGATGTTCTTGGTCGCCTCGTTCGTCTTGCCCTCGCTGTTCACGGCCACCTGTGTCCGGCTTTCGTTCGACGGGGCGACTTTCTGGGCATTGTCCGGATTTTCATCGTAGCGGTACGGACGTCCCTTTTCCGGATTGAACTTGACATACATGATGGCGTGCTGCCCCTGCTTGTCCGTCACGTTCTCCAGTCTGATGGTCTTGCCTGCCTTGTAGTCCGCCTGCTGCTGTTCTGTCAGGGGCTTGCCGCACCATTTGGTGATGCCGCGGATGCTGCCGTCCTCGTTCGTCCATGTGTTCCTTTTCTGCTGCTTCGCATCCTGCTTTTCAGCGTCGTTCATGTCCGGTCCCAGTTCCGGCAGTTCCGTGTTGTCCTGTTTCTGTACGGTACGCGGGGACTTTCCGGTGCCCGGCACGAACTCGACTCCGCGCTGTTCCACATTCACCTGCAGGGTCGTTACGAACTTCCTTCCGTCATTGCGTTCCACCAGCTTGTCTTTTACCGGCAGCCCCGCACGGAGCATTTCCTGCTCCTGTTTGGTGATTTCAGTCTTTCCGATTCTTTCCGGTATGCGTACCTTGCTGGCAGGGACATCGGTGATTTCGTTCGTCTTGCGGTCAATGCTGATGTACGAGGGGATAATCTCTCCGGTTTCCTTGTCCACAAGGTCAATCACACGCCCCATGTTGCCGGTAGCCTTCAGGTTCCTTTTGTCGTCTTCCGAGAACTTGTGTCCTTTGTATTCGTCAAGTTTCTGTTCCTTGCGGATGAAATGCGGTACAAGACCGATGCTGCCGTCCTCGTTTTTCCTGAATGACAGGCGGGCGTCCAGTTCAAAAGTTTCCTCCCCGAACTTTGGGGACACTTTCACCAGATCCGACTTGCCGTAGTTGAGCATCTTCTGCAGGTCACCGGACTTTTCAAGCTCCTCACGGTCGATGCCCCATTTCTCTTTCAATTCCTGCCAGTTGATTGAACTCTCGTCAATGGGCTGGTAGCCTTGTCGGGCCTGAGGCTTTTCCTGCGTTTTTTCCTGTTTCTGTTCCATGTTTTCCTGTTTTTGGGTTTCACCCTGTTCCTCTTTCTTCTCTTTTTTCTCTTCTTCCGCCTGCATCTGATAGGGGAATGTGTCCACCTTGTGCGGGGCAAGGATGTCCTTGTTCTGATAAGGATTCTGCAGCAGGTCCTTCATCACTCCCAGAAGTGAATCCACCTGATCCGCCGCTATGCGGTAGAAACCGAAGCGGCTGGGTTCCTTGCATTGCCGGAAGAAGTTTTTGAAAAAGTTGTCGAGCATGTCGCCATGCTTGTCGAACAGTAGAAAATCCTTTGCGTTGTCCAGCCTTGCCGGAGTCCGCTTGGGCGAGCCGTCCGCATTAATGCCGGCTACCACGCTGATTTCGCCCGGCTTTTCTTTGCCATTTTGAAAAATTTTTAATTGTTATTTATTAAAGAAATTATGGATACGAGCCTTGTAGAACTCGACATCGTCCTTCTGGAAGTCCTTTACGTGTTCCGACAGGAATTTCAGCACGTCATCTTCGCTGTAATAGGTCTTCTTGCCCAGTATCTTGTAGGGCAAGGCTCCCGTGCTGCGGTAGCGTTGCAGTGACCGTTTGCTTATCTGGAGCAGCAGGCACAGGTCCTGGTTGTCAAAGAGCCGTATCCTGTCCGGCATGTGTTCCCGTTTTTCCGGTGCTTTCAGGGCAAGCAGCATCTCGTCCTGACGTTCAAGCCTTTCAAGGATGGTTCCCATCCACTGCTCAAACAGTTTCTTTGTCAGCAGTTCCATGTTCATGTCCTCCTTCCTTTCGGCTGCCTGCCGTTTCCGGTGGGCAGTCTGCTGTTATGGTGCAGTTCTTCGAGTGTCCTGCCGTCCTCCCGGATGGTATGGGAGTCAAGAATCCTCCGGATTTCCGAGAGCCTGTACTGGCATTTGCGCCGCAGGACCACGTATCTGATACGGTGATCATCCCTCATGCGCTGCAAGGTCCGCTTGCTTACGCCCAGTTCTCTGGCGGCTTCATTCGTGTCGAGAAGCCTGTCCGTATTTTCACGTTTCATCGCCTCCCTGATTTCACGGACATAGCCGGCCACTTCTGCTATCTGTTCCATCATTGCCTTGTATGCGGAACTTTCCATCGTTATCACTTTCATGTTCTGTCTTTTTTTCTTGTTCCTGCGGCAAAGTTCAGCAATAAACAAAAGGGGCTTTAACAACTCACTACGTGGCTCACGTGAGATTTTTTTGAGAAATGGCTCCGTTACCCGGACAAACGGCGCAACAAGTTGCCAGTTTTCAAAAATCCATTGCTTTACGCATGTTATGTCTTTTATTTGCAGCAAAACAATTTTCAAACGATAACTAAAAAAGGAGGCAAAATGGAATTTGTAGGAATTGAAAAACAAATGTTTGAGGAAATGGTACGAAAGTTCGAACAGTTCGAGCAAAAAGTTATGGAAATTTGTAACCAAAGGAATGACAAGAAATTAAACAAATGGATGGACAACCAGGAAGTATGCAATTTTCTGAATATATCTCCGCGTACTTTACAGACTTTACGCGATAACGGAACATTACCTTTCTCACAGATAAAACACAAAATGTTCTATAAGCCCGAAGATGTACAGAATGTTGCAATAAGAATAAAAAACAATCCTCGTACCACTAAAAAGAGAATCTAAATCTTATAAGATTACACAACCACTAAATCCAAATAAAAGATGAATGATTTTAATACTGACAGTAATGCATGGATTCAACACATTATGGAAAGTTTTGAACGCATGCGAAACAGAATTGAGAATATGGCTCTAGCAAACCGTCCATTATTGGATGGAGAACGTTATCTGACAGATAAGGAAGTGTCAATTCTATTAAGACTCAGTAGAAGGACACTTCAAGATTATCGTAATGAAGGAATAATATCATACTATCAATTAGGTGGTAAAATCTTATACAGAGAAAGCGACATTGAAAAAATGCTTCAGGAAAATTATAAACAAGCTTATAAAACAAGATAATTCTAATTGAAACGGCAAGAGCCGATAGCTGAAGGTACCGTCCTACTCCGCTATCGGCTCTCATTACAATTCACATTTTAACATTTTACATTAACCCCTTTTTGATTAATACAGCAAAAGAAATTTTTTGCTGATGTATTCATAGCTCTATATATCAAAAAATTCCGTAATTGACTGGCTACATAAGTATCCAATTGGAAAGCCAATGCAAAAATCATTTCCACACTATAAAGATTTTCATAGAACCCATCTTTTCGTTTGACACGTTTTTCGACTTCTCCTGATTTCAATATGCCCTTTTTATAGATGGCTCGGACTGCAGCTCTGAAAGTAGGTGCTATAATGTTAAAGAAATCAACTAACTCCGGCTCATTCATCCAAATATCAGAAGTATATTTTGTTTGAATTTTTATATTTCCATACCCGTCAATGGCTATTTTTCCTCTTTCCATACGTTAAATATTATCGGGGTTGATTATATGTTTTCTTTTCTCCATTAGTTTATCCATATCTTCTGAAATCTTGTCATCTGTAACTTTTGCGTATCCTTGTGTCGTCCTTATATTTGTATGTCCCATCATTTTGGATATGCTTTCCATAGGAACCCCAGCAGAGACCATCAGGGTACCAAAAGTGTGACGACTTTGATGATATGACAGGTTATGTTTGAGCTGATGGGAAAATCCCAACTCATGTATTTCAAACCAAATCATATCACGTATTGGTAACGGGAAAATGGGTTTACTGTCATCTGTCGTATTATACAAGGATATTATCTGCTCTGCTATCGGATGCAACGGAATAAACGACTCAACGCTTGTTTTCTTACGGTAAGTTCTGATATATTTCCGCCCTTCTGCAGTTGTACCAATATGATGCGGATAAAGATTGCGTACATCAACATAAGCCAAACCGCAAAAACATGAAAATATAAAGGTTCTTCTTGCCAGTTCTTGTAATGGATCTGGTTTAGGACTGCTCATTATCTCCTGAAGTTGTTTCTTGCTTATATACATGAGCTTTGCGGGTAGCCTCTTTTCATATTTTATATCATCCAAAGGATTATATCTCAAAATTCCGTTGTCCACAGCAAGATAGACCAGGCGTTTCAGCCAACAAAGACAATGGTTCCGGTATGACGACTTATGAGGGTAATTTGTTTTCAGATACAAAACGTAATTAATACCGAATTCTTCGGTAATATCTGTAAAAAGCATGTCCTCCTTACCCAGAGAACGGATATACTCACCCAAGTAGTAATGATACATTTTTGATTGCCGGTAACTGGAAGTTGAATCTATTTGAATGGAACGGATTTTTAGATTTTCCCGTTCCACCTCTCCTGCCTGTAATATATACTTCGGGATACCGACAGCTCCAGTCATGGCTGTTTTCAGCAATTCAGCACTAATGACACCGTTTACTTTCAACAGTTCAGCATAAGTTTCATCTACGCGTTTTTTATATTCACCCAGCATTCCATTCAGCCTGTTGTTTTTGACTTCTCCTTTCTTGCTGTTCCACTCTTCCGGCTGGCAATACAACCCGGTCGATAATACAACAGCCTTTCCGTCTATTGTAATACGGCACATAATTGATGTGGTCCCGTCAGATTTGACTTTACTGCGGTTTATATAATACAGTTGCTTATATGTACTTCTCATGATTCTTTCTTTTTTAATTTTATAATACCAGTTTCATATCACTTGTAGCTTCGATAAATTTGTCCATATCCTCGAAAAGTTTTTTAGGAGTTACCCTTGCATAAAGCTGGGTAGTTGTCAGATTGGTATGGCCCAGCATTTTGCTGATTGTTTCGATGGGGACACCAGCTTCAAGGGTTATCAGACTTCCGAAGGTATGTCTTCCCATATGATAGACCAAATCACAGCTTATACCTGCCAGATCCCGCAAACCTTTCATATGTCGTCTCATATTGGGATGGTATATCATTGGGAAAAGCTCTTTCCTGTCTTCAGAACGATATTTTTCTATGAGAGCAATAGCTTCAGGAAGCAGTTTGACACGGGCTTGATATTCATTCTTTTTTCTCAGGTATTTTAACCATAAATCGCCTTTATCGTCCTTGTATATATTTTCTCGAGTGATTGAAACTGCATCCGCATACGGAACTCCTGTGTAACAAGCAAAGAGGAACAAATCCCTGGCTATATTATGAGTGATTCTTTCCGGTGGTATTACAACATCACGGATCTTCTCAAAATCCTCACGACTCAAAGCCCGTGGTGGTTTCCGATTCTCTTGTGGTAGTTTGAAATTTTCAAAATAACGCTTCTCAGCATATCCTTCCTTGAATGCCATCCGACAGATTTTCTTCAGGATTGCCAGATAATGTCTTGCCGTATCCACCGCAAGACCTTTATCTTTTAGAATATAATCCTGAAACTCCCAGGGTATATGTTCATTCAACTGCCCAAAAGCGACATCACTTGTCTTAAATCGTTTTTGAATATATTCGCCAAGATACCTGCGGGTGTAAACATATGTTGACATAGAAGTTTTCGCCACATCAATACCGATTCTTGAACGCATATCCTCGATATGCATATCAAGCCGTTTCAAAAGAGTCATCTGGGTTTCTACACTTCCCTGCAAAAGTTCTTTGACAGCAGTCGCGTCAAAATCAATCTTACGTTCAACAAGTGAATCAAATGCAGAATTGACCGAAAGCAAGAGCCGGTCAATTTTCGCATTAATATCAACGGCCTCTTTACTCTTTCCATTCAGTCGGCTCTCTCTTGGATTCCATAACTCCGGAGTACATGACAGCTTGCAGCTGAATTGCGCCATCGTATTGTTTACCGTTATTCGCCCCATTATTGGAGCCTTTCCGAGTTTGTCAAGACCGCTCTTTTTCAGGTAGAGCAACACCTTGAATTTTTCTACTTTCATACGCTTATTTTTTAATGGCAAAATTACCTCACACATAAGCGTTCTTTGATATGCAAAACATTGAGAATCAATGAAAAATTATCGCAGTGTCAGATTCTTTAATCTTCATTCTGTTACCTCTTCGCCTTAGGTAACTGGACAGCTAACACTCTGGTAACTGAACTACTGCAATACTTTATCCATTTTTGCTTTTTCTCATTTTAGCAAATAACAGAATATCTGCTCATATTCAACTCGTTACGTTTGTCTTTCTCATTTCTTCCTCAGCTTACTTCATGTATCCTGTTCCACGGATTCAGGCATAGCTACGCAGTCATCCAAATCTCTTTAGGTACAGATATTTACACAGTATCAAAGATGCTTACCCACAAGAACGTTTCCACAACTCAAATCTACGCAGATTTGGTTAATGTGAAGAAACGAGAGACAGCCAATAAGATTTCACTGAAATAAATTACAACTATGAAACGAGGAATCATAACAAACAACGGACAAGGCATCCATATCTCTGATGGCGAAGTATGGATGACCGTTTGGGAGATTGCCGACTTGTTCTATACAACAGTTGGAACAATCAACTCCCGCATAAAAGCGATATTGAAAACCAATATCTTAAAGGAGTATGAAGTACGCCAATGTATCAGATTAGAGAATGGGAATAGTGCCGATGTGTATAATCTCAATATGATTATAGTCTTATCCTATCAAATAGATACAGGACATTCCGCTGCATTCAGAAAATGGGCTATAAGCAAGGTCGTTCATAAGCAGAACTGCAACATCCTACTATACCTTAATGAGGGAGCGAGCAGTACATTGTATTGATAATAAAACAACCTTTCAATCATCAGATTATCTGCATTGTTTAGTCAAAAACAATGCAGATAATTTTTATTTAGAGGTACACAACCCCATTGTATCAACTATTTTCACCGAAAACAAAGAATTTCACAACACGCTTATTATAAAGCATGTAACGTGGTGAAATGTGATGAAATATATCGTCAAGAGTCCGTTGGCAAGCAAAACTATGGATTTTCTCAAAAATAAATCCTATATATTTGCACACAAACGATTAACATATATCATTATGGAGCAGAAAAAGATAGAACATATAACTTTGAATCTGATTGTTTTCGGAACAATCGTCATCATTGGTGTTTTAGCCCGTCAGACCGCATTGCACTATGGTTGGGATGAGTTCAGCAGCTACCTTATTTTAGTGGTATGCTCCATTGTCATTGGAGCAATCTATCTCAATCTGCAAATGGTATTCAGCCAACTCCTTTCACCGACAATAGAGAAGTGCTTTATGAAATTTGAGTACTACCGCAATAAGACTATAACGTTAGAAGCTTCAGTGGTACACCCGGAACTTGGCCAAAGCATCATAAATTCAGAACCCATCATTTCTAAGCCTGAGCCCGAAATTGAAATAGAAACTACATCTGACATAACAGAAGAAGTTTCTACTCTATCATATTACGAACCCAACGAAGATGTGGCAGAACTTCCAAAGGAGGAAACCACGCCTTCTACCAACAACACATCTATCGAAGAATCCGACCAGCCATCAGAATACGAGATTCTTCGTGCAAACGCTATGGCAGAGAAAGAACGCGCCTCACAAGAAAAACTCAATAAGGTTATCGCATACACAAAACAAACTTTGGTTTCCTATCTTGATGAAACGGCACTTAATCGCTTGTGTGGATATGTGGCAGAATATTACTTGTTAGATACTCTGCCTAAAGTTGAACCAATAAAGGTCGATTCTCAGTTAAAGACCATTGACATCATGCACTTTGGATGGAATATCGGCAAGGCATTCAGTAAGCCACGCTTACAGACCGCCACTTTTATAAAGAGGGTATTTACCCATACCCTCCGTGATTCGGAAATATCTACTATTGAACGTAAAATGTCGCATACAGAATCAGAATGCAAGATTAAATTAGATAGAAAAATTGCATAACGCAATACCATTAGGCATTGTCCATTGCATCCCAGTAGTCCATATCCATTTTCATGACTTTAAGGACTTTCTCTGTTTGCAATCCCAAGCCATAGTCATAAATATATTCTGTTAATTGCTGACCATTTATCAGGATAATAGTTGGTGAACCGTTAAGGCTTTCCACATACTCCATTGCACCTTTAGTATAATCAGAGGTAGTAATGAATACTCCTTTCTTGGATGGAGTTCCGGCAACAGCTCCTACAAAACTTTGAACCTCGTGACGCTGAACATTATTATCTAAAGCATATCGCTTTGCCTGTATGGATATATGATTAAATCCTAAAATATCTTCTTTAATGATACCATCTATACCACCATCATTAGATAGTTTCGTTACAACACCTGAGTTTTTGACCTCGCCACCATACCCAAGTGCTTGAAGTAAATTCACAACTAACCGTTCAAATTCTTGTGGCTTTTTACTTAAAATAGTTGTCAGAATCTGAGATTGCACATTCTGCTTTATCCTATCATAAGAATCAGCTAATTCTTCTTCCGGTGTACGTTCATCATCATTTCCCAAATGGGAAGAAGTGTTGTTAGCATCCTTATTTTTAGAACTTTTCTTCGGAGTTTTCGCATTCACTGTTAATTTGATGAACTCATTTATTTGTTTCTCCGTGCATGAAGAAAGCATAGACAGTCCCTTTTCACTGATTTTATAATCACCTCTTTGGGGCTTTTCTACAAGACCTGCAATAAAAAGATACGATAAAGCCCACGAAATACGGTCTAAGAATATTTCGCCATTACCAGAAGGATACCAAGCATTCATTTCCTCATCGGTCAATCCAAAATGCTTCGCCAAAGGAATGCGCAAATCTTTAGCTCTCATAACAACTCCGGCACTTAATTCTTTCAATGCTTGTATCCGTATTTCTTCAAATTGCGGTATCATAAACGACAAATTTGTTTTATAGCTTCAATAACCACTAGTATTTCATGACACAAAGGTACTTAAATTACTCGTAATCATCACTTATTACCATCAAAAAGTTATTCATCAGTTATATTTTGGTGAATGATTCCACCATTGAAACACCTGTTTCCTTTGCCGTCGAACAATTAAAAACGATTGGCGTATGCAAAAAGAAACAGTAACATTTGATAAACTGCCCGAAGCGGTGGGTTATCTGACCGAACAGGTCATCGAGTTGAAAAAGATGGTAGCGGAACTCCAGCCACAGCCATCTGACAAACATGTGTTGGTAGAAATAGAGGATGCTTGCCGTATCATCCGAAAAGCAAAGCCTACCATCTATACATTGGTACGCAAAGGGCTGCTTCCGGCTTACAAGAAAGGAAAGAAACTCTATTTCTATGAGGACGAACTTCTTGCTTGGATTGAGAACGGGCGTAGAAAGAGTGCAGAACAGACTTACGAGGAGATGCTGGCAAATATGCAAGGCGGTGTCCGTCATAAGTCCAAATCATCCATGAAGTTTTAATGAGTAGAACTATGGATACATCCTCTATTAATCCGGCATCCATCATTGACGAAGCGGTTAATTTAAGTATGCGATTGGCTGGCACTGATTTTCCTGTCAGCATATTCCCGACAAAAATCCAACGCATCATCAGTGAGGTTCACGAATGCCATAACTACCCTACCGACTACATTGCCGCTGCCATCCTTACGGCAATAGCGGTCGGCATAGGTAACACGCATCTTGCCCAAATCAAGCAAGGTTGGATGGAAAGCCCCATCCTGTATATGGCATTGATTGGAAGACCGGGAGCGAACAAAAGTCATCCGCTCAGTTTTGCAATGAAGCCGTTTCTTGATTATGACTACCGACAGAATCAGGAATTTGAAAAGGCTCTTGCCAAGTACGATGAACTGATGAGCATGAGTCGCAAGGAACGTGCGGAAAGTGGTGGAGAGCAATTTCCGCAAGAGCCTATCCGCAAACGCTTCTTGGTTTCGGATGTAACGCCCGAAGGGTTGAGCCTCATTCATGCGCAGAACAAACGTGGGCTATGCTTATGGGCTGATGAATTATCCGCTTGGTTCAAGAATTTCAACCGCTATAACAACGGTTCGGAGGAACAATTTTGGCTATCGGTATTCAGTGCCAAGACCACCATGTCCGACAGAAAGAATGCCAAGAGTTCCATCTTCATCAAGCGTCCGTATATATCGGTCATTGGTACTATCCAAAAGAAAATTTTGAATGAGTTGGCTAAAGGTGAACGTTCCAACAATGGATTTATTGACCGCATCCTGTTCGTAATGCCCAACCTGCAACAGAAAGCACGGTGGAATGACAAAGAACTACCAGAAGATATTGAACAAGAATGGAATACCGTCATAGATAAGCTGATACAATCGGAGTGCCATCTCAATGAACATGGAGAGATTGAGCCACAAATCCTCTTTTTCTCAGAGGATGCCAAGAAACGGCTTTACGAGTGGCAGCACCATTTCTCAGAATGGTGCGACCGGGAAACGAACGACACCATCGTAAGTATCTATTGCAAGCTGGAGATATACATCATCCGCTTTTGTCTGATTATCCGACTGGCGCGATGGACTTGCGGTGAGTGCGACAAGACGTGTATCGACCTGCTGACGGTGGAGAGAGCCATTAAACTGACTGAATATTTCAAGGAATCAGCATTAAGCGTACAAAATATTCTGAATGAGAATGCCCTCAACAGCCAGCAACAGGCGATAGTCAATCTGCTGCCTCCGTCCTTTACGACAGCTCAAGCTATACAGGTAGCAGAGCAAAACGGAATGAAGGAACGGACATTTCAACGCTTTCTCAATGACAATATCGGAACACTGTTCCGCAAAGAGAAGCATGGAGAATATTCAAAGATTAACCCGTGACATTTTTGTCGGTTTTGACACTTTCCAAACGAAAACGACAATAACGACAAAAGTGACACACCCCCCAAAAAGACATACAATGAGTACACATAGATTCATATTAGAACCCTACAAAGGTGTCAGCACTCGGCATACTTGCCCGAACTGTCACCGCCAAAGATGCTTTTCCAAATACATTGATACAGAGAAGCAAATCAAGTTCCCTGATTACGTAGGTCGTTGTGACCATGAGCAGAAATGCGGTTATCACTTCACGCCTCGTGATTACTTTGAGCAGAATCCATCTGAGAAAGAAAAGTTTGCTGAGAATAGCTTCGGAAGTTATACAACTATTAAAGAAGTAAAACTGGTAGCCATCTCCTACATGGATTTGGATATAGTCAACCAATCATTACGAGGCTATTCTGCGAACAAGTTATTTCAGTTTCTATCGGCTCAATTCGGAGAGGCGGAAACATTGAATCTTATGAAGAGATACAAGGTTGGTACATCCAAGTATTGGGATGGAGCAACCGTATTCTGGCAAACGGACAATCAGAGTAAAGTCAGAACTGGTAAGATAATGCTTTACAATTCCGAAACGGGTAAACGAATAAAAGAACCATACAATCATGTTACGTGGGTGCACTCCGTATTACACAAAGATGGCTACAATTTGAAGCAGTGCTTCTTCGGTGAGCATCTGCTTTCCGAAGACAAAAGCCGTCCAGTTGCGCTGGTCGAAAGCGAGAAAACGGCAATTATTGCATCTTACTATCTACCGCAATTCCTATGGATAGCATCAGGTGGAAAGAACGGTTGCTTCAATGTCAACAGCCTATCCGTTTTGGCAGGAAGAAGCGTTGTATTATTCCCTGATTTAGGTGCAACCGACTATTGGCAGAGCAAAATCAGCCTGATGAAAAGCTGCGGAATTGAAGTACAAATGTTCGATTATTTGGAAGCCAACGCTACCGAAGACGAACGCAAAGAGGGGTACGACATAGCTGATTATCTACTCAAAGTGAAGCCTGGCGAAGCCATTCTTCAACAAATGATAAGGAAGAATCCTGTCTTGGAAACACTGATAGATACATTCGATTTAAAGCTCATCAGCGTACAACAAGGCACTCCACGACCGAAGGTTTTACCACCCAAGAAGCGAGGATTCAGACTTTGAACTCAGGGAGAAGAATCGAGACTTTTTTACTGTAGCAAGTTAATGTCGGTGTATTACATTCCCCGACCACTTGCTCCTCAAAAAGTCTGAGGAGGCGGCTCCCGATGGTCACACATTATTCACTAAAAACAGATTCAAATGGAAAAGAAATATACAGTAACACTCCGTCTGTCATATCAGCAATACGCATGGCTTGGTGCGCTTTGCAGACGGAGCAAGCAAACTCAAAGCGCAGTCATCCGTTCACTCATTGAGAACGGAACGGTGCGTGAGCGAATCACGAAAGAGCATATCCACATCATCCGTCAGTTGATAGGTGAAAGCACAAATCTTAACCAGTTGGCGAAACAGGCAAACACCTACGGATTCTTCACCGTAGCGGACAGATGCAAGGAAATGGCTCAACACATTAATCAACTTATAAAACGACTGAAAGATGATAGGTAAACAAACTAAAGGAACGTCATTCGGTGGTTGCGTCCGCTATGTCCTCAAAGAGGAAAAATCCAAGCTATTAGAAGCAGTCGGAGTAGGAGGGACACCCGAACAGATGGCAAAGCAATTTGAGTTACAAGCATTACTCAACGACAAGGTAAAGAATATTGTCGGACACACCTCGCTCAACTTCTCACCGGAAGACAGCGCAAGACTAAGGTCCGATGATGCTCTGATGCTGAGCATAGCGCACGACTATATGAAACTGATGGGTATTGAAAACACGCAATACATCATTGCCCGTCATATCGACCGAGAGCATCCGCATTGCCATATCGTTTTCAACCGAGTGAATAATGACGGCAAGACGATTAGCGACAAGAATGACTTCCGAAGGAATGAAAAAGTATGCAAAATGCTAACCGCCAAATATCGCTTGCACTTTGCTAATGGTAAAGACCATATCAAAGAGGAACGCTTACGCCCCTATGATAAGGCAAAGCATGAGATATACAAGGCATTGAAAGAAGAACTGTCCAAAGCTCATAGTTGGGATGATTTGAAAGAAGTACTTGCAGACCGGGACATTGATATGAAATTCAAGGTCAGTCGGACTACACGGGAAATGCAGGGTGTCAAGTTTGAGTACAATGGTTTTTCTTTCTCCGGTTCAAAGGTCAACCGAGAATTTAGCTACTTGAATATCGACAACCGATTGGAAGAGAATGCTTGTGCATCCTTGTTGGAGTCTGCTAAACAGAAACCGAAACAGCAAAAAGAAGAGCTACAGCAGAGCGTTTCTCATTCCGATGATAGTTTCGGTATCAGTTTCGGTTTGCTAAACGGCAGCTCATCCTACGATGCCACTGCCACAGAAGAAGCGGAGTTCAATCGCCTGATGAAAAAGAAAAAGGCTAAGCGCAAGCGAGGCTTTCGTTTATAATCCACTATTTATTAACTTTTTAAATTCAATTATTTATGGAACAGAAAGATTTGATTCTTTCAACACACCGAGTATGTCGGAAAGGTATTCCTTCGGAAAATCCTTACTTACAATAGTTTGTCCGGTAGTACAATCAAGAATTTTTCCTCCGTTGAAAGCCATAATATAACCCTCATAGCGGTCAAGCAATAAATCTCTTGCAATGCTCTGAATCCCCATAGGATGTCTGCCCGAAGCGATTACAACCTTTTTGCCCATTTTTTGAGCGTCAATAATAGCGTATCGAGTGCGTGGAGTAATCTCTTTTTGAGAGTTAGTCAGAGTACCGTCAATGTCAAGTGCAATAATTTTGTAATCCATAATATCACCTTGTACTTAGAAATATTGATTAACAAATCATTTACAATATAACACACAAGTTAAAAAAATGCAAGTATTTGATACATTATGTAAAAAACAACTTTGTTTATAGCTTTATTTTGCCATTATATAAAAAAATATTTACGGATTAAATACAAAAATCGGGACCGGAAAAATCCCGGTCCCGAACAGCAATAAAAAATTACTGATTATTATTTGTATTGTTTTGAGCATTGTTATCTTTTTCAATATAAATGCCTTGGTCAACAGTATCGTTACGAATAGAAGAATATTCGCTGAGTACCCATGAATACTGACCTGTTGTAATTGTACTTCCGCAGTATTCGCACTTGCCGGAACTTGACATTTCAAGAGGAGCACCGCAATTCGGGCAACTGTGTGACTTAAGCGTCTGACTGTTTGCACTTGTGGTCTTAATGCCTGCATTACGGGCAAAGCGAAGTGTGTACCTCAACTCGTATCTTGCATTAGGATCTCCACGGAGAACCTGACCGGTCTTTTCGTTTATCTCATAGTCTGTAAGACGGGCATTGAGGTAAACTGTAACATACTCAAATTCCTTATCTCTGCGATACGCTGTAAGATAAGCTGTACTTACGGCTACATTTTCAATCTTATTGATTACGCCGTTTGCAATCTTGCGATCAATCTGTTTTTGAGTTTG
>OGNL01000524.1_pt1 | contig 16329 bp, 14 predicted proteins | sample 1573471 | NCBI WGS metagenome assembly OGNL01 (sample SAMEA2582001, study PRJEB24529) | metagenome | biome: Human gut stool | place: China | collected 2011 | reverse complement strand
ACACTCGCTTTCAATTTCATTCATCAGCTTCATTGCTTCGATAACACCGAGTGTCTGTCCTTTTTTTACGGTATCGCCCACTGTAACAAATGGTTCGTCTTCCGGGGACGGCGCACTGTAGAAAATGCCGACCAGCGGCGAAGCAACAACTGTACCCTCTGCCTGCTTTTCATTTTTTTGCGTATCGGTCTGATATTCACCGCCCGCCGCCGTAAAGCTGTATCCGTCCATGGCTGCCGGATTTCCTGTCGTCATGCTCTGCGTTCTTTCCTCGGAAACACCGGACCGGTTTCCTGCCTGTGATGCCTGCATACAGCCGGACTGTATACCCGGCTCGCCTGTCTGCTGTACCGGGTTGAATTCTTTTACGCGTTCTGCGGTAAGCGTAAGCTTCGTTTCTCCTTCTTCCAGTGAAAAACCTGTCAGCGCGCTTTTCGACACAGCATCTATCAGTTTTAAAATCTGCTCTAATTCCATAACTGCCTCATTTCTTTTATGAAAACTTTTTCACAAGAAGCGTTGCATTGTGTCCGCCAAATCCAAGGGAATTGGACAGCACCGTCTTCACCTCTGTTTCAATGCCTTTTCCTTTAATATACTGCAAATCCATTTCGTCTTCTGTTTCCGTAAGCCCCACATTCGGATGCAGATACCCATCTGTTACCGACTTGATACAGGCAATCAGCTCTACCGCACCTGCCGCACCCAGAAGGTGTCCGACCATGGATTTGGTGGAGCTGACCGGTACATTTTCTGCCGCTTCGCCAAATGCCAGCTTAATTGCCCTCGTTTCAAACAAATCGTTGTGATGTGTACCAGTTCCATGTGCATTGATATAATCCACATCCTGCGGTAATACGCCTGCTTCCTGCATGGCATTTGTCATGGCACGTGCCGCGCCGCTTCCGTCTTCCGCCGGAGAGGTGATATGATACGCATCACTTGAACAGCCGTATCCGGCAATTTCCGCATATATATGCGCGCCGCGCTTCTTGGCATGTTCTAAGGATTCCAGTACCAGAACGCCTGCGCCTTCTCCCATAACAAAACCACTTCTGTTCTTATCAAACGGCAGAGATGCCCTAAGTGGATCTGTGCTTGTAGAAAGTGCCGTCAGTGCCGTAAATCCGCCGATTCCAATCGGTGTGATACTGCTTTCCGTGCCGCCGCAGACCATAACGTCTGCATCACCGCACTGGATAGAGCGGTATGCCTCCCCGATAGAATTTGTTCCTGTCGCACAGGCTGTTACCACATTGATGTTTTTTCCTTTTAATCCGTATGCAATGGATACATTTCCTGCCGCCATATTGGTAATCATAAGCGGAACTAACAGTGGATTAATCCTTCCCGGTCCACGCTCCAGCAGCTTTTTATGCTCACGCTCCATGGCATCTAAGCTGCCGATTCCGGAACCGATAGACGTTCCGACGCGGTATGCATCTTCCTTTGCCATATCCAGTCCGGCATCTTTAATTGCCTGTCCTGCCGCCGCTACCGCATACTGACTAAACAATTCCATACGTTTTGCCTGTTTAAAATCCATATATGCCTGTGCATCAAAGTCTTTTACTTCTGCCGCAAGCTTTACCTTAAAATCCGTTGTATCAAATTTTGTAATTGCACCGATACCGACTTTTTGTGCTTTTACGTTTTCCCAGAATTCCTCTACGGTCAAACCAATCGGTGTAATTGCACCCATTCCCGTCACAACTACTCTGCTTTTCTGCATTTCTTCCTCCAATCTGCTCATCTGCCCCTCAAAACTGCTTTGCTTTCGTTTAGAAATAATATCACCTATACCATGCCGCCGTTGACTGACAGCACCTGTCCGGTAATATACGATGCCTTATCCGAAGCCAGAAATACCGCTGCCTGTGCTATATCCTGCGCCGTTCCCATGCGTTTTAAAGGAATTGATGACTGTACACTTTCCTTTACACTGTCAGAAAGCACAGCTGTCATATCTGTGTCAATATAACCCGGTGCAATCGCGTTGACTGTAATCTGTCTGGATGCCAGTTCTTTTGCCGCAGATTTTGTAAGCCCGATAACACCGGCTTTGGATGCCGCGTAATTTGCCTGTCCTGCATTTCCTGTCAGACCGACAACCGATGCCAGATTGATAATCCTGCCGCTTCTTTGCTTTATCATATATTTTGCTGCGTGGCGGATACAGTGAAATGTTCCTCCAAGATTGACTGCAAGCACCTGTTTAAAATCCTGTTCTGACATTCTAAGAAGCAGTCCGTCCTTTGTTATTCCTGCATTATTTACTAAAATGTCGATTTTTTCATATTTTTGTACGACATATTTTATCATTTCCTCGACAGCCGCAAAGTCTGACACATCACACTGATATTTTTCCGCACTGCCGCCGTTTTTTAAAATACTATCTACCGTATCCTGTGCCGCCTGCGCATTTCCTGCATAATTTACAATCACAGTTGCACCTTCTTTGGCAAGGCTTTTCGCAATCGCACTACCGATTCCCCTGCCTGCGCCTGTTACCAGCGCAATTTGTCCGTTCATTTCCTGCATGATGCCCTCCTGACTATTCTGTGATAAGCTGTGATAAATCTTCTTCCTTTTCAATATTGATACAGGTGATTCCTTCACACTGCATTTCCTTTGCCGTCTTTTTTACAAATCCGGTTAGTGTTCTTCCCGGTCCGATTTCTATAAATGTGTCAAAGCCGTCCGTGATTAACTTACGTAACGTCTGTTCAAAGCGTACCGGTGAATAAACCTGCTTTCTTAACAGTTCCGGAATTTCTTTGCTGTCTGTTACATATTCCGCTGTCAGATTGGCAATATACGGAATCTGAATTTTGTTAAATGTAATCTTTCCGAGTTCTTTTTGGAGCTGTTCTCCCGCGCCGTAAAGCAATGGAGAATGAAACGGTCCGCTGACCTTTAACGGCACCACTCTTTTTGCGCCTGCCTGCTTTAAAACTTCTGCCGCCCGTTCCACTTCGCCTTTTTCGCCGGAAATGACAATCTGCCCCGGACAATTATAATTGGCAATGCCGATTTTTGCAGTGTCCAGTGATGTTTTTAATACTTCTTCCGTCTGTTTTGCACTAAGTCCCAACACTGCCGCCATACTGCCCTGACCTTCCGGTACTGCCTGTTCCATATAAATGCCGCGTCTGCGGATTACGTAACAGCCGTCCTTAAAAGACAAAGCCCCTGCTGCCGTCAGTGCCGCATATTCTCCCAGTGAAAGCCCTGCCGCCGCTTCGTACGGAATCCTTTTTTCCTGTAAAACGTTCAGTATCGCACATTCTGTTGTATACATGGCAATCTGCGTGTATTCGGTCTGATTTAAAGCTTCATTTTCTTCAAAACAAAGTGACGCAACATCAATGCCTGTCACTTCCTGTGCCGTTTTAAAATATTGTCTGACGGCATCATATTTTTCATAAAAAGAACGTCCCATTCCGACATTCTGTGCGCCCTGTCCCGGAAAGAGAAATGCTGTTTTACGCATGTTCTGCCTCATTTCCGCACGAATCTTCCGCAAAGATACTGCATTTTTTTATCGTTTCTTTTGCTTCCTGCACAATTTCCTGAATAATTTCTGCACAGGTCTGTTCTTTTTTTATCATACCTGCAATCTGACCAGCCATGACCGTTCCCATGGCAACATCACCGTCTACAACAGCTTTGCGCAGTGCACCCAGTGTCAGGTGTTCCAATTCTTCAAAGGATACATTGTTTTTTTCCATTTCAAGATACTGGCGTGTCATTGTATTTCTAAGGGAGCGCACCGGATGTCCCGTGCTTCTTCCCGTAACGACGGAATCAATATCCTTTGCGCCAATCACACGGTCTTTGTACGCCTGACTGACGGTGGATTCCTTTGCAACGATAAAACGCGTTCCTAGCTGTACCGCTTCCGCACCCAGCATCAATGCCGCTGCCATGCCTCTGCCGTCACCAATGCCGCCTGCACCGATAACCGGAACCGATACCGCATCGACGACCTGTGGGAGCATGGACATTGTTGTCACCGATATGACCGCCGGACTCCATGCCCTCTGCAACAATCGCATCTGCGCCCGCACGTTCCATCATTCTTGCCATTGCAACAGAAGCAACCACAGGAATCACACGAATTCCCGCTTCTTTCCACTGTTTCATGTATTTTGCAGGATTACCGGCTCCTGTCGTTACGGCTTTTACACCTTCTTCGGCTACAACCTGTGCCACTTCGTCTACATGCTCACTTAACAGCATAACATTCACGCCGATTGGCTTATCTGTAATCTCTTTTGCCCTGCGGATTTCACTCCGTACCCATTCTGCCGGTGCATTTGCCGCCCCGATAAATCCGATGCCGCCCGCTTTTGAAACATTTGCCGCTAGCGCCGCATTTGCGACCCATGCCATACCACCCTGAATGACCGGGTATTCAATTTCAAGCAGTTTTGTAATTCTTGTCTGCATATTTTCTCATCTCCGAACATCTTTATAAACGTTGTCTGCCTTTTTACCTCACTGCTTTTTAAGCTTCTACACCGTGATTTTTTAAATAATCACAGACATCCTGTACCGTTAATAACTTTTCAAGTTCTTCTGACGGAATTTCTACAGAATATTCGTCTTCCAGTGCCATTACCAATTCAAATAAATCCAGTGAATCTGCATTTAAGTCTTCCTTGAAGCGTGATTCCGGCTTTACATCCTCTGCGTTTACATTTAACTGTCCTGCGATAATTTCTTTCATTTTTTCTAACATCTTTTTAATCTCCATTCTTTATAATATATTTTTGATATTCTCTTGTAATCGGCGCTTATTCTGCCTGTCATTTGTGCCATTCCAGTAACGCACTGCCCCAGCTTAATCCGCCGCCAAAGCCGGATAGAATCAGCACATCGCCCGGTATCAGACGGTTTTGTCTGTTTAATTCGTCTAAAAGAACCGGTATGCTTGCCGCTGAAGTATTTCCGTGGGTTTCCAGATTCATCGGAAATTTTTCAACCGGTACATCCAGCCGCTTTGCAATGCTTTCAATCATTCTTGCATTTGCCTGATGTAAAATAAAATATTTCACCTGTTCCTTTGCCGTTTCCGATTCTTCTAGCACTTCTTTAACAGACTCCGGTACTTTCCGAACTGCAAAAGAGAAAATTTCCCGTCCGTTCATATGCACCGCATTTTCTTTTCCCAGTGTCAAAGCCTGTGCACTGCCGCTGTCGCTGTGCAGTCTGAAAATGCTTTTTCCGCTGCTGTCTTCACCTAAAACAACCGCACCTGCGCCGTCACCAAACAGCACACAGACACTTCTGTCTTTCCAGTCCACCACCTGCGACATCACTTCCGCACCGATAACCAGTACCTTTTTGTACATGCCCGCTTTAATATAGGCATCTGCCACACTCATTGCATACAAAAATCCTGTACAGGCGGCGCTTAAATCAAAACATGCCGCGTGCTCTGCCCCAATCTCCTGTTGGACAAGATTTGCCGTACTCGGAAATATGTAATCAGGCGTTGAAGTCGCAACGATAATGGCTTCTATCTGCTCTGCCGCTATCCCGGCATCTGCTATCGCCTTTTTCGCGGCTTGTGCCGCAAGCGCTGATGCAGTCTGACCTTCCTGTGCGATATGACGGCTTCGGATTCCGGTTCTGGTGCGAATCCACTCATCACTGGTATCCAAAAATGTTGAAAGTTCTGCATTGTCAAGCACCCTTGACGGAACAGCACTTCCCGTTCCTATTATTTTCGTATTCATATCTGCCTCTGTGCCGCGTTTTCTTTTTCCCGGAAAATGTCCCGCAGCTTTGACATTTTCCTTCTTTAAAATTCTGTTTCGTTTCTTCAGATTTTCGTTTTGAATATCTTACTTTTTGATAATCAAAATATTAATCTAAAAATTTAAGAGTCAAACGAAATCCGTAAAAGCTTTTTGTTTGACTCTCAAACTAGTTGTTACTATACAGGAAAACTTTTCCTTTGTCAATAGTATTTTGATATTCAAATTATTTTTTAGAAATTAAAATCAATTTTAATTCCCTTTAAGTCTTCTGCCAGCAGATTATTATCCTCAAGAATATTGCGGATATTCTGTTGTGCAGCTTCGACATTGTTTGTTGTCTTGCGCTGGAGGGATAAATCCTGCTCGGCACTGTCTGCCTCCGCCTGACCCTTGATGAGTTCTTCCTGCTCTTTCCTCTCCTGCTTTGCCTCATCAATGCGCTCCTGCTGTTCGTCACGCTTCTCTTTCTGCTCCTCGGCTTTCTTCTGCGCTTCTTCCTGCTCTTTGTCGATATGCTCTTTTCCGTCCTGAATGAGCAGCCCCATGATTTCTTTGTTGGAAGCTTCCAAAATATCATCTGCTGCACTGCCTGCTTTTAACATATCCTGTGACTTTGCCTGATCGGTCTTTGCCTTTGCGATTGTATCTGTCAGCTCAATCAGCTTATCCTTCGCATTGGAAGCAGTTACTTTCATTGAACCGGCAATCTGGTTTAACCGGAGTGCCTTTTCCTGATATTCTGTACGCGGAAGATTCTGCAATTCCTTTAACCGGTCAACGTCTTCCTTTGTAAAGCTTTCATCATGTGAGCCGTTCTTATAATTCTGGAATTTTTCGAGTAATTCCAAATCCTTCTGCTCCTGTGAATCATCAGCTACACCGTATTGCTCCTGAAGCTCCTTTTTGCTCTTTTCAAAGGTTTTCTCATGCTCTTTGGCTTCCTGCATCTGCTCTACATAGTCTACTTTCTGCTGTTCCATATCTTTTATGCTCTGGGAAGCCAATTCATCCCTGCCCCACGCATCTGTAATCAGTTTCATTGCCTGACGTCTTGCGGTCTGCTTTTTCTGCTCAATCTGATTTCCCTGTCCGAGCATTAAATCGCCAGCAAATACAGTGCTTCTCGTCTTGGTATCCTGTGTTTTGTTTCGTCCCGCTGTTGTACCGCTCATCTGGATTCCGGTATTGTCCTGATTCATCTTAATCGTTATAGACATTTTTCAACTCCTTTTACTTTCCCCTTAGCTTTTGTTTAAATGTTAAATACTGATATCGACACTCACACCTGCGAAAGCTGCTGTTTTTCCTGCCGTCTTTACCGTGCCTGTATGACCGCTGTTACCGCTGTCTGCAATCACCGTGACTGTTCCGGCTTTTGTTTTTTCCGGCTGTGCTTCTGCCGTGCTTTCGGTATCCGTACTGTCTGCCGTGTTCTGCTTTGGTGCTTCAAGTACGGTTCCGTTTGCCGCAATTGCCTGACGGATTGTTTCTAACGGATCTTCATCGTCTGTCGTTACCTCGCCCTTTGTCCCTCTGTTATCCTCTGAGGATATGGTATCGGTGCTGTTATCGGTCTTTTTGGACTTTGTATCTTCATCTTCATCCGGCAGAATTGCATACTGGGCTGATTCCACAAATTCCTGATGTTCTTCCTGTATGCCCATTACTTCCCGCAGCAGCTTTTTTAACATTGCACATTTCTGGTCTTTTGGAATATAAGGACTGGAGGCAATGCTTTTGCAAGAAGACAAAAACTCGCCCATTTTGGCTGTCTTAACACGTTCCACTTCTTCCTTTGAGCGGCAGTTTCTAAGCTGCCTTTTATAGTTTTCGCGCTCTCTTTGTTCTTCCTCGTAATCCTTTAAAGCCTGCGGATTATGCTTTTTTAAATATTCGATTTCCTCAGCGTTTAATCTGCTGCCCGAAGCCAGCTTAATGTCGATTGCCGCCGGTTTCTGACCTTCACGGATATCGTCTGCCTGCGACTGATACATCTGCAATTCACGCTGTTCAGAGGTCAGCTCGCTTGTCTTTCCGGCATTGATATCATTTTTCTTTTTCTGCCACTGGTTCTGCATAGCCGACAGCGCCACCATGCTTTGAATTGTCCCTGTTCCCATATGCCGCTCCTAACCGCAGAAGTCGATATTCTGTCCAACCTTCTTTTCGGCTTCCGTAAGAACCGTATCGCTTTTTGCCAGCTGCATATAATCCTGTATCTTTTGCAGTAATTCTTCTACGGAAGATGCCGTAATCGTCACTGTACCGCTGTCAGTATCCGTCTTATCTGACACATCTGTTTTTTCCGTCTTTTCGCTTCTTGCTTCTTCAAGCTTTTCTTTCTGTTGCTTTTTCTCGGCTTTCTTTTCGGCAGCTTTTTTCTCTGCCTTTTTTTCTGCTGCTTTCTTTTCTATGCGTTCCCGCTGTGCCGCAGAGGATTCTTCCAATACCGCAAAATAAGTTGCCGTTCCGCCGTCATTGACCTGCATACCGAAGCCTTTGACGTTGGCACCGCTGGATTCCAGACTGCTCTTTAACCGTGAAATACCGCTTGCCGCATTTGCAATAATGGCTTCATACTGCTTGCGGTAATTCTCATCTTCTGCCATCCGCTCTACTTTGTCTTCGTCAATTAAGACAACCATTTTGCTGGCATTGGCATAACTGGAAGCCTGCGCCTTTGCCTGCTCCTTCTTGTCTTCACTGACAAGAATAAAATCCATGTTGGAATATTTTTTCTTTAAAGATTCATAATAATCCGCCGCTTTTTTACTGAGCTTCGGACTGCCTATGGTTTTTCCTGAAACACTGCCGCTCTTTTCATTTTGTGTCTGCTCTGTCTTCTTTTTTGCTTCCACTGCGGCAGCACTTGTAGATGCTGCGTTTTCTACTATGCCGGTATAACTTGATATCATATTCATTTCCTCCCTGACTACTGCTAAATACACCGGTCAAAATCCGTTTCGACCGTTTTTCCTTTTGTTTAATAACTATATCGGAAGGTTTTGTATATATTTTAACTTTTTATGATATATCTCAATAAGCTTTGCTATTTTCCGGCGGTTTTCCTCTTTGTCGTCTGCCGCATTTTATAAAATATCCGGCTTGTGCTTCTGTCACTGTCTTTCTTGTGCGTGAAAAATTGTGTGAAAACAACAAGATTTCATTTATTTAATCGAATAGATATGTAATCTCATTACCATATTTATTAATGACTGCCTTTTTTTCTGCATCTGAAAATGCAGAGAGTATATTCACCCCCAGCTCCTGATGCAAAAGGGAAAAGAAATTTATAAACCGTTCTGAAGCCGTACTGCTTTCTGTTTCATTGAAAGAATCGTGTGCATTTGAAAAAACAGCCTGTAAACTGTTCCAGTAATCCGGCTGTACCTCCCGCAGTCTGCATATCAAAAGGTATAAGAAACCGTCTGAACTGTAAATGCCGTTTTTTAAGGTATTGCCGGCCGAATATTTTAAATATGCATCTGCTCCTTTTTCACTGCTATCCTGAAAGGATAATCCGTTGTTCTCCATTACATAAAGCATTTTTAAATTTGCAAAAAGCTCAGAATCAAAATTCCATGCATTCCCGATGTGTGAACCTTCAATCCCGTCAAATGTATGGCTCATTTCATGGATATATTTCCATATACATACACTTTTATCTGTAGACAAATCTTTTGTAAGATTGCTGCTGTTCATAAAAATCGGATTGCCTGCCAGACCATAATAGTCTATTTGTTCTGTAAAATCAAAAATTGTCTTTCCGTCATACGGCTGCCGCTCACCGGTTAATTGATACAGCTGCTGCCTGTAAAGCTGTAAGTCCTCTGACCACTCAGAAAGTTTGTCTGTTTCTTCTTTGGAAAAATCATCTGCTTTTATAATAAATTCAACCGTTTTATCCGGGCTTGTCACAAGCTTATATTCTTTTGACTTACTGACCGGGATGACTTTTATGGAAGAATATCCGATAAAACCGCTGACATTTTCTTTATACTGCGTTGTGACCAAAAAATGAAGCTGCCGGTTCTGCGGATACACGACCCTTTTCATTACAGAATCGTCCGCGTTATATTTTGCCGCCGTCTGCGCTGTATTCATTGCCACATTCTCATCTTTAATTTCCCTGTATTCCGGCAGCTGTGAATCACGGACTGTCAATTCTATGATATAGGGTTCATCTGTAGGCACCTCTGCGGTAAACGCTGTATCTATGACCGCCGTATCTGAAAATGAAACACTACATTTTTTCTTATCCTGTTCAACCGTATACGTATCCACAGAATGATTTCTGCTGTCTGCTGCTGAAACACCGGTTATTTTACATTCATTCGATGTACCATGAAAAAAGACCGGTAAAGCCATACATAAAACCGCAATTACTGCAATACCGCATACAATGAGTTTTGACCGCTTATTCATTTTCGCCCGCCTTTTTCATAAATACCAGCATCATAATTCCAAAAAAAGCAAAGAAAACAGCACCCGCTTTTGCAGTTTGTATTTTAAATTCATCTCTGACTTGGTTGGGATTTGAAGAAGAATAATAGATGGTTTTATGGCTTCCGATTTTAGGTTGAAATAAGACGTACGTTCTATATTGACATGTATATTCCTGCTGATTGACCTGATATTGATACACTTTATTCCTGATTATGCTTACCTGAGTATTGCTTTCTGTTCCCCAGTCTATACTCCTGTCAATTGATACCAGGGTTCCATCTGCCTTGGAATAATCTGCTGTGGCACGAATTTCCGATACGCAGTCTGCGATACAGATTGCAACCGCCAGCACGCAGATTGAAAATATTATTTTAAGTGTTTTTTTATCTACCGATACTGTCATACATACTCCCTCCAATTATATTTTAAAAAACAATCAGGAAAAATGAGCCGTTGCAGCCCATTTTTCCCATAAGTAACTACGAACTAGTTTGAATAGCTCATTGCATTAACCGGTGTTAATGCATCCGTTGCCGAATCATAGTCAAATACATGCCACCATGTACCGCCTTCATTTGGTACATTAAATGTAAAGTAGCATACATTTCCCGCATACACCTGAACCTTTGCGCCGGATGCAGCCATTGCCGTACTGCTTGATGAATATCCGTTGGTAAAATCATGAACATAATAACTATATTTCATGTTATCATTTAATTCATAAATCGTTGTTGTTTCCGGACCGTAGCTTGTTGTATCATCAACATCCAGTTTTGCAATTGCTGTTGAACCTTCATAGTAATTCTTTGCCCAGTAACAGGTATGGAATACATCAGAATTTGTCAGCTTATCTTTTCCGTATAAGTGTGAATCCAGATCCCATGGGTATTCGCCCCATGTTAATACAATTCTTAAATTGTCGGTATCAATTGAACTGTTCTCCGGTGACAATGTCACATTATATGTCTTTGTTTCATCTAAAACAACCGCAATATTAATGTGGTTTGTGATGTAGTTTTCCTTGATAATCTCTAATGTATAGTTACCAGGGTTTAAAGACAGTTCGTAAGTTGAAGCATCAAATGTACCTGTTTCAAGAACTGCTCCGGTTGTATTGTTCCAGTCTTTGCGGATATTGTATGTCATATCCTGAATCGGTAAACCGGTAAGCGCATCTTTTAATTCACCGGTAACTGTTCCGACACCGTCTTCACCGTTTCTGCCGATCATTAACAGGGTTTCATTGTATACCGTTGCGTTTTCAGTGATTTCTACCTGCATATCATACTTCTTATAACCTGTTGCAGCGATTTCAATACTGTATGTTCCTGCTGTTAAATTATCAACTGAATAATTACCTGTTTCATCCGTATAAATTGTTCTGACTAAATTCTCACCAAGTGTTTCACCGCTGTATATACGGATTCTGGCACCTGCTATCGGTTCATTTTCATCAGCTGATGCGATAAGACCTTTCAGTTCTCCTGTTCCAAATGTACATTCCGGTACAACGCGGCCGTTTTCCACATGGTATTTTGCTTTAAACGGATTATTTGAATCATTGTCTAAGTGTTGGAATTCTAATGTGTAATGGCATACATCATTTAAGAATTTACCAACGACTGTTTCCTGATCAATTCCCGATTTTGCATATGCATATAAGGTCAGATCTCCACAGTATAAAGTATCCGTTGCAAGAATGTGCGGTGTAAATGAACCGTTAAAACCGATACCGGCTTCTCCTGCATATCCTGCTAAATCAATCAGGTTGAATGCACAAAGAACACCTGACAAACCAAGACCGGCTGTTCCGCTAGCCTTAATTTCCATGAAATCTAATGAATCATAAAAATCAAAGATTGCGCGGGAAGCCCCGTTCTTATACTGGTATCCCTGTGTGCTGTTAATGGTGTATGTAATGCTTGCTGTACCCTTTGCTGATACATTGCAGAAGAATACAATATCAAATGAAAGTCCTGTCGCACCGATACGGATTGGCAGACGTCCGATTTCGATTCTACCTGATTCAAAACGGGTTGCACCGTTGCTGTTGGTTAATTCATAACCGGATTCTGCAAGTGTCAGTTCTAACTGACTCGCAATCTTAATCTTTTCTGATATTGATAATGTAAATTCATCAACATCAACACCTCTCCAGCCGACATTTGCCTTTGCGATACAGGTTATGTCCGGGATTTCAACTTCAACAGAACCGGAAACCTTCAGATTATCTGTAATTTCCTTTTCTGCAATTGTAAATTCCAGTGTTCCCGGTATCTGTGTACTTCCGCCTGCATTGATAGAAAGCGGATACAAGCCGGAATCATCTGCTGTAATTGAACCATTGCTGTTATATTCGCAGGTTACGCCTTCTGCTGCTACAAAACTGTCAACTGACGGCAAACCAAGCTCTGCAAGGTCTAATTTTGAATAAATCTCTGCCAGTTCAGGAACTGTGCAGACTAATTTTACCGAATCGCCGGACTGGCTGATTTGTGCAACTTTCAACATTAAACCGGTTGCATATTCAGTACTCTCCGGTAAACGGATGACATCATCGACTTTTATGCCGTCTGTTGTCTTCTTGTTTGGCAGTGTTACTTCGTAAACATCACCATTTTTTACAACGGAATAATCCGCTGCCTGATCTGCTGCCACATTTACAACAGAATCCAGAATTTCTGAATGGTCATAAGTCTGGTCTTTGCTCAGCTTAATGGAATCATTCAAATCATCAATTGCATAGAAAATACTCTTTACATCCGCCCCGGTAATGGTTTTCTGCGGATAGAATGTGTTATCTGTTAAGTATAAGAAGTTATTTACAAGTGCAATTTTAATTTCATCTTTATACTTCACCTGATTTGCATCAGACCAGTCATCCATTGCAATTGTATTCTCGCCGTTAAAGCCCATTGCATGAACCGCCGTGTAAGCTGCAAATTCTCTTGTACACGGTTCATCCGGGTAAAACAGAGGAATATCCTGCTCTAAATCTTCAACATCAGGAACCGGTAAAAATCCGTATGCATTCGCTGTTTCTACTGCTGTTCCCGTTGCTGAGTTTAAGCTGTCTAAATAGTAATAATCAATCTGATCTGCTGACATCAGCGGAGCATTTAATTTATCCAGAAGAAGTGTAACCCATTCACCTCTTGTATAGGTCTTGCTTTCATCAAATACAGTATTTGTGTCCTCATTAACTGCATTAAAACGAATCTGTGCATTTAATTCCAGTTCATTGCCATCAACTGTAATCGTCCGGTTAAGATTCATCGTGGATTCTGCAACGGTGTCTGCTTTGGCGTTTACCGCTGATAAATCCAGCATTGAGAATACCATGAAAAAGCAGAAGAAAACAGATAATACCTTTCTGAGCTTTTTATTCTTTACAGCACCAACTGCCAGGACAGAACCGCTCAGTATAAATAACACCATGAATAATACATACATATGGCTGTCAAATGTATTGGCTGCTGTACCGTTATCCTGTGTCACATCTACATTTTCAACTGTTTCCGTATTCTGGGCCGGCTGGGAATTGTCCGGAGCCGGAGTCACTGTTACAACATTTGAATTCTTAATCTGACCGGTTAATTTCACCGTATCACCGCGTGCAACAGATTCAAATGTATCTTCATTTTTCGAACCATTTGCCAGTTCATATTTTTCCGGAATATCGTATTGAATATGAACATTTTTCAAAACATTTGTTCCATTATTTGTTACTGTAACTGTTGTTGTAATGGTTTCGTCTGCTTCATAGCTGGTTTTATCCGTCACTAAATTCGCAACAACACCCTGCTGGTTCTGAGTAACCGCAAAAACAGGCATTGCAAAAAAAGAAACCAGGAATACAGACAGTAACAAAAGCCTTAATGCTTTCGCTTCTCTTAGTACCTTTTTCATCTTTCCTCCTAATAGTTTATCAATTTTATTACTATTTTATAGTATCATAATAAATTATTAATATCAATTTAATATATGTACAAAATTTTATACATTGTGAAAAGTAAGCTTTTTTAACAGTTCAACAATCATCAGCAGCGTTAGAATATATACATTCATAACAGAATTTATTAACAATGTGTTAGTATGGCTACTTCAAGTATTACTCATAATTTTGTCGTATCCAATCCAAATAGCGTAAAGCGTTTTGTCGCAGCAATTGACGAAGCTGACCGTGACCGCACACCAAAGCAGACACTTCCCGGACGTCAGTTAACGAACCCACAGGAAATCTTAGCTTTAATGTCAAAAAGGAAGAAAAAACATGTCTGATAAATATTTTACCGTTAATATTCGGGCATATTTGGATAAAGACGAACCGACATATATCGGAGAGGAAAGTCTTTACGACTTACTCTCCGATTTTTCTTGTCCCAAAAATCCCGATGTGGAATACTTTTTATTACATAATGCGATTGAGTTTACCAAAAAAGATCAATCTATCACTTATCTGGTATTTGATGCTGAAGATGCTTCACTGGTTGGTTATTTTTCACTTACAATAAAACCAATCTCTGTCCGTGCTTCAAATATCAGCAAGACAATGGCAAAAAAGCTGTCCCGTGTCAGTATTTTGGATGAAGAAACACAATCCTATACTACCGCAGCTTACTTGATCGCCCAGTTGGGAAAGAACTATTCTCTTCCAAAGGAAAAACGAATTCCTGGAAATATTCTACTGGGATTTGCACTGGAAACCATATCCAGTCTCAAATATTCCGTAGGCGGCGTTATGGAGTTTCTTGAATGCGAAGATAATGAATTTCTTCTGAGCTTTTATACGCAGAATCATTTCAAGCCATTTGATACTCGTATTACCGCTTCTCAGAATAATGAGCCACACACTCTGCATCAGCTTTTAAAATTTATTTGATTTAAAAATGCATGAAAAAAGCGACAGTCTGATTTACATTTTGTATTTCAGGAAACTGCCGCTTCTTTTTCTTCCTTATTCTGTTTTTCTTCCTCCAACTCCCGGAGGACTTCTTCGCCGTACTTATCAATCATCCGTACCAGAAAATCAATGCACCGCTCAAATTCAATATTCTGTTGCATAAGCTCCTCCCGTTATTGTTTTGATCTGAGCTTATTTTACAGAACCTGCCGGAAAACCACATTGAATAGAAATTGATTGTAAATTGACACAATCACTTTAAAAATATCCGTATTTTCTTGAATCGAATATATGTTCGTGTTATGATAGATATACTTAATCTTAACTACGAAAGGGGAATTTCTATTGAATCGATGCGATTTTTCTTCTATTAGCACTTGCTTAAAAAATCATATCAGCGAAAGTAATCAAATGAGTCAGCCTGATTTTTTATACGAATTATTTGAAGATTTTATGGATGATCCGGCAAATCAGGATTTTTCAATGGACAACGGTCTGGTTTGCCGCTGGATGACTGGTCAGGCTAAAATCAGTCCTAAAATATCCGCTTACTATTCCAAGCCATACTGTACTCTGCCATTAAAAGAAATAGAGGATACGAACGCTCTCTTACAGCTGGCATCAGCATTTTATTCAGAGGCAGACACGTACCGGGCAACAGTTGAAAAGATCATCGAAACTGTTCACTCTCATACTTTTGCCGTGGAACTGGCAGCAAAACTTCTGGAAAATGGAATCTCAACTCCAGACCAGTTATTAACAAGACTTCAGGTGGAAAAAGCATCTTTCCATAACGAAGATAAAATTAAAATAATCAAAGATGGACAAAGCAGCAAAGCCACCTATTATAGTCATATCCATACGCTGTTTTCTTTATACACTTTATCTCTTAAACAGCAGGATATCATGTGTAATATGTGCTTTCTTCCTTCCACCGGTATTTCTGCCCGTATATTTGCCAAATGGCTGGAACTGTCCACACTAAATGAAATCAACGATTTAATTGAGACTGGTTTCGTTCAGACAACAACACGTCGCACACTCTCTCTGCATCCGATGATTCAGGAAATCACTCTTTCAGAGACAAAACCATCTGTAAGTAGTTGCCACACATTGCTGGATTCTTTACAGCACATATGTTTAATGCATGGAATGGAAGTAGATTATTATAAAAAGCTATTTCAAACAATCGGAAATATCATAGAATTTATT
>OGNL01000468.1_pt1 | contig 17378 bp, 8 predicted proteins | sample 1573471 | NCBI WGS metagenome assembly OGNL01 (sample SAMEA2582001, study PRJEB24529) | metagenome | biome: Human gut stool | place: China | collected 2011 | reverse complement strand
ATCTTCCAAAGTCATCTTGTTGTAATTGGCATGCGGATTGCGCAACTCCGTACGCGAACGGAAAGCTTTGGCAAGACGTGTTTCCACATCCATCACCACTTCTACGCCTTTCTTGGCAGCAGCCTCATCAAACCCTGCCAATTGATACATCTTCTGTACATGCGCACGAAAAGCATTGCGTATCTTGGCGGTAGCCTCATCATTCTCCAAATAATATTCGCGCTCGCCCATGCTCAAGCCGGCCTGATAAGACTGTACGGCATTCATGCTGCTGTTCATTTCATCAGCGCCTACATACAAGACATTGTAAGCTACAATTCCTTTCTTCTGCATCTCGCCCAGCAATGCATAAACCTCTTTCCGGTCCTTCAATGCACCGAGGCGGTCAAGTTCTGCTTTAATGGGAGCCACACCGTCTTTGTTCAGCTTCACGCTGTCCATTACGATTTTATACAAATCACCAACTTTCTGAGCTACGCTACCGGCTTCGTGCTGCGTGGCAGCCAGCTCCTCGATGAGTCCCTGAATCTGCTTACGGTTATTTTCCGCAAGGATGGTAAAAGAGCCATACTGTGAATACTCGGCGGGAATAGGATTGTTCTTCATCCAACCGCCGCAAGCGTATTGGTAGAAATCCGTTCCGGGCAAGGCCGTTGTGTCGAGATTGGCAAACTGAATGCCGGCTGTGAGCTCAGCCTGCTTCTTGCCGGTGCTGCAAGCGCCTGTCATCAGACAGAATGCTGCAATGGGTAAAAAATGAAATACTCTCATACTTATATAAAATAAATGTTATTATTTCCTTGCTTCTTCCAACTCGCAGGAAACTGCATCCCACTCTTCCATCACACTGTCCAGTTGGGTTTTCAGTTTCTGATGCTGTTCGTAGAGCGCCATATCCGAAGCGCCCTCCGGCGTAGCCATTTTAGCTTCGAGAATGGAAATGGCCGCTTCCGTCTGCTCTATCTCTGCCTCGCAATCTGCTACACGGCGTTCCAGTTTCTTAAGCCGTTTATTGAGTTCTTTCTGTTCCTCATAAGAAAGCTTCGCAGCGGAAGGCTGTGCAACCGTTGCCCCGGCATTGCCGCCGGCAACCGTTTTTTCCGCAGACGGTGAAGAAGACAAAGAAGGCGATTTCTGCAAATCATTCAGGCTCTCTATCTGCTTCTTCTGCAGGAAATCGTAGATACCTCCGAGGTGCTCCTTCACCAATCCGCCACCGAACTCATATACCTTAGTCGCAAGACCGTCCAAAAAGTCACGGTCGTGACTGACAATTATCACCGTACCGTCAAAATCGCGGATAGCTTCCTTCAACACATCCTTCGAGCGCATGTCGAGATGATTCGTAGGTTCATCGAGAATCAGGAAATTCACCGGTTCCAGCAACAGCTTAATCATGGCAAGACGGGTACGCTCTCCGCCGGAAAGCACTTTCACCTTCTTGTCCGAAGCCTCGCCACCAAACATGAATGCTCCCAATATATCACGTATTTTCAGCCGGATATCCCCTACCGCCACACGGTCGATGGTATCGAATACCGTAAGATTTTCATCCAGTAACTGCGCCTGATTCTGAGCAAAATAGCCAATCTGCACGTTGTGTCCCAAAGTAAGTTTTCCGGTATAATCCGTAATCTCGTCCATGATACACTTTACAAGTGTAGACTTACCCTCACCGTTCTTACCTACAAAAGCCACCTTCTCACCACGGTTTATGGTGAGATTTACATCGTGGAATATGACATGGTTGCCATACGCCTTGGCTACATCTTCACAAATAACAGGATAGTTACCGCTACGGCTGCTGCAAACGAACTTCAACCGCAGCGCAGAGTTGTCTTCCTCGTCCACTTCGATGCGCTCTATCTTCTCCAGCTGCTTGATACGGCTCTGCACCTGCACGGCTTTGGTAGCTTTGTAGCGGAAGCGCTCGATGAACTCTTCCGTATCCTGTATCTGTTTTTGCTGGTTTTCATAAGCGCGGAGCTGCTGTTCACGGCGTTCCTTGCGAAGCGTCACAAACTCATCGTATTTCACTTTATAATCATAAATACGCCCGCAGGTTATTTCAATAGTACGGGTAGTGACATTATTCAGGAAAGCACGGTCGTGGCTGACAAGTACCACTGCATTGGCACGGGTGGAGAGAAAGTTCTCCAACCACTGGATGCTCTCTATGTCGAGGTGGTTCGTAGGTTCATCGAGCAACAATACGTCGGGACGGCGCAACAACAACTTGGCAAGTTCGATACGCATACGCCAGCCGCCGGAGAACTCACTCGTAGGGCGGTCGAAGTCTTCCCGGCAAAAGCCCAACCCCTGAAGAGTACGCTCTACCTCGGCACGATAATTAGTGCCGCCCATCATCAGAAAGCGTTCGTTCTCGTGGGTAAAGCGGTCTATCAGCTTCTGATAATCCTCGCTGTCATAATCGGTACGTTCGGCAAGTTGCTGGTTCATACGTTCGATGTCGGCCTGCATCTCAAAGATATGCTCAAAGGCAAGTTCAGCCTCCTGCATCACAGTACGTTCATCACTGAGAACCATTACCTGCGGCAAGTAACCGATAGTACATTCGCGGGGGACGGCAACAACACCGGAAGTGGGTTGCTGAATACCTGCCAGTATTTTGAGCATGGTGGACTTGCCCGCCCCATTCTTGCCGACAAGGGCTATACGGTCTTTCTTATTAATAACGTAAGAAACGTCTTCAAACAGAGGAGTAGCATTAAATTCCACCTTCAGTCCTTCTACAGATATCATAGTGTCAATGAATTAATCGTTCAAGACTGCAAAGGTAACGATATTATTTTTTATTCTTACGCAATCATGCATTCAAAGCATACAACTGCATTCATTTAAATTTCAATAAATCCCCTCTTTCCCTTTCTGTCCAACCGATTTGGAAAACAGAAAGAAAAAGAGGGGATATTTTTATAAAGGAAATCGCCTGGGCGCTCCTTTAGAATAGATTGGCGTTCTTTTAGAACAGCTTAGCCGGATATTCTCCCGCATCCACCAATGCCTTAATCTTATCGACTACGCTCTGACGGTCTTCCGGATAAGTCACCCCGAACCACTTGCTGTTCGTATCAAGCACTTCAACCGTAGCAGTACCGTCATTAATCAGTTTATCCACCATCAAAGGAATAAAGAATTCACTCTTCAGGTTCTCCATATTCTTCGAATCGCTGAGGAACGTCTTGAAGAATTCCTGACTGTAAGCGAAGTAATCGGGAGTAAAGCCCCAGAAATTCATACTGACCGGAGTTGTATCGGGAGTGGCAGTCCACTCACCGTTATCATCAATATATTTCACTTCACCGTCCATACGCTGAATTTTGGTACGTTCAACGACAGAAGTCAGCAGATTATTTGCATCAGTGCTGCAAAGGCCGCGAGACACCGTACCGCTTTCACTCAATGTATTGCCGATGCGGAATCCTACCATCGAATATACATTCTTGGAGCCTTCGGGAAGCTCAGACAGGAACTTGCCCATCACCTGGAAAGAACCACGACCGTAGAAGTCATCGCAATTGATAACGGCAAACGGTTCCTTTATCACATCGGCACCCATCATTACGGCGTGGTTGGTTCCCCAAGGTTTGGTACGGTCGGCCGGACACGTGAATCCTTCGGGAAGTGCATCCAGTTCCTGGAACACCAATTCGCACGGGATATGACCTTCGTATTTGGATATGATTTTATCGCGGAAGTCTTGTTCAAAATCTTTACGGATAACAAAAACGAGCTTACCGAATCCGGCCTTGATAGCATCGTAAATAGAATAATCCATAATAGTTTCGCCATTAGGCCCCAGTCCGTCCAATTGCTTCAGGCCACCATAGCGGCTGCCCATGCCGGCTGCCAATAAGAATAAAGTTGGTTTCATATTAGTTATTATTTAAAAAGGTTAGTGTATCATGGTTGATAACAGGCACAAAAGTAGTAAAATTTATATCAGAAAAAGGAAGATTTCAGTCCATTCTTTTCCATAATCGTACAAAACTCCGCCTCAATGGCAGATACTTCTACTTTTAGTTTGCTTATTAGCCACAATTCTTCACTATTGTCAGTCCCAAACCCGCAGTTTGCCTTAGAACGGATAACCGATAGCGAAATGCAAGGCAAGACTGTCCTTGAACTTGGGAATATTATAGTATCCCGACTTACCGGTATCATACGGATCGTGCAATCCCACTCCACAATCCAGACGGAAAACCAGAAAGTCCATATCATAACGCAGACCGGCTCCCGTACCCAAAGCTATCTGTCTGGCAAAGTTCTTTAAAGTGAACTCGCCGCCTGGACGGGACTCATCCTTACGCATCAGCCACACATTACCGGCATCCAAGAATACGGCTCCATGCAAATCTCCGATAATGCGGAAGCGGTATTCAACATTAGCTTCCATACGTATATCACCTACATGATTGATGAAAGAATACTTATTTTCCTTATCCGGAGCATAACTGCCCGGACCTATGCTACGTGCAGAAAAAGCACGCACACTGTTGGCGCCGCCGATATAGAACTGTTCGGTATAAGGAGCCGCCAGCGCATTTCCGTACGACCATATCACGCCACCGGCAATGCGCGAGGCAATCATCTGGTTTTTGTCTATCTTATAATGATAGCGGAATTCGCTGTTTACCTTCAGGAACTGTGCAAAAGGAACACCCAGCAGCTTTTTATCCTTCTCCTTGAACGACTTTCCGAAAATACGATAAATGCACGAAGTAAGGTTACCTGCCGAGCTCACTGTCGTCTGCCACCAGATAGGATTGCGCACACCCGGCAAAGATGCGTTGTCGTAGGTGTACATATACTCAAAGACCGGAATAAACTGGTCGCGCAGGCTGACATAGAGTGCAGGATTCTCCGCCTGCAACTCCTTGAAGGCTTCCGTAGGGTCGCGAAGTACGTTGAACGTGAGTTTGAACGGTGTAAAACTATGCTTGCTCGTACGCTTCGGCTGGAAATCGTATGTAGCGTTTCCACCAAACGCCAGCAGTTTATAATACTTGGCACGGTTCAACTGGTCGATGTACAGTTTGAAAGTCGTAGTGGCCGGAAAGTCATACTCCTTGTCGCCAAAGCGAGGGAAGACCACACGCGGAAACATAAGCGAGGTAGACAACCCCACTTCATAACTGTTCATCAGCGAAGAACGGTCTTTACCCGTCTGCCACTCATACGAACCGTCCAACTTTACATTCCATGCCTCACCGCCGCCAAACACATTGTTCTTCGTTACGGTGAACGAAGCTCCCGGTCCGGTCTGGTTATTGCTTTTCATCTTTACGTTGAAGTCCAGTTCGGCATCATAAGGCTTGTCGAGTGCCGCATGAATATTCACATCCAGCGTATCGCACACGAATGTCGTATCACGCGGGGTATACTGCATCTCAAGATAACGGAAGATGCCTACATTATTCAAACGCTCCTGCACGCGGGTCTGACGATAAAGGCTGTAAAGACTCTGCATGGAACGTCTGCGGGAAATACCCGTACTGTCCTGCACCTGACGTTTCTGACGATACGCCTGATAGTTCAGCCATCTGTAAAGCATATTGGGACGTACCCGCAACTTGTCGTGATAATAGATGCGCAGGCCTTTGTAGTCGATACTGTCATTAGGGGTCTGTCCCTGCTTGCCATACAGATAAAAAGCTTTCCTGCCTACATAAAACGGTTTCTCGGCAACGGAAGGCATGCCGGGAGCAGGAACCATGCGCATGGCAACATGTCCACCGGGCACTAAGGTCGTATCCGCCTGATAAGTCAGATAATCGGGACGGAAATAATAACACCCTACATTGCGCAGCAAAGTACTGATACGGGTACGTTCTCCGTCAAGGTCGGTCACGTTGAACTGTTCTCCCGGACTGATGAGCGAGCGGCGCCGGCTCATATTCATAATGCGCAAGGTACGCTCACTGAAACCGTGATAATAAACCGTATCGATAAAATAAGGGTTGCGCATATCCACCGTATATTGCAGCTTCGCTTTCAAAGAATCCTTCGGATCGATGAACGTTTTATAACTGACCGTTCCGTTAAAGTAACCGTAATCGCGCAATAAATTGGCAGCCGCCTTCTGCCGGATATCGGGATTGACAGTGGACATCAGTACGGGCTTCGCCGCAAAGCGGTTGAATATCCACCTGCCAAAGCCTTTCTCATATTTCACAAAGCCATTGTAAATCCATAACCCCATAGGAAAAGGTATGCGAATAGTGGAACTACCCAGCAAAGAATTGTTCGGAGCAGTGGCAAGCGCCGCTTCAACCTCTTCCATGGCAGTCTCGCCTACCGGAGTGGTACTGCGGTTCTCGACAATCATCTTTTTTTGTCCCGTATACAGAATTTCACCTTCCGGCAAGTGCTTGGTTGTGGAACATCCTGCCAGCAACAGTATGCCCGCCATATATACTATCAGTCGTTTCATATCATTCTACAGTTTGCTTCTTCTTTTTCCTGAAGATAAAAAGTTCGCCCAGGCGGTCCATTTTGCGACGAAGCACAAGGCCGACTCCGGTTTCCGTTATTTCCCCGTCAAGCACACTCTCGTAGTTCTTGTCATAGAACACACGGACATAGCGCGTACCGGACGTATCAAGGCGGTACTCAAGCGAAATATTGTCGATAAACGATTCCGCATCATTCGTGGCATTGGCGCCGGTTGTCACCTTACCACCGATGACAATCTGCACACGGTCGTTGAAAAGACGCTGCGAATAGCGGAAGCTATAATCCGTCTGCTTGTCACCCGTTTCGGCTGACGTACGGTCTTCCATACCCATAGTGAAACTTGCGTTGATGCTTTGGAAAGCCGAGCCTGCCAATGAGTTGATCTGGCTTTGGATAACACTGTTCAAAGCACTGCCCATAGACAATCCGCCGCCTTTGACACCACTGTTCATATAAACACCGGTCGCCAGCATGGCAATGGCCTGTTTGCTGCGTTCCTCGGCTCCCATAGCCTGCAACTCATTTTCAATGGTGGCATCATCCGGCGCCGTTATATCGAAAATAAGTTCGGGAGCGTCAAGGCGATTCTTTATAGCTATGGACACATCGAAATTCACCACGCGCGAACCGCCGTCGTCACCATCGGCTACCGAAGCGCGCATACGCTCCGTCGCTTTCAGGTTCAGCGTCGGATTCATCGGGTCGCCTCGCCAGTCCACATAACTGCCGTTGTTAATCTGGAATTCCTTCAACGGAATGATAGGAAGCGAATACTTCATAATTCCGCCCGAAAGCGTATAACGTCCGGTAAGGCTTATATCGCCTTGCGGAGTATACTGCATGTTCAAATCTCCGCCGCCTTCCAATTCAATGAATTTACTGCGGTCGGGACTCAAATCGGCGCGCAGGCGCACGGCATTGTCGATATGTACGGACATAATCATATCCATACCACCCAAAGACATGGCGGGAGCCTCATCAGTGCCCACCGAAGCCGTATCGGCAAAAGAAGTAAAGGTTACCAAACCCTCAAGGCGATCTTCCACTGTCAACGGTGAGTCCGTCAGTACATAGGTAACATCCGTATTGCCCAGCAGGTTCATGTTACCGCGCATGGTCAGGGCATCCAAAGGCCCTCGTACCGTAGCGTTCAAATCGACAAATATCTTGCCGTAGATAAGACTTTCGCGGGTGCGCGGCGCATCCAGCAGCGTATAGTTCTCCGCCAGCAACTTCAAGTCCGCCGTAGGACGTTCCAAATTGCGGAAGTCCACCTTGCCGTTAATGGTAAACGGATTCTTGCTGGTGGTATAAATGGCAAACTTATCAAATATCAGTTGGTTATCCTTAATCTGCACGGGACGGTCGTCAAACCAGTAGCGGGCCCCTGCCTGACGGGCATATACCGATACGCTGTCCAGCGTGATATCTCCGTGCATCCTGGGTTTCTCCAACGGTCCGTAGATGTACATCCCGCCATCGAGGTCACCGGTAAAGGACATCATTTGGTCGGGCACAAAAGCATTGGCAATCTTCATCGGGAAGTGTTCAAAAGAGGTAGTCACTTCCAGCGTGTCCTTTCCGTTCTTCTGCGTCAGTATGCCGTCGGCGGTCATCACTTCCCGGTTGTCATAACTGAAATATGTATTCAGATAATGCGTAGCGCCCTTATCGCCCGGCAGCCATGTGGCTCCCATACCGATGTCTCCTACATGCTGCCGCTCATAGGTCAGTTCATCGATATTGGCTTCGGCTGAAACCTGCAAGGAAGTAGGGGTCTGTATATACTGCGCCTCGGCAGAGAACAAGCCGGTGAGACGGGGCATATAAGGAAGCACCTCGCTCAGTTCGCCCAGTTGGAAACGGCTCAATTCCACGTTCATATTCTGCAATGAAATGCTGTCGTTCTTGTCCGACTGCATACGGAAGCCCAAACCGTTGTCACTATCCATATCGATATTGGCATAGACGCGCATGTTGTTATGCAGATATATCCAATTGCTGTTGTCTACGAAATGGAACTTACGGTATGCGATAACCGGTTCGGCAGGCGTCAGATTAAGCAATACTCCGTTGCCTTTGCCATGTCCCTCCGTCAGCGGGCGGGCATTGACGCCGAACAGCACTCCCGTCTGTCCTTTTCCGTCCACATAATTCACGGTCAGTTCGGCATCTTCACTGCGAATCTCACCGGTCAGCGTACTGCGGAATACGAACTGCGGATTCTTCGGTCCGTTAATCACCCCGCTTTGCAGCATCATCCGGGAAGTATCCTGCTTCACGGCAAAGAAAACCGTATCGAGCTGCAACGAGTCCACACGCAATCCGTGAACGGCAGTCCGTCCGTTAATGCCCCGTGCCGGCGTACTCCCGAAGCGAAGGGTGAAGTCATTGAACCTTATGTTTTTTGTTTTCAGGAAATCGCTGACCGGATTGGCCTGCCCCGCCGTCAACTGCATGCCCGCCGAGGGCAATACCTGCCGCAAGGCGGCATGGTCGAGACGTCTTTCCTCTATCTGTTTCGTCAGAATGGCAACGAACTTGTCCGACTGCCCCAGCAACTCCTCCAATGTGCTGCGGGCACGGAACTGCAAATCCATATCGCCGGCATCCATCCGCAACTTAATGGAATCGCGACGCGCTTCCGCTCCCAGATTGAACGCAACGGGATGCTCCAAAGGTTCGGGGGCAATTCCCAGATTATACAAGTCCAGTTCCTCGACTTTCATGTTCAGCCTGCCGTCCATATATTTACGGTCGAGACGAAGGTCAGCTTCGGACTGCATCTTCAGCAGTTCATTATCGCTCGTCAACCGTACAGAAGCTACCGCAGATTTCAATCCCGCATTCAGGTTCACACCCGACAGATTCCAGCGGGCATATTGCAGTTCGTCCAGTTTGGCTTCCACAAGAGCCGTCGTCTGACGGGAAGCCATATCCACTCCCCTGCCTTTGGCGGTAACATGCGCAGTAAGTGCATAAACAGAATCTTTGGGCAGGAAATGATGAAGCTGTAAGGCATCTATGGCAAGGTCTGCATAATAGACCTCGGTAGACAGGTTGTAAGCAGCATCCAGATTCAGACTGCCTTTGCCCTCCTGCACTTTGAGCAAGGCATTGCATTGAGGCCCGTCGAGCCCGAGACGCGCTACGAGGTTCATACTGTCGGGCACAACGATAGAGCCGTCGGGAGTGACCCCGGTAAGCCCGGTGAGGAAATTAAGGTCTTGCGTCTGCATCTCAAAGTCAAGCCCTCCGCTACGCTTCAAGCTATCCGTAAGGTTCCACAACTCACCGCCACCGCTCAATGAGAAAGCGCCGGGAAGTTCGGCCGTGAAACGGGAAATCTGCATCTGCTTCAGATTGCCTTCCGTACCGGCATGGATTACCAACGGGCGGAAAGGATAAGCCTCTTTAAAGGTTTCGGGCAGTCCGCCGGCAAAGAGCAATACATCCTGCTTGCCGATATTGGCGTTAAAGCGGGCGGACAACTGTCCGGTAGTGGGTATATCGACAAGTTTCCAATAGGTCTGCGCCGTCAGGTTCATCTCGCTGTGCGGGGTCTTGAGCTGCAAATAGGGAACACGGATAACGGCTGAGTCGGCAAAGAGGCGTCCGGTCAGGGAAGTCACCGTCAGTCCGGAACGGTCGTACATGGAGAACTCTCGGATAACGGCATTCATGTCACGGCCGCAGGTCATCACCGAATCTATGCCGATACGGATATCGCGCAATGCGATGTGCGAAGCGTCAAATCCCTCGGCAGGAACGGTTGTGCCCGTATCGTAATTCACGGAAGTCCCCGTAAGGGCAAACTTACGCCAACCATAGAACTGCCGCTTGAGGTCGGCTTTGGCATCCTCTATGCTTGCATCTCCGATAGTGGCTGCCAGGGACATGGAGTCGAGCGGCATCTGCAAATCCACCGACACATTCTTCAGTTTCAGGTTATGCAATGCTATGCGCCAGTTCAAGGCGGTTTCGGTGGTATCCTCCGGAGTTTCGGTAGTGTCGGCAAGCATCACCTGCACGTGGGTATCGCTCAGTTCCACCCGGTTCAGTACGGCATCCTCTTTATTCAGGTCTATGCCGTGACTGGCAAGGAAGAACCGTCCGAGCGTACCTTTTATGCGCATGCCTTCCAGCAGGCCGGAAGAGTTTACGGCCACCCGTTGCAAAGTGATGTCATCCACCTCTACCCTTCCTTTCAATAAGGGCCATGCCTGTACGCGGACGTTCAGGCTTCCGAGGTTCAGCAAGGTATCGGGGTGTTGGATATCAGCAGTATCGCTTCCCGGCTGCACTACCTGAACACCGCGCACAAGCAGGTTCAACGGAAAACGAAGGTCTATCCGCTCTACGGAGATATTCATGCCCGTAGCATCCGATGCTATTGCCGTGGCCTGCTTCCGTATAAAATTCTGTACGGGCGGCACGTAAAGCAATATCATCAATATTACAAATAGGATAATAGGAGTAAGAAGCACCCAAAATGCCCCTTTTAACCATTTTCTTCTCATTGGAACGTAAAGCTGTCATCGATTAATTCGTACAAAGTAAACAATTAATTTTGAGATAAAGTTCCTAAAAAAGAAAAATACTATGCCGCGCCGGTGTTTATGACCACTTATACCGTAATTGCTTATCCTAATCCGTCCGTGTCTGCAAGCGGATAATGTCCTCGATAAGAGCAAGCGAACGCAGTGCCCGCTGCCTCTGCCCGGTGGTAAAAGGAGTACCGCGCAAGCCTTCCAGTATTTTAAGCTCCGCCACCAGTTCCGTAGCGCCAATCAGCGTAAAGAGAGGAATCATCTTGTGCGAAACGGCCGCCACCTCGTCCATATCCGCTACATCCACCGCCTTTTGCAAACGTTCGGCATTGAGGCGGGTTTCGGTAACGAAGCTCTCCATAATGGACTTTGCCGCCTCCGGGTCGTCACCGGAGAAAGCGGTGAGTGCCGAGAAGTCATAAGGAGCATCCGGCGATGAAGCCTCAACCGTCTCCGCTGCTGCTACTTCGCTCCGCACGGCAGATGTTTGTCCGATACCTTCCGCATTCAGTTCCCGGAACAGTTCCGCTACCGTAAACGGTTTGTGCAGGCAACCGGCAAAACCATATTCCTTGAACTCCTCCGGCTTCATATCGCTACGGGCGGTAACGGCTATCACGGGAATGGCCTGCGCCTGGGGCAGATTCGACGCACGCAACAGTTTCAACAGGTCGAAACCGTTGATGGCAGGCATCTGTACATCGGTGAGCAACACATCAAAGGTATCGGAACGCAGGGCATCCAGCAATTCGTCCAATTGCATGCACGATACCGAAGCGATGCCGCTATGCTGGAGCATGGCTGCGGTAAGCGTAAGCTGAATGCGGTCGTCGTCAATCAGCAACACACGGAGCGAAGGTTGTGAAGAAGCGGGCATGCTCTCTGAAAGAGCGGAAGAAGTTCCGGTTTCCGTCTCCTGATATTTCTCGCTGGTATCCTCCGATACCTGTACGGGGAACAAGGGAACACGCAGCGTAAATGTACTTCCCTTGCCCGGCACACTGTCCACGTCAATCGTTCCTTCCAGCAACTGCACAAGCATGCGCACAATAGACAAACCGAGTCCGAAGCCCTCTTTGCCCTGCGCACCGGGAAGGCGGGTAAACTCCTGGAAAATCCGCTCCCTGTCCGCCGGTTCCATACCTTTGCCCGTATCGGCAATGGCCACCACCAGCCGGCGTTCCTCGTAACGCGCCGTCATCGTTATGCTCCCCTCGTCCGTAAACTTCACTGCATTGGACAGCAGGTTGTTGATAATCTGGCGGAGACGGAGCGGGTCGCAGATGTAAGTACTCTCCAGTTCGGGAGCAATATCGCAATGCAACTCCAGGCCTTTGGCAGAAGTCAGCGGTTCAAAACTGACATGAATCTCTTCCAGCAAGCGGGCGGGATGGAAGGTGACCCGGTTTATCTCCGCCTTATGAAGGTCGAGCCTGTGGAAATCGAGCAAATCGACCACCAGCTTCAGCAGATGTTCCGATGAGGTTTTCATATTATCCAGGTAGAAGCGTTGCCGTTCGTCCACCGTCAGACGGGAGAGCAGGTCGGCATAGCCCATGATGGAGCCGAGCGGCGCCTTAAAGTCGTGGGTGATGGCAAGCATCATCTTCTCGCGTGTGGCCAGCAGGTCCTCGGCACGGCGGCGGGCTTCTTCCAGTTCGCGGCGATAGCGGTTGCTGCGCGTAATGTCGCGCCCTATGATTATCAGGAAAAAGACGGAAAGCAGTACCGCGCCGACGGCAATGCCGCTGATTGTCTTAATGGAGTGATGGCGTACGGACTGCTGGTACTCCGCCTCTTTGCGGGCACGCTGCAGGGTTTCCTGTTCGTAGCCTTTCAGCAGACTGTCGATACGGGCGGTCAGCATCCGGTCCATGCGTTGCAAGGTACGCCTGCGGCGCTGTACAATCGCAATGTGCTCCTTCTGCTGTTGTGCCACGGCACGCAGCTTTTCCTGCAGGGAATCCACCGGATTATACACGTTAATCACCGTATCCGTGGCATATTCGAGGGAAGTCTTTACCTGAATGGCGGTATCTTTCTTAGGCGGTACGAACACCTCTCCCAAACGGCGGAAGAATCCTTTCTTCCTGGGCTTGGTAACCACCGTGTCGCGATGCGTAATGATGCGCTGCTGTACGCGCTGGTTTGTCACAAACGAATCCTGCCGGGTAGCGATAATATTTTCTATCTCCCGGGTAGAGACCATGCTGTCGTTCGTCTCGCTCAACACGCGCAGCATGTAAATGGTGTTCGCATCCTTCTTCCGAAGAAGCGTAATGAGACTGTCCGTCCACTGCACGTCCCGGTTATCGGAAAGCATAAGATGCTCCATCTCCCGGTGCACAAAGAACAGGGAAAAGAACAACACTCCCAGCAGCAGAGTGTATCCGACAGCTATCTTTACTTTCGATACGCTATTCATAAGCAGGTAATAAAAGAGTTATGGAGCGACAGGGTGACAAAGCATCGCCCCGTGCATCATCTCGTCCTCATTTTATAGCGGAAGCGCAGCCACAGCATCACCCCGGCACTGGTCAGACCGAACGGGAAAGCCATCCACACGCCGACCAGTCCCCAGCCCAGTACAAAACCGCAAAAATATCCTACGGGCAAAGATATAATAAAATAAGAAATAAATGCAATAACCATCATCGGCTTTACATCCGATATGCCCCGCAGCGCATTGGCAAAGTTGATTTGCAGTCCGTCGCCAAACTGATAAATCAAGAAAGGGAAGAACAAAGAGGCTACCAACGCCGAAGCCTCTGCGCTATCCGTAAACCAGCCGCCCACCTGTCCGCGCATCACAAAAACGATGCTCATAAGCACTACTTCCATAGCCATTATCAGATGGAAACCCGCAAATGTGGAGCGGCGTACATTCTCCATATCGTCTTGCCCCTTGAAATTGCTGACACGCACCGCCACCGCTGCGCCCATACCGTAGTACATCATAAACGTGAATTGCGAGATGGTCAGCATTATCTGATGGGATGCCAAAGCGATAGTGCCCAGCCAGCCCACCATGATGGCGCTAAGGCTGAAAGAGGCCGTCTCCATTCCCATCTGCAAACCGACAGGCCAGCCCAGTGCATTGAGCTTCTTGAACACCGGAAACGACCATCCCATGCGGAAGAACCCGATCCGGTAACGGATAAAGCGGCGGCCGCGCAGCACAATCAACGCAAACACCACCACCATCATAATACGCGAGAACAACGTACTGATGCCTGCTCCCAGCAACCCCAGTTCCGGGAAGCCCAGTTTGCCGTTGATAAGGATATAGTTGCCTATGATGTTCAGCGTATTTCCGCCCAGCAAGATCCACATGGCGGTCTTCGTATCTGTGATTCCGTCCGTAAACTGCTTGAAGCCATTGAACAGCATCACGAAAACCAGCGAAGCAAGCAATACCAGGTAATAAGGTTTTATCAAAGGCATCAGTTCCTCGGGTTGCCCCAGGCGCTCCACGTTGAAGTAGACCACCGTCATGATAAACGTAAGGAGCAATGCCACCAGGACATTCGCCACCAAACTGCACCGCAACGCCTGCCCCGCTTCCGCAAAGCGGCGGTTGCCGTAAAGACTGCCCACGATAGGCGTCAGCCCGTAACTGAAACCGGTACTGAAAATGATGCAAAGCGTAAATACATTGTTCACGAACGAAGCGGCACCCAACTCCTCGGTGCTGTGATGCCCGATCATCAGAGTATCGGCAAAACCGAGAATAATTACTCCCACCTGTCCGATAACAATGGGAAGTCCCAAAAATATCAACGCTTTATAATGCTGCTTATAGCCGGCTATCCAATTCATCATCTTATTGTCTAAAATTTGTTTCAAAGGGAGAAACCATTGTTCCCCTGACGGGAAACCAGAATTTCCTTAGTAAGAAACCAAAGTTTCCCTAATGGGAAACGGGAGTTCCCCCGACGGGAAACGGGAGTTTCCTCAATGGGAAACCGAAGCTTCCTCAACAGGAAACTGAAGCTTCCTCAACGGGAAACCGAAGCTTCCTCAACAAGGAAACCGAAGTTTCCTTAACAGGGAACTTTCGTTTCGTCAAACGGCGCCCTTCCCCTCCTGCAAAGAGACGAAAAACGCTCCCTTTGACTGTCATTTATCACTCTTATAATATAATACTACGGCATTGCTTTCGCAGAAAGTACGCTGCGCCACAGTATGCAACTGCTCCGTCGTAACGGAGCGATAACGCTCTACTTCAAGGTCAATATCTTCCGCCTTTCCCGTCAGCTCGAACCAGGCAAGGTTTGTGGCCACGTTCAGGTAATTGATATTGCCGAATATCTGGGTAGATTCAAACTTGTTCTTAACCTTCTCCAGTTCCTGCCCGTCTACCGGAGACCGCTGCAACTCTTCCAGTTCTTTACGGACGGCAGCTTCCGCCTGCTCCAACGACACACCTGCCGCAGGCTTACCGCTGATTTGCAGCAGACCCGCATCACGCGTACCGCTGATGTACGCGTCGATACCGGAAAAGATATTCTGTTCCTGTACCAAGCGGCGATTCAAACGGCTGGAACGTCCGTTGCTGAGAATATCGGACAGAATATCGAATGCGTAATAATCCGCACCCTCGCGACTACACATGTGATAGCCCATGAACAAGGCGTCCAGCGGCACGTTTCTTTCTACCGTCAGCCGGCGTTCCTGCGTTTGCTCCGGCTCCTGCGGCAATTGCCTCACCGGAACGTCCCGCCGGGGTATGGGAGCAAACCACTTCTCGGTAAGCTTAACGGTTTCATCCCATGAAATGTTTCCCGTCACTGCCAGCACGGCATTGTTCGGAGCATAGAAACGGTAGAAGAAACTCTTTACCTCGTCCAGCGTGGCTTGCTCTATGTGCGAGAGTTCCTTGCCGATAGTAGGCCAGCGGTACGGATGCACCCGGAACGCCAGCGGCCGGAACAGATGCCCCACATCGCCATACGGCTGGTTAAGGCAGCGTTGCTTGAACTCTTCCATCACTACACCGCGTTGCACTTCGAGGCTTTGCTCACTGAAAGCCAGCTCCAGCATACGGTCGGACTCCAGCCAAAAGGCCGTCTCTACGTTCGGCTTCGGAACGGTGAGGTAGTAATTGGTAATGTCATTATTGGTCCAGGCATTGTTTTCTCCCCCCGCCAACTGCAAAGGCGTATCGTAATCGGGAATATGCGCCGAACCGCCAAACATCAGATGCTCGAACAAATGGGCAAAGCCGGTATGCTCGGGATGCTCGTCGCGCGCACCGACATCGTAAACGATGTTCAGCGCCACCATCTGCGTGCTGGTATCCTCGTAGTGTACCAGCCGCAGGCCGTTGGGGAAACAATGCTTATTTATCTTCATACTTGTGTGACAGAGCGAGGCTCTCTTCCCAAAGGTTTGACGCAATTTTGTTTATCAGTCAATCACAGTCACCTTCTCAATCTTCACATCCTCTTCCGGACGGTCGCTGCGGTCTGTCTTTACCTGTTGTATCTTATCTACCACATCCATGCCTTCAACGACTTCGCCGAACACGGTATATTCGCCGTCCAGATGCGGTGTGCCGCCTACAGTGGTATATGCCTTTACCTGTTCCGGCGTGAAACGGAACTCCGGTTCGCCGGCCACCTGAGCCTCAGCCTGCGCGATAAGCGTGTCCTGCAGATTCATCAGCCCTTCCTGGTCACCGTCCTTACGCATCTTGTAGATTTCCTTCATGTGCTTCTGCGCCAAAGCATTGAAAGCATTGTTCAGGCGTGCCTGGTTCATCTGATGTTCCATGCCGAGAAGCGTAGAATCGTTATACACCTTTCCGGTCACGATATAGAACTGACAACCGGACGATTCCTTCTTCGGGTTTACGTTATCTCCCTGACGGGCGGCAGACAGCGCACCTTTCTTATGGAAGTATTTCGGGTAGACGATCTCCGCCGGGATGGTATAGTCAGGGTCGCCGTCGCCTAAGTGTTGTTCCATCGGGGCGTCTTTGGAATTAATGTCGCCTGCCTGTACCATGAATTGTTTGATGACACGGTGGAACAACAGTCCGTCATAGCGATGTTCCTTCACATTTTTGATAAAATTATCACGATGTTGGGGCGTGTCGTTAAAAAGTTTCACTTTGATCTTTCCCATATCGGTGTCGATCAGTACCAGCGTTTCAACCTCTTGCGCTTGCAAATGGACGGATATCAGAGCCGAGAGGGCCACTAAACATATAGCAAACAGCTTTTTCATCTTCATCTTATTTTTGTATTATGGCAACAAAAATAGTGATATTTACTCGTTAAAGCAACCATTTGACACAACCTTTTCCGTTGGCATCTGTTCAAGTTGGTAATTCATCTAAACAAAAAG
>OGNL01000462.1_pt1 | contig 17474 bp, 13 predicted proteins | sample 1573471 | NCBI WGS metagenome assembly OGNL01 (sample SAMEA2582001, study PRJEB24529) | metagenome | biome: Human gut stool | place: China | collected 2011 | reverse complement strand
CGATTGGAGAAAGTGACATATGAGACAATGGATGGTCGCTGCTAAAAAAGCGGATTTTTATGCGATTGCAGAGAAATTTCATGTGGATCCGGTTGTGGCAAGGATTATCAGAAACCGCGAGGTAATCGGAGAAAAAAATATCCGGATTTATCTGGGTGGGAACCTTTCGGACCTGTCAGATCCTCATCAGATGAAAGATATGGACCGGCTGGGGGAGATTCTTGTACAAAAGATCCGGAAACAGGTGCATATCCGGATTATCGGCGATTATGATGTGGATGGTGTGACTTCCTCCCATCTGTTTCTGACGGCTTTGCGGCGTGTGGGAGCAAAAGTGGACGTGGTTATTCCACACCGGATACAGGACGGATATGGGCTAAGCCTGCATTTATTACAACAGGCGAAAGAAGATGGTGTGGATACAATTCTGACCTGTGATAACGGTATTGCCGCTATCGATGAGATTGCGTGGGCAAAAGCACAGAAAATGACAGTACTTGTGACCGATCACCATGCAGTCCCGTTTGAAGAACATGAGGGCAGAAGAACAGAGAAAAAGAGTCTGGCAGATGCCGTGGTAAATCCGCATCAGCAGGACTGCGGGTATCCGTATAAAGAGCTGTGCGGCGCCGGTGTGGCATGGAATGTCATCCGTGTATTGTATGAAAATTATGATATGGACAAAAGAGAAGCGGAAGATCTGCTGGATTTTGTTGCTATGGCAACTGTCTGTGATGTCATGTCGCTCACCGGGGAAAACCGTATTCTGGTAAAAGAGGGATTAAAGAGAATCCGTTTCATGACTTCTCATCCGAAGGATCTGTCGGATGATCTGATCCTTGCCATGAAGGAATGTGATAAGGTATGCAAGCATATGCATCTGCCGCTGCAGTCCGGAAGCTCACGGATTTTAAAAATCATGAACCGGCATTATGATAAAGAACAGTATCTGACGATTGTAAAGAAACTTCGGGAGGCAATTCCGGATATTGCGCTGACGACCGATATTATTGTCGGATTCCCTGGAGAGACAGAAGAAGATTTCCAGGAAACGCTTGAAGTGGTAAAACAGGTGGAATATGACAGTGCGTTTACGTTTATATATTCCAAGAGAACCGGAACACCGGCAGCGACAATGGATGACCAGATTCCGGAAGAGGTGATCAAGGAACGATTTGACCGTCTGCTGCATGAGGTTCAGACAATTTCTGCTGAGAAGGCGGGAAAACTTACAGGTCAGACACTTCCGGTATTAGTTGAGGAAGTGAACGGACAGGATGCATCTCTTGTCACCGGAAAACTGACTAATAATTCAACGGTACATTTCCCGGGAACGGCGGACATGATCGGAACGATCCAGAATGTTGTGCTTGAGGAATGTAAAGGATTCTATTACATTGGCAGACTTGCTTAATGATTCGTGAAAGCAGGATAAAAAAGGATGTATCTGGATTGGAGGATGGGACGGTCTTTATTCGTATGACGGTTATCAGCTGAAGCTGGTCTGTCAGAACCCGATACCGCAGAAGAAGGGGGAACAGATAATCCGTAAATTGGCCATAGACGATTCGTCGCGTATCTGGATGGGAACGTCCGAAGGGCTGGCCTATTGGGACCCCGTTCACGAAAAAGCACATGTCCTGCATTTCACTGTCCCCGGGAGAAAAACTCCAGATGCGCGGATCACCGCTTTGCAGGCAGGCCGTAACGGTCTTTTGTGGATAGGAACGCAACACGGAGATATCTTTTTATGGAATCCGCGAGTGCGGAAACTGCTTCATCTGGCAGATGCGGTGGCCGAAGGATTGTCCATGGTTACCGGTTTTCATGAGGATGCCGCAGGCCAAGTCCGGGCGGTGACTTATGAAGGCACCGTGCATACTTTTGCCCCCCGAAGTGCCGGTTCGGACAGTTGGAGACGAGTTTACCGGCAGCGTCTTCCCTTTTTGAATGGCGCCTGTATCTTATCACTTCTGGTGGATTCCAGACAGCGTTTGTGGGTGGGCACCAATCGCGGGCTTTATGTTCTGGAAAGAGAAAAGCACCGTGAGCTGACTTTTTCCGGCTATGAAGCGAAACTGCTGGTGCCGGATTGCGAAATACGCTCCATGACCGAAACAGAGGGCACGGTCTATCTGGCTACCGACAAGGGCGTGTGTGCCTGTTCGCAGGAGCGGATGTCTTTAAACTGGATCACTCCCGATTATAATCGTCAGAATGCCCTGAACGACCATAATCTGCAAAAGGTGTATTGCGACCGCGAGGGAGGATTGTGGATTGCTTCCTTTTACGGAGGGGTTAACTATATTTCGCCTACAGCCGGAAATTTTCAGGACCACCAGCAGATCAACCAGCTTTTGGGAGGTCATGTCGTGAGCGGCATTGCAGAAGATGCGCGCCACAATCTGTGGATCGGTCTCGAAGATGGCGGGCTGAGTTACTGGGACCGTGCGACCGACCGGGTGCATCATCTGGGTGCTGCCCCCAATGCTTTGTTCCGTTACAGCCCGAAGAACGTGCAGACGGTTTATTGCCATGAAGATGAACTCTATGTCGGCACTTTCGGTCAGGGTATGGATATCATCAACCTGCGTACGGGAGCACAGACGAATTATCGGAAGGATGCGAAGAATCCCGGCTTTTCCAATTCGGTTTATGCCTTTTATAAAGATGCGGAGGGTACCTTGTGGATTGGAACAGCGTCGGGCCTGTACCGTTCGGAGGGCCACCGGTCTCCGGTTGCGGTGGACCGGATTCCTTCGTGCAAGGTGAATGCCATCCGGGCCGATGAAGAAGACAATCTTTGGATCAGTACCCTTTCCGAAGGCTTTTTCTGCATGGACAGGCGTACCGGTCGGGTCCGGCAATGGACATGTGCGGACAGTACCGGAGCAAAGCTTCCTACCAATGAACTGACCACACTGACTCCTTACGGCCAATCCGTATATTTAGGTACTCAGGGATACGGACTTTGGTGTTATGGCAAGAAAGACGGAGTGCTGCTTCCTTTGGCCGAAGAAGTGCTCGGACAACTGTTTATTTTCAGGATCATTCCCGTGCAGGACTACCTGTGGATAACGACAAACCGCGGCTTGTATGCCTATAGTCTGACCACCCGGCAAATCAAACAATACACCTCACACGACGGCTTGCGTACCGATCAGTTCAAGAACAACTCCGGAATCCTTACCTCCGATGGGCTGGTTGTGTTGGGAAGCGTTCAGGGAATCAATACCTTCCGTCCCGAGAAAATCCGTTTCAACCAAGTGCGCCCGCAAGTGTTTCTTACCGGCTTTTTCTTGCAGAACCAGTTGGTGGCAGCAGGAGATGCGGGGTCCGTTCTCCCGGCATCGATAGAATATGCCGGGCATCTGGATGTAGAGCAGAAACACCATAGTATCGGATTCCAGTTTGCCTCGTCCAGCTACAGCGATGTGACGAGCAACCGGTTTGAGTATATGCTTGAGCCTTTTGAAAAGGAGTGGCAGCGCTTGTCGGAGGGAGTACATTCCGTGAGTTATACCAATCTTCAGGCCGGAACCTACACGTTCCGTGTCCGTACGGCCAATAAGGATGGCATCTGGAGTGAGGTAAAGTCGGTCACTGTCCGGGTGCATCCCTACTGGTGGCTTTCCTGGCCCATGAAGATGGTCTACCTGTTTGTGGTGCTCTTGGCCGTTTATCTGTTTTTCCGGGCATACCGAAACAAGCATAAGGAAGAGATCCGTTTGCTGCATATTCAGAAAGAGCAGGAATTATATCATTCCAAAATGGACTTTTTCACCTGTATGATTCATGAATTACGCACTCCGCTTACCTTGATTCTCGGTCCCTTGGAGCATGTCAAGAAACAGACTCCGCCAGCAACACCGGCTTATGCCGATCTGCAAGTCATGGAGCGAAACGGCCGGCGCCTGCTTTCTTTGGTGAACGAATTGATGGACTTCAGGAAAATAGAGGAGAAATCCTATCGCATTCATCTGAAAAGCTGGGATGTGCGTGTTCTGGCCGGGCAGGTGGTGCAGGACTTCCAACCCGAGGTGCAACACCGGAAGCTTGCCTTGGAATGGAATTGCCCGCCGGAAGAATGTTCCGCTCTTTTAGATCAGGAAGCCTTTATCAAGGTGCTTTATAATCTGTTGTCCAACGCCCTGAAATTTGCAGAAACCAAGATTCAGGTGGTGTTGGGAGAATCGTCGGACCGCCATTTCTGGCTCCTTTCCGTAAGTGATGACGGTCCCGGAATAGACCCGCAGCAGCAGAAAAAAGTCTTTGAACCTTTCTATCAGGCCGACAATGCCGGCATGGCGACAGCCGGAACGGGTATCGGACTATTTGTGGCCCGGCGTCTGACGGAACTTCAGAACGGTTCCATTCAGGTCCGTCAGAATCCGGAGAAAGGGTGTTGCTTTGAACTGCTGTTGCCCAAGCAGGGAGAGCTGGTCCGGCAGTCTGATCCCGAAGCGGCCGATGAGGCTCTTCTTCGGCCGAATGACTGTGCGGACAAGCCGGAGGCAGCAGTAGCCGACGGAAAACTGCACCTGCTGATTGTAGAAGACCATAAGGAGATGCAAGAATATATCCGCTCCCTGTTCGTGCCGGAATATCAGGTAGATGTGTGTGATAACGGACAAATGGCCCTGGAGCAGGTCCGTACTCATGAATATCATCTGATTCTGACCGACCTGATGATGCCGGTAATGGGAGGAGTGGAATTGTGTGGCATACTGAAGAACGATGTCAGGACATCGCACATTCCGGTGCTGATGCTGACGGCAAAATGTGATGAAGCCAGTCAGGTTGAAGGCTTCGACTCCGGAGCCGATCTGTACGTCACCAAGCCCTTCTCGGCAGCAGTGCTTCAGGCTCAGGTAAGTGCGCTGTTGCGGAACCGCATGAATCTGAAGAAAGAGTTCTTCCATAATCCCGAGGTACATGCAGAGACCTTGTGTGCCAATCATACCGACCGGGATTTTTTGGAGCGGCTCGATCTGTTTATTGCCGGTGAATTGCAGAACTCCTCTTTGTCTGTAGAAGACATGGCAGCGCACATCGGAATGGGGCGCAGTATCTTTTTTCAGAAAATCAAGGAACTGACCGGAATGACTCCCAATGATTATCTCCGCACTTACCGGTTGAAATGCGCCGCGTCCTTGCTGGCCGATGGCCGTTTGCGGATCAGTGAGATTTGTTATGAGGTCGGTTTTTCCTCCCCTTCATATTTTGCCAAAAGATTCTGCCAGCAGTTTGGAGTTTCTCCTTCTGATTATCAGAAAAGAATGCAGGCCAATCTTCAGCACTCTTGTCAAACATTAAAACAACGTTTATGAGAATCGTTTCTTTACCTTCTTTCCTTCTTTGCTGTTCTGCCTTACCTTGGGTGCAGACCCGGGCAGAACAGGGTGCTCGCCCGAATCTTCTGGTCGTGATGGCCGATCAGTTCCGCGGCGACGCTTTCGGTTTCCGCGGGCGCGAAAGGGTCCAGACACCCGCTTTCGATGAATTTGCCCGGAATGCGGTTGTGCTGAATCAGGCCGTGAGCGGTTATCCGGTTTCTTCTCCGGCCCGCGGCATGTTCCTGTCCGGCGCCTATCCCCATCGCAACGGAGTGCTCACCAATTGCCAGTCGCACTCGGCCGTGCAGGATGTGGAACTGCGTGAAGATCTGACCTGCTGGTCGGATGTGTTGAAGTCTGAGGGCTATCACACCGCCTACATCGGAAAGTGGCATCTGGACAAACCGGTGGAACCGTTTATCGACTGCGCCAACAACCGGGGCAATATGGCTTGGAACGAATGGTGCCCGCCACACCGTCGTCACGGTTTCGACTATTGGGTGGCCTATGGCACGTATGACCAGCATCTGCGTCCACTGTACTGGAATGCCGATGGCGGGCGGCAGGATTTTTACTATGTAAACCAGTGGGGACCGGAGTATGAGGCCAATCTGGCCATAAACTATATCGACAGTGTGGCGCACAGCGGGCAGCCTTTTGCCCTGATGGTGTCCATGAATCCTCCGCACACCGGTTACGAACTGGTGCCCGAAAAATATAAGCGCTATAAGCATCTCAATGTGGATTCCATCGTGCAGACCATGCCGCATCTGCGTGATGCAGACCCCAATTTCGTGAAATATTTCAAACGTAGCCTGCCCGACTATTATGCCTGCATATCCGGGGTGGACGACCAGTTCCGGCGCATCATGGCGAGTCTGGAAGAAAACGGACTGTTGGAGAATACCATCGTGGTGTTTGTGTCCGATCATGGCGACAGCATGGGCATGCACGGAAATATCGGAAAGAATATCTTCTATGAAGAGGCGATGCGTGTGCCGTTCATGGTGTCGTGGAAAGGACATCTCAAACCCAGTATGGACGACGACCTGCTGGTATCATTGGAAGATTTCTGTCCCACAGTCCTTTCTCTGATGGGACTGAAGGAAAAGATTCCGGCCACGGTGCAGACGCGCGACCTGAGCGAGCAGATCCGGGGCAGCCGTAAGAAGATGCCGCGCGAGCAGCTTTATATGCTTTATAGCGAAGTGAACAAGAAAGGCAAGCACCTCACCACCGGTGCCCGAGGTTTGCGTGATGCGCGCTACACCTATGCCGTACGCTTCAAGAACGGAGTGATCACCGAGCGCCATCTGTACGACCGCGGCACAGATGGAGAATCTGGCCGAGAAACAGAGCAAGCGGGCGCAGAAGATGCACCGCCGGCTGAAAGAGTTGTTGGTTGAAAAACAGGACCCGGCAGCCGGAGTACTGTAAGGACCGGTGCCCGATTCCGAATACATAATTTTAAAAGACAATGAAATGAAAGACTTTGCAGCAATAGATTTTGAAACCGCCAATTTTGAACGTACCAGTGTGTGCAGTGTGGGCGTAGTGGTGGTGCGCAACGGTGAGATCGTAGATTCTTTCTATTCCCTTATTCAGCCCGAACCGAACTACTATACCTATCGTTGCACGCAGGTGCACGGACTGACGCGTGCCGACACGGATGAGGCTCCTCTCTTTCCGGATGTGTGGGCGCAGGTGGCCCCCATGATCGAAGGACTGCCGCTGGTGGCGCATAACAAATCCTTCGACGAGAGTTGTCTCAAGGCCGTGTTCCGCTGTTATCAGATGGATTATCCCGACTATGTGTTTTATGACACTTTGCGGGTGGCGCGCCGTGCTTTTCCGAAAGCGCCCAATCATCAGTTGCATACGGTGGCCGCACTGTGCGGTTATGATCTGAGACGGCATCATCATGCTCTGGCCGATGCTGAAGCCTGTGCCTGCATTGCCTGCAAGCTGTTTGCTTCGGTCTGAGAAAGCTTGCGAAGCTCTTCTCTTTCTCTTTGCCGTGGAAAAATTTTACGGTTAGCGCTTCATTTCCATTTTCGTATTTGAATCCTGATAGATTCAGCGTCATAAACTCCTCTATTATAAAAACAAGACAAAAAGAAAGGAGTTTATTTATGAAGACATTCAAATTCGATGAGCCAATAACTGTTTTGACATTTAACGATGTGCGAGAGATGATATGTTGTGCATTCGAAAGGAAGGCCAAGGATGGCATTTATGTGGGCTATGATTCGGAGAGGTATCCTTGTTTTGATGCTGATGACTATGCTTCAGAGACTCGTTCTTACTGGAACTTTGTTTTTGCAACAAGTCTGTATGAACTGAGTCGCAAGCTAAAGGAGTTGCGGGCCATGAGTCCTCTCCACTCAAATTACAACAAATTGACAGGGAAACTGTATCCGATGGCCTATTGGGGAGGTGACAGCCATCATCCGGTTTACGTTATGGAGTACGAGGAGCCGTATTTTTCAGAGTCACCGGATCAACCCAAGGAAGAACGATGGCAGAAGATTGCTCCCAAGGAGGTCGGTGTGCTGGATATGGTCATAGCTTTTGATACTACAGGCTCTATGGCAGCTTATATCGATGCCGTGCGGAAGGAAGTCGCCGAACTGATTCCCCGCCTGTTTCGGGAGAACAAGGATCTGCGTATCGGTATTGTGGCTTTCGGCGATTATTGCGATATGCAGAATGCTCAGGAGTTTGGCGATGCTTACCAGTGCCTGATGCCTACGGACCATGAGAATGAAATCATCAGATTTGTCCGGGAGTCAAAGGATACAAACGGAGGTGATGGTGACGAATTCTATGAACTGGTAATCCGAAAGATTGTGGAAGAAACTCCGTGGCGCGAGCATGCTACGCGGAGCGTGCTGCTTATCTCCGATGCCAAGCCCCATCCGGTGGGCTATTCCTATGAGAATTTCGTAGTGAACAACCCGATAGACTGGCGCGAAGAGGCCCGGAAGGCTGCGCGGATGAAAATCAAGATTGATACGGTGACCATAACCGATGCTCCCTGGTATAAGGAATTGTCGCGGATGACCAACGGTATCTGTGTGCCTTTTGAGAATGGGGAGAAGACGGCCCAGTTGGTGGAGATTGCAGCGATGGCCCGAGGTTCAAAAGAATCGCGCAGCCGTTTCGATGTGCTTGCCAGACATTGTACGGACCATGAGATAAAAAGCATCTTCGAGAGCTACGATGAAGAACGCAACAGATTCGATTGATCTTGTATTTCTTCCTTTTGACAGTTTGTCAATTCGAAGGCTTCAGATTTGAAAATATACGGTGATGCTCCGTCCGGGATTCAAAAATGAGAATCTCAGACGGAGCTTTTCTTTTTAAAAGGTTGATGCACTGGTGAATATGGATCCAAAGTACTGCCCGAAACTGAGAGCAGATAGCGCGGCTGCATGGTTTCCAAGTCATTTTTTGAAGCCTTCCTGATGATTTGTTTCTGTCATCAGGATGAATGTTGCCGGTCATTATGATGAAAAAAGGCATCTATCTCCATAATTTGGGATATTCTCAGTCCGGTTTTAGCACACATATAGAGGTGTTTTTTGCATAAAGGCTGTATTATTATGAGAAAAACCGGTTGCAAAATGGAATATTTATAGATTATTCTTTCTGTTTTGTTTGTTTGAAAGGAAGCAAGCGAAAGCTTATTCCGTGATGGAGCGTCATTTTGTTTGTGTTTCTCCCACTTTGCAGATATTTCTGTTTTACTTCACTACGCTTTTTAAGGACAAGGATTCAGCTATACGATGAATTTGACGCTTAGATAATAATTGTTATGTTTCTTTCAAAAAAACAGATGAAAAAGTTTGCAGCAGATATTCAGTTTTGTAATTTTGTAAACACATCCTCAAAAAATATGGTACATGAATAAGAATAACAGAAAAGAGCATTTGTACGCCACGGCTTTTAAGTTGTTTCTTACAAGGCAATACGAAGGCGTCAGCATATCCGATATAGAAAAGGAATCCGGAATGACCCGCGGAGCAATTACCTATTACTGCAAAGACAAGCTGGGATTGTTTTACGATGTCATACGCCATTACCTGATTGATTCTCAGAATCTGGACTTTAAATTGCAGGAAATGAATTTCGAAAGCCTGAAGGATTTCATGGATGCGTATGTTCAAAGCTGTCAGGAGACGATGGCCAGATTCCGGAAGATTGACGCTACCATAGAGAACGGAAGCCGTGCTTATATGGCTCTGATCCTGCAGGTCTGTAACTTTTTCCCCGACTTGCACCAGCAATATCTGGAAAACCGAAACAAGGAACTGATGATATGGATTAAAGTCATTCAGGCCGCTATCGGAAACAAGGAGATTAAGGAAGATATTGACGTTATTACCACGGCAAGACTGTTCATGAACGTCTTCTACGGACAAGCCTATCTGGATGCACTGAGTATGGGACTGAATACGATGGAATTGAAACTACAGTTCCAGAATATCTACAAATTACTTAAAAAGTAGCAACAGAATCATCGGAATCCATCATTCATTTTCTTTTCTTATCAAAAGAATAGCAATCATATCTTGAATATATTTTATATTGGGAGCTCTCATCCTCTTTTACCTTGTTTAGGCTGTTTCTCCGGATTATATGAATCTTTTAAAACAGAATTCTGTACTTTAAAACGGAGAAACAGCTAAAACAAGATCAATATTTCTCAATCTTATTTTTAAAAATAAATTAATAATTATTAATGTTAATCTATTGGATTTGCATAGTTTCTGCTGATTCTTTTTCTTTATAAAAGAATTATGGGCATAATGTAAATCAAGCTTTTCAGATTGTTTCAATTTATCCGAATTCATTTAATCTTTAAATCATGAAAAAATTAAAAATGTGCGTATGAAAGGAACATGATTATCAGAAATTACGCAAAAGATACAAAGGGATTGCTTGTCCGGATAATCCGGAATATGAGCGTCCGGACTATCCTGCAATCTATCTATTGCAAAAAAAACGAATCAATAGACTGTTTTTTTAAGGGCCAGTTTAATTCCGCCAGTGTCCTTTTTAAAATTTGTAGAACTCACAGAAAATAAGACCATGAAAATGTTACGTAGACTTTTTACCCTGTTGTTGCTTTGCCTTTGGGGCCAGGCTTCTTCCTTGCTTTGGGCCGATGACGGCTATGAATTCCGAGGCGGTACGTGTGTGCTTCGGGGACAGATAAAGAATATGGGCACGATGCCCAAACATCTTACCCTTCATCTTGGGAATTTGTTTTTAAATCAGGATGCCAATTATCTGGTGCAGGTTCGTCCGGATGGCAGCATTCAGGAAAACATTCCTTTACCTCACAGTCAGTTTGCTTATTGGAGCGGATTGAACGGACAGTTTTTCTTAATGGCGGGCGATACGGTCGATATGGTTTATGATGCCGAAAAGGGAATGGAGTTTTTGGGGAACAATGTTACCGCGCAGGTTAACCGTTACTATCCCGCTCTTAGGAAGAAGTTCTTGTCGGAATACAGAACCTCTCCCGGAGAGAACGATTCCAAGAAGGTCTATGATGATTATATAGACTTTAAAATTCAGGTATTCGAGAAAATCAGAAAGGAGATAGACCGGTCGCTTCCTGCGGACTGCCTGCCGCTGACTCGCAAAATTCTTCGGGCTTCTTTGCTGAACGAGCCGGTTTCTGATATTTTAGACTTGACGCTTTATCAAAAAGTTATGCCTACTCTTGGAGGATGGATGGTGAGTGAAGAGAAGCCTTCGCTGGATAATAAGAAACTCTTTCATTTTTTAAGTAAGTATAAAGCCGATTTTTTGGACAACCCTTATTCTATCATGGGCGATAATGCCAGGATACCTCAGAACAGAATGACTTATTACTATGCTCTTTTCCTGTCTTTTGGCGGAGTGACCAGAGAAGCCTTGGTCGATCCGGATAATCCGAACCAGGATCTGGTTGGGTATGGCATCGATTACCTTTTGCCCCAGCATTATGATTCCGGTTTTCTGAAGCAGGCCAAAGCGTTGCGAGATGGTGCGCTTTATACATATAGTGACTTTGTTGAGGAGCAATTCCAGAAGTATCAGAAACGTACGGGTATGGACAATAATTTCTCCTTTCAGGTTGCGCTTTGCCAACATTTCAGAAATGCGTACAAGAATCTGGATGAGTTCAATATAGACCGTCTGACCGAACGGCTTCTTGCCATTATGCCTTATATCACTTATCCCCAGGTGCGTTTCCATCTGTTGCAGTTCTATCGTCAGTGCGTTCGGGAGCAGGCGGTTGAGGAGGAGAAAGCGTTGGAGAACGACAGTGTGTTCCAGCGTATCATCCGTCCCTATGCGGGCAATGTGCTTTATATCGACTTTTGGGGATTGGGTTGCGGCCCTTGCCGTGCCGGAATGCTGCAACAGCGCGAAATCGTAGAAGCCCTGAAAGGTAAGCCGGTGAAGTTCCTGTATATCTGCAATGAGGCGGCCTCTCCCCGTGAATCTGTTGAGGCTTGGTTGAAAAAGAATCAAATTCAGGGTGAGCATATCTTTATCCATCCGGAAGACTGGGCCTATTTGGAGGCTCATTTCCAGTTCTCGGGCATTCCATTTACCTTGATCATGAATAAAAAAGGAAAACTGCTGAAACTCTCAAGTTATGATCTGACTGTGGAGGAATTTGAGCAATTGGCAAACGAGTAGGGCTGACCGGTTGGTCTTCCTATCTGATTATAGAATATTTACACCTAAATTGATACCAGATGATACATGTTTCTTTTTTTGCGAAAAATACCTTTGCCGTGGGTATAGCCGCTCTTTTTATGACAAATGCGACGGCGCAAACTGTGGTGGACTATCCCGGCAGTCTTAATCACCAAGATTGCATTGAGGTTTATCGTACAGCGACGGACCAGAAGCAAACGGTTTTTGATGTTACTGTATATTATCAGCCCGGCTATTGGTTACGATTGTCTTCTTCCGGAGTGCTGCACGGATGCCAGACCGGCAAGACCTACCGTATGGTTAAGGCAGAAGGCTTTGAACTGGATAAGCAGGTGGTCATGCCTGATTCGGGTTGCCGTGATTTCAAATGCTATTTTGAACCTATTGATGCCCGTGACCAGGCCGTACATTGGATAGATCGGAAAAACGATACTTTGTTTACTGCTTTGAATGTGCGTCCGGTTTCTCGTTCCAAAGAGATGTTCGCCTGTCGCATCAAGGGGACGGTTGCAGGCGAACGCCCTTGTGTGCGTCTGTTGTTTTATGATTTTGACCAAGACAATCGTGTGCGGCCACCTTTGTCCATACCGGTGCGTGGAAACCGCTTTGACTATACCTATTACACGGACAAGCCGGAGGTGAAAATGCTGACAAAATGGAATGAGTATATGGAGGGCAGCTGGTATGTGATTCCTTTCTTTGTGGAGCAGGGAGAAAATGAAATTACCATCCTTCCTAAGGGAACGGATCTGGAGTTATGTCGTGCCACGGCTGCGAATCAGGAATGGAAGCGAATCAGACAGGAAACGGATCGAAGGGGAGACGAATGTCGGTTGGACGAGTATTACAAAACCATGAGAGAAATGTCACCGAAGCAGAAACTGACTCCTGAAGCGTTCGCCTTGCATGAGCGGTTGCAGGCTCTTTATGCCCAAAAAGAGAAGCAGGGAGAAGATCAAGCTTTGGACGACAGTATCGATCAGATTTATAAGCAACGCGCTCAGTTGAAGGAGGCACAGAAAATGTATTCACCCGAATATACCCAGCTTCGTGAAAACGTAGACGGTATCTGGTCACTGATTAATCGGACGATGGTCACTCAGATGGCCAAGTCTCCTTCGCTGCCGGCACTTTACCGGTTATATCAGCTGATCGCCGAGGCTATAGATGAAAATTCGCCGGAACTGCGGCCTTACTATCAGATTTATCAAAGGAGCTTTGCCCCTCTTTGGAACGAACATCCTTTGGGAAAGCATCTTGAATATATGACGCAGGCCGGAATACAGATGAAAGTAGGGGAGCAGTATCCGCTTTTTGAGGCCAGAGATCTGGACGGAAAACAGGTTTCTGTGAATGGACTGATCAAAGGGAAATGGGCGTTGATTGACTTATGGGCCTCCTGGTGCGGTCCGTGCCGTCAGCATTCGGAGGATATGATTCCCGTTTACCGGAAGTATGCCGGTAAAGGTTTTACGGTGGTAGGTATTGCCCGCGAACAGTATGTTTCCGATGCGCTGGAGGCAATCCATGAGGACGGCTATCCCTGGGTGCAGTTGATTGATCTGCGTGACGAGTTCTGCATCTGGTTAAGACATGGCATCGGAAATTCCGGTGGTTGCCTGTTCCTGGTGGACCCTGAAGGGAAAATTGCGGCCATCCGTCCCTCTGCCGAAGAGGTAGAAGCTATTCTGGAGCAGCATCTGGGGCATTGATACAGCAGGCAGATTCTGTGACTGCTCCCATTCTTTTCATTTCGATTTTATATTTAAAGACATTATGAGAACGCAACATTTATGGCTTGCCTTGATATTCATGGCACTCGGCATCTGGAAGGGGCAGGCACAAAAGATTCAGATCTGGGACCATCCGACCACAGAGTATGGTAATGTTTACTTTGACGGATTCTTCAATATCGCATTGGATATTACTAAAGTGGAACTGAAAGAAGACGAGACTGCGGTTTATGCCACAATTAGGCAACGCTCTGATTATCCCGATATGGATCAGTTTCAGTTTTCAAAAGACACCTATCTTCTGGCGGACAGTAAGTGCTATCCGGTGGTGTCCGCCGAAGGAATAGAATTCGACAAGTTCCGTCAGACGGAAAAGAATGGCCGACTTGACGTGGTCTTCCACTTCCGCCCATTGCCCAAGAACACAAGGTCGTTCGATTTTATCGAAGGTGAGGGACAGGGAGCCTTCCAGATAAAAGGCATCAAGCCGGTAGAAGAGAGATGGAAAGAACTCTTCCCGTCTTATTGGCGTGATGAACAGACCGGGGAATGGGTGATTGCTTTCCTCGGCAATCAGGCCATCTATGACAATAAGGTCTGGGATATGGAAGCGGAACTCCGTCATCGGGGAAAAGAGGCGGAAATCACGCTGACTCATGAAGGCGAAACGATCAAGGTGCAAGTAGGTAAGAACCGGAATGGGCGGCGCACGATGCGGATGGGCAAGCAGAAGCGAACGCTGTCCATGATTACCGGTCGCTTTATGCCCGATTATCCCGAGAAGGATATGCGCACTGATTTTGTGGATCTGGGCAATAAAACCGATACTGTTACTTTTATGGGTTGGTTAAAGGACATGCCGGAAACTGAAAAAGCCAAGAAACAGGTTCGTGTGAGTTACACTGATTTTGTTACGGATAAACAGGTGGAGTACATGGCGCAGCTTGATTCGCTCGGTCGTTTCTCCATAAAGATTCCGTTGACATGCAGCCATGAATTTTTCTTCGATTGGGATCTGTGCTACCTTCGCACGGTTTTTGAGCCGGGAAAGACCTATTTCCTGCTCTATGACTTCAAGGAAGGTCGCCGCCTTTTCATGGGTGATGATGTGCGTTTGCAGAACGAACTGCTTAAATACCCTTTGGAATGGTTCAATGTTCGCATGGAACGGGGCGATGACTTGGATGAGTTTCTGAATGCTACCGACAGTACGCTTAAGGCTAAATATGCATCTCTGGATACCTTATGCCTCCAGCATCCTACACTCTCCACACGTTTTAGCCAGTTATGCAAGGACAATATGGCTGCTCAAGCATCGTTCGAACTGGGGCAGGCACGATTCCGTACGCCGACACATTGTCTGTCGCCTCGTGCCCGCCAATATGGTTATGAACATTTCTGGAAGAAGATGTCCAAACCCTACGCATTACACCGTGACTGGAGAATGTTCATTCGTGACTATGCAGATGATATAGCTGAAGAAAGTTTGGCTGCCACTTACTCTTTTGATGTATGGGATTTCATGGAGGAGATCGCGTCCAATACCGAGGAACTTGATATCCTGAAAAACTGTAAGTCGTGGATGGAAGAGAGTAATGCCCGTCTGGCTTCTGTAGAAAGTGCGGAGGAAAAAAAACGCCTGATGGAGCAAAACGAGAAGGAGGATGAAGAGCGGTTCAAAAAGGTAATTTCTATCCTCAATTCTCCAAGAGCAAAGGAAGTAATAGGAAGAAAGATGTTCGTGGAAGATATGCGCCGGAAAATCCATGTGCTCGATTCGATAGGCACAGACTCTTTCATCAAGACGGTCCTTCTTTATGAGGATGTATATAAAAGAATCGACTATACCCGTAAGCCACTCCATCAGGAAATCATGGACTCTTTAGTCCTATGGACCGGCAATTCACCTGTCTTGCAGGGAATCAGGGAGAAAAACGAATTCTACACTGCTCTTGCCAAACGTTTTCTGGATCAGCTGGTTTTGAAAACAGGTTCGGAAGTGGAAGGCTTGCAGGATGGGAAGGAGATTCTGAGCAAACTCACGGAGCCTTATCGTGGCAAGTTTATCCTTTTAGATATTTGGGGTACCTGGTGCGGCCCTTGCAAAGACGCACTCTCACATTCACAGGAAATGTATCAGCGGTTGGCCAAGTACGATATCCAGTATATGTATCTTGCCGATGACAGTCCGATAGACACGTGGGAGAATGTGATTAAGGAGTATAATGTGACGGGGGACAATGTGGTTCACTTCAATCTTCCTCCGGAGCAACAAGAAGCTATTGAGCGTTATCTCAAGATTTTCGCTTTCCCTACCTATAAGGTGATTGATCCGGAGGGCCGGGTACTTGATGTCAAGGTAGACCCTCGTAATCTGGAATCTACCGAAAAGTTGTTCCAGCTGCTCACCGGAAAATAATATCTTGGAGAAGAGAGACATATTATCTTTTTTAGAAAGAAAGTATTAATAACTTTTTGAAAAAGAAGATAAACGGGCAATGCATGGGGATAGCCTCTCTTTTATATCTTACTTTTCTAATCTCGGAATAGAAGACTGTATGAGTATTCCCATTCTTTCCAATTTGGCAAACTTTGGAAAGAATGGGAATACTTTTTTGTTATTTCTGACATGGAACATATCGTCAAAGGTTCTGTTTTCTTTAAAAACATTTATCTGTGGTAGGGCAAGAATTCAGGCGTGAGAATAGGGGTATTTCTTGAGCGTTTCGTTATTATAATCAATGAGAATGATTCAAATGCGATAAGGTCGATATGCCGAAAACTGGTATGCAACGATTGACTTCATCGCATTATTGGGTAACTATTAAAAGAAAAAAGTATGAATGTTTTTAAGAAATCTCTTTTGTTTGTTGTATCGCTGCTGTGTGTGTTTATGGGATATTCCTGTTCAGAGGATGTTCCTGATTTGACTGTGGTTCGTGTGCAAATAGAAGCCAATACAGACGAACCGGTTAGAATTTATGGAATGAAGGGTAGTCCGGAAGGAGGAGTTGTCATAAGGAAGAATTTTGATCAGACATTTCAGTTGGAAAGGAATAATGTTTTTTCTATTGAAGCCAGATGCAAGGATGAGAATACCTTAATAATTATCAAAGTATGGATAGGTGGACGGCTTTGGGCATATACGTATGGTAATAAATATCTGACAACCGGTTCCATTTCACTGATTCATTAGAATAGTGGAACGGAAAGATATTTTTATTTTATATAGAACCTAATAAGGTGACGTTTTTTCTTATGTAATCTTATAACATAAGGAGAGATAGTAATATTCAAGGAACGCATGTCCAGAAGAATAAGCCTTCAGACTTTGTTTTTCTGAATTTATATTTCTAAATTTGTGGAATGCAGCGTGGGGTGCAATGTGCGCTCGTAATGGGTGTTGTTCGATGGGGCGGTGCGGACCGTTTCCACTTGGATGGCTCTTTCGTCGGTTTCCCGGAGAGAATGATGCTGTCGAAGGATGGAAGGAACAGTGCCGGATTCTGAATATGCTATGCTGTAACCTGAGTTTGGGCATAATCCGAGCCGTGGCATCATCCCGATTTTGCATCGCTGTATCCCTGTCTTTTTCATGGGAAATAAGAATGGAATAAAATTTATTACCTTAATTATATACAGAAAATAAATTGAATATGAGTTTGAAAATCGTTGTACTTGC
>OGNL01000461.1_pt1 | contig 17505 bp, 10 predicted proteins | sample 1573471 | NCBI WGS metagenome assembly OGNL01 (sample SAMEA2582001, study PRJEB24529) | metagenome | biome: Human gut stool | place: China | collected 2011 | reverse complement strand
GAACGTGGTGAAAGGTGTTGTTTCCGTTATGCTGGTGCTGCTCCTCGCGGGCTGCAGCGAGACCGTCTCCCCGCCGACGCAAAAAGCGCAGCGCGCTCGTATTACGCCGCAAACCACGCTCAATATGGCGCAGCTTTGCAAGGATCAGGCCGCTATTCGCTACAACACGCAAACGCAGCTCGTTGACGTGAACCATTTTGAACAATTCCAGGCGAGCTATGAGCTTTCTGGCCGTACCGGCAAGAATGAGCGTTTCATCTGTTCCTTTGACCCGGACGGCCAGTTTATGCATCTTTCGATGCGCTGAATCGACCCCGCCTGGCGTAAATTTCGTCCGTTTTCCTGAAACAACGCCGTTTCGTACTGTATATCTCGCAGCCAGCGGGTATACTGACTCCTTCCTTTAAATCCACACGTATCCAGCACGAAATCATATGCAAAAGTTTGATACCAGGACCTTCCAGGGCCTGATCCTGACCTTACAGGATTACTGGGCTCGTCAGGGCTGCACCATTGTTCAACCACTGGACATGGAAGTCGGCGCCGGCACCTCTCACCCGATGACCTGCCTGCGCGCGTTAGGACCGGAGCCGATGGCGACCGCCTACGTACAGCCTTCCCGTCGTCCAACCGATGGCCGCTATGGCGAAAACCCGAACCGTTTACAGCACTACTATCAGTTCCAGGTGGTGATTAAACCCTCTCCGGACAACATCCAGGAGCTGTACCTCGGGTCGCTGAAAGAGCTGGGTATGGACCCGACTATCCACGACATTCGCTTTGTCGAAGACAACTGGGAAAACCCGACGCTGGGCGCCTGGGGTCTGGGCTGGGAAGTGTGGCTCAACGGCATGGAAGTGACGCAGTTCACCTACTTCCAGCAGGTCGGCGGCCTCGAGTGTAAGCCGGTGACCGGCGAGATCACCTACGGTCTGGAGCGTCTGGCGATGTACATCCAGGGTGTGGACAGCGTCTATGACCTGGTCTGGAGCGATGGCCCGCTGGGGAAAACCACCTACGGCGACGTGTTCCACCAGAACGAAGTGGAGCAGTCCACCTATAACTTCGAATATGCCGACGTCGACTTCCTGTTCACCTGCTTCGAACAGTATGAGAAAGAGGCCCAGCAGCTGCTGGCGCTGGAGACCCCGCTGCCGCTGCCGGCCTACGAGCGTATTCTGAAAGCGGCTCACAGCTTCAACCTGCTGGATGCGCGTAAAGCCATCTCCGTCACCGAGCGTCAGCGCTATATCCTGCGCATTCGCACCCTGACTAAAGCAGTGGCGGAAGCGTACTACGCTTCCCGTGAAGCGCTCGGCTTCCCGATGTGCAACAAGAATAAATAAGAGGCGGCCATGTCTGAGAATACTTTTCTGGTGGAAATCGGCACTGAAGAGCTGCCACCAAAAGCGCTGCGCAGCCTGGCGGAATCTTTTGCTGCGAATGTGACCGCGGAGCTGGATAACGCTGGCCTTGCGCACGGTAAAGTGGAATGGTTTGCCGCCCCGCGTCGTCTGGCGCTGAAGGTGGCCAACCTGGCGGCGGCGCAAGCCGATCGCGAAGTGGAAAAACGCGGCCCGGCTATTGCCCAGGCGTTCGATGCCGAAGGCAAGCCAAGCAAAGCGGCCGAAGGCTGGGCGCGCGGCTGCGGTATCACCGTCGATCAGGCCGAACGTCTGACCACGGACAAAGGCGAGTGGTTGCTGTATCGCGCCCATGTGAAGGGCGAAAGCACCGAAGCGCTGCTGCCGAACATGATTGCCAGCTCGCTGGCGAAGCTACCGATCCCGAAACTGATGCGCTGGGGCGCGTCTGACGTCCACTTCGTGCGTCCGGTACACACGGTGACTTTGCTGCTGGGTGACAAAGTGATCCCGGCCACTATCCTCGGTATTCCGTCCGATCGCGTGATTCGCGGCCATCGCTTTATGGGCGAGCCGGAGTTCACCATCGACCATGCCGACCAGTACCCGCAGATCCTGCTGGAGCGCGGTAAAGTCATCGCCGATTACGAACAGCGTAAAGCCAAAATCAAAGCTGATGCGCAAGAGGCGGCGCGTAAGATCGGCGGTCAAGCCGATCTGAGCGAAAGCCTGCTGGAAGAGGTCACCTCGCTGGTGGAATGGCCGGTGGTGCTGACGGCGAAGTTCGAAGAAAAATTCCTCGCGGTGCCGTCTGAAGCGCTGGTTTACACCATGAAGGGCGACCAGAAGTACTTCCCGGTCTACGACAACGCCGGCAAACTGCTGCCGAACTTTATCTTCGTGGCCAACATCGAGTCCAAAGATCCGCAGCAGATCATCTCCGGTAACGAGAAGGTGGTCCGTCCGCGTCTGGCCGATGCCGAGTTCTTCTTCAATACCGACCGTAAAAAACGTCTGGAAGATAACCTGCCGCGTCTGGAAACCGTGCTGTTCCAGCAGCAGCTGGGCACCCTGCGCGACAAGACCGATCGCATCCAGGCGCTGGCGGGCTGGATTGCCGAACAGATTGGCGCTGACGTGAACCACGCAACCCGCGCGGGCCTGCTGTCCAAGTGCGACCTGATGACCAACATGGTCTTCGAGTTCACCGACACCCAGGGCGTGATGGGGATGCACTACGCGCGCCATGACGGCGAAGCGGAAGACGTGGCCGTGGCGCTGAACGAGCAGTATCAGCCGCGATTTGCTGGCGACGCGCTGCCATCTAATCCGGTGGCCTGCGCGGTAGCGATTGCCGATAAGATGGACACCCTGGCGGGTATCTTTGGTATCGGGCAGCATCCGAAAGGCGATAAAGACCCGTTTGCGCTGCGTCGCGCCGCGCTGGGCGTGCTGCGTATCATCGTTGAGAAGAACCTGGATCTCGATCTGCAGACGCTGACCGAAGAAGCCGAAGTCGATACCCACATTCGTGTTGTAGCTCGTCTCCCAAGACAGCTTGTCATTGGTGACGGTAGTGATTGTACCGCCCGGGTTACCCATGTACTTACTGGTATAGCTCATCAAGCTCATATAGCCGTAATTGTCCGAAGGCAGCGTACCGTTAATACCATAAGAGGCACGTATACGCAGGTTGCTCAGGAAAGAATATTTGCTCATAAAACCCTCGCGCATGATGTTCCACGCTCCTGCCACTGACCAGAAGTTTCCCCAACGTTCCTGCTTGCTGAGCCGGGAAGAACCGTCGCGGCGGTAAGAACCGGAAATGAAGTAGCGTTCATCGTAATTATAATCCAACTTGGAGAGCACGGACACCATCGAGTTTCCCCAGGAATATCCGGCAGAAGTCTGCGTTCCGGCAGTAGAAACTGTATGAATGGTGCTGACCGCAAGATTGCTTCCTGTGGCACGCACATAGTCTGTCTTGTTCTTCTCCGCTTCGAAACCCACCATGGTGCCAACTGTGTGTTTGTCGAAGGTGCCGGTATAATTGGCGGTAGTGGAGGTAACCATCTTCTCGTATGTAGTACGGTATTCGTTGACATTCCCATTGTCTGCCGAGCCTTTATAGTGATTGGCACTGTAATAGATATAGTCTTTTACAGTAGTATTGTCGTAAGAGTAGATAGAACGAAGGTCCAGGCCCGGCATCAGATGCAGGGTGAGCGTCTCCGCAGCTATGATTTTGGTACTGGTAGAACCGTTCTCCCACTCTTTGTCATAATAAAGCCCATTGTAGGCGTAGCTACCGTAACGTTCGGTCCAGAGCTCGCCGGTCTTGTAATCAGTGGGCCAGTAGAGTCCCCACAGCAAGTTACGGGTCTGCATGAAGTAATTACTGCCCGTGTTGCGTGTATCATTATAACCGCTTTTCTTGGTACGCGCCAGGCTGGCATTGGTGGTCAGTTCAAGGAATTTCCCCACCTTCTGGGTGAGGTTCAGGCGACCGGAAACACGGTCGAAGCTGTTCATCTTCAAACGTCCTTCGTCCTGGGTATAGGAAAGGGAAGTGTAATAGTTGGTATTCTGCGTAGCACCGCTGACGGACATATCGTAGGTCTGGTAAATGGCGGTACGGAAATATGCCTTGTCCCAATCGTAGTATTTGCCTCCACGCCCGGAGTTGTCGTACTCAAGGATATTGACGTTCTCGTAAGCTCCCGTACCATTTGTGGTAAATTGGTAGCCATGTTTGTTGAAACGGCTGTTCAACTGGCCTATGGCATAGGCTGCCGCCTTTTCGTCCGTTTCGCCCTTACCACTTGTACGGGCATCGTGAAATACGGTGTAGAGCATATTCACATTCTCCTGTACGCTGGCCGTTTCATAGTTGTCCGTTGCCCAGCAGGGCGTGAAGCCCACTTCGGCTTTCAGCGTCACCACCGGCTTGCCAATCTGTCCTTTTTTGGTAGTAATCAGAATGACGCCGTTTGCCGCACGCGACCCATAAAGCGAGCTGGCCGCCGCATCTTTCAATACAGAAATAGATTCGATGTCTTCCGGGTTCAACGTATTCATGATGTTGTTGGTAGAATAGAGCTCACCGCTCATCTGCCCCGTATTGCCCGAAGAGACCGGAACACCGTCCACTACATACAACGGTTCATTCCCGGCATTCATAGAACCTATGCCACGGATGCGGATGGCCGGTGCGGAACCCGCCTGGCCGGAATTATTCGTCAGTTGCAAGCCCGCCACTTTACCGTTCAACGCGTTTTCAAAGCTGGTCGTCGGAATGTCTTTCAGCGCATCCGCTTTCACTAAAGAAGCCGAACCTGCATAGCTGCTCTTTTTGGCCGTGCCGTAAGCCACCACCATCACTTCATCCAGCAGTTCCGAATCCGATTTCAGCACCACCTTCATAGCAGGCTTTATGGCAGCTTCTACTTTCTGCATACCTACAAAAGAGACAATCACTGTCTTTGCCGTGCCCGGCACATTCAAGATTGTAAATTTACCTTCGATATCGGTCACGGCCCCCAGCGTTGTACCCTTCACCAATACCGATGCCCCAATAATCGGCTCATTGTTGTCCTCGGCAAATACTGTTCCCGAGACCGTAGACGTCTGAGCCATCACTCCCGCCCCCATAACCAGGCAGACAATGATTAACAAGAAGAATTTCTTTCTCATGCTTCTCTTCCTTAAAATTAGTCAATCAAAACACTTTTTAATATCCAAACGTTGCAAAGGTATGTATCTTTTTCAAAAAGAAAAGCAATAGTATTCAAAAAGCTTCATTTTGATTGTATTTTAAGCTAAACACAAGCAATATGTCTATAGCCTAAGCATTCCAAGCAATAAGTATGATGCTGGATACGGAAATATAAGCAATGCCAAAGAAGATATATCCGGATTTTAAGATATGACACGTCCCGGCATACAACTTTTTTCGTAACTTTGCACAGTTTTAAAATACACTGAACGAATGGAGTTTAAGTATGACGTTATTGTAATCGGCGCCGGACACGCAGGATGCGAAGCCGCTGCCGCTGCTGCAAACCTGGGTTCGAAGACTTGTCTTATCACAATGGATATGAACAAAATCGGACAGATGAGTTGTAACCCGGCAGTGGGAGGCATCGCCAAAGGACAGATAGTACGCGAAATAGACGCCTTGGGAGGATATATGGGATTGGTGACAGACCAGACAGCCATACAGTTCCGTATACTGAACCGTTCCAAAGGTCCCGCTATGTGGAGTCCGCGCGCGCAGTGCGACCGCAACAAATTCATCTGGACATGGCGCGAGATTCTGGAGAATATTCCCAACCTGCACATCTGGCAGGACACCGTACAGGAAATCCTCGTTGAAAACGGCGAGGTAACCGGACTCACCACCGTTTGGGGAGTGACCTTCCGCGCCAAATGCGTCGTACTGACTGCCGGGACTTTCCTGAACGGACTGATGCACGTAGGGCGCACCATGCTTCCGGGCGGGCGCATGGCAGAACCCGCATCTTACCAACTGACCGAATCCATCGCCCGGCACGGCATCATATACGGACGAATGAAAACGGGAACCCCCGTACGCATCGACGGACGGAGCGTGCATTACGAAGATATGGAGATTCAGGAAGGAGAAAACGACTTCCATAAATTCTCCTTTATGAACAACGGCGTACGCCACCTGAAGCAACTGCCGTGCTGGACCTGCTTCACCAATGAAGAAACACACCGCATCCTTCGTGAAGGACTGCCGGATTCTCCCCTTTTCAACGGGCAGATTCAAAGCATAGGGCCCCGCTATTGCCCCAGTATAGAAACCAAAATCGTAACCTTCCCCGACAAGGAACAGCACCAGCTTTTCCTGGAACCGGAAGGTGAAACGACGCAGGAGCTTTACCTGAACGGCTTCTCTTCTTCCCTGCCGATGGACATACAGATTGCAGCGCTGAAAAAGATTCCGGCATTCCGCGACCTCGTGATTTACCGCCCCGGCTACGCAATAGAATACGATTACTTTGATCCCACCCAACTGAAACATACGTTGGAAACGAAGAAAATCAAAAACCTATTCTTCGCCGGACAAGTAAACGGAACGACCGGCTACGAAGAAGCTGCCGGACAAGGAATCATTGCAGGTATCAACGCGCATATCAATTGCCACGGCGGAGAACCGTTCACCCTGGCACGTGACGAAGCCTATATAGGCGTATTAATCGACGATTTGGTTACCAAAGGCGTCGATGAGCCTTACCGCATGTTTACTTCACGTGCGGAATACCGCATCCTGCTCCGCATGGACGATGCCGATATGAGGCTGACCGAAAGAGCCTGGAAACTGGGACTTGCCAAAGAAGACCGCTACGAACTATTAAAGAGCAAGCGCGAAGCCGTTACAAGCATCATAGAGTTCACCCGGAGTTATTCGATGAAACCGGCATTAATCAACCCGGTGCTGGAACAGCTCGGCACTACCCCGCTCCGCCAGGGATGCAAGTTGGTAGACTTAATAAACCGTCCGCAAGTAACCTTGGAAAACATGACAGAACATGTCAGTGCTTTCCGTCGGGAACTGGACAAGATTACGGAACAGGATAAAGTTGCAGACAGAAGAGACGAAATAGTCGAAGCTGCGGAAATACTTATCAAGTACGAAGGCTATATCGGACGCGAGCGAATCATAGCAGATAAACTGGCACGGCTGGAAAGCATAAAGATTAAAGGAAGGTTCGACTATAATTCCATCCAGTCTCTTTCTACCGAAGCCCGCCAGAAGCTGGTGAAGATAGATCCGGAAACGATAGCCCAGGCAAGCCGAATCCCGGGAGTGTCTCCCAGCGATATCAACGTGCTGCTGGTGCTTTGCGGGCGATAAGGGGCAACGTTCCACGTGAAACAAAGAATTCAATAAACGTATTAAATAAACTGATTATGAGCAAAGAAACACTTGCCAAGACCATTCGGGAAATTCCCGACTTCCCCATCCCCGGGATTTTATTCTACGATGTGACCACTCTGTTTAAAAACCCGTCGGCGCTGCAAGAACTTTCAGACACCTTGTATGAAATGTACAAGGATAAAGGGATAACCAAAGTGGTAGGTATAGAATCCAGAGGCTTCATCATGGGCCCCATTCTCGCCACCCGCTTAGGTGCAGGATTCGTACCCATGCGCAAGCCCGGAAAGTTGCCTGCGGAAACAATCGAAGAAAGCTACGACAAAGAGTACGGCAAAGATACGGTACAAATCCACAAGGATGCCATTGAGCCGGACGATGTAGTATTGCTGCACGACGACCTTCTGGCTACGGGCGGAACAATGGAAGCAGCCTGCAAACTGGTGAAGAAACTGAACCCTAAAAAGGTATATGTAAACTTCATTATCGAATTGAAAGAGTTGCATGGAAAGGATATATTCAGCAAAGATGTAGATGTAGAATCGGTATTGACACTCTAAAGAAACAACCGGGTGGTAAAGCAATCACATCGCTGCATGAGAATGTATCGCCGCATGCTCTTGGCATCGTATTGCTTTACCACCTTTTTCTTTACTACCTTTTTCTTACGATATGGACGAACTAAAAACAAATGATTACCTGAAGGGTATCGTTCTGAACCTTCCCGAAAGTCCCGGTATTTACCAATATCTGAATGCCGAGGGAACGATTATATACGTAGGGAAAGCAAAAAACCTGAAGCGCCGGGTCTCTTCCTACTTCAACAGAGAACATGAACCGGGAAAGACACGGGTACTGGTGAGCAAGATTGCAGATATCCGGTATATCGTGGTCAACACGGAAGAGGATGCCTTGCTGCTGGAGAACAATCTTATCAAGAAATACAAACCCCGTTACAACGTACTGCTGAAAGACGACAAGACCTACCCGTCCATCTGCGTGCAGAACGAATATTTCCCCCGCGTATTCAAGACGCGGCGAATTATACGCAACGGTTCTTCCTACTACGGCCCGTACAGCCACATACCATCCATGTATGCAGTGCTCGACCTCATCAAGCATTTGTACCCGCTACGCACCTGCAATTTGAATCTCTCGCCCGAAAACATCCGGGCAGGGAAATTCAATGTATGCCTGGAATACCACATCAAGAACTGCGCAGGCCCCTGCATAGGCAAGCAGAATCAGGAAGAATACCTCAAAAACATCGCCGAAATAAAGGAAATACTCAAGGGAAATACCCAGGAGATAGAGCGGATGCTGTATCAGCAGATGCAGGAGCTTGCTGCGGAAATGAAGTTTGAAGAGGCGCAGAAAATCAAGGAAAAGTATCTGCTGCTGGAAAATTACCGTTCCAAATCGGAAGTGGTAAGCAACGTATTGCACAATATCGACGTGTTCTCCATCGAGGAAGACACCGATGAAAAGTCCGCATTCATCAACTATCTGCATATCACAAACGGGGCTATCAACCAGGCTTTCACCTTTGAGTACAAGAAACGGCTGAACGAAACGAAAGAGGAGCTCCTGTCACTGGGCATTATCGAGATGCGCGAACGGTACAAGAGCCTTTCCCGCGAAATCATCGTGCCCTTTGAGCTGGACATGAAGCTTAAAGACGTCATCTTTACCATCCCGCAACGCGGTGATAAGAAGAAATTGCTTGAACTCTCCATCCTTAACGTTAAACAATATAAGGCCGACCGTCTGAAACAAGCGGAAAAACTGAATCCGGAACAACGCACGGTACGCCTTTTAAAGGAAATCCAGCAAGAATTGCACCTCGACAGGCTGCCTATGCGGATAGAGTGTTTTGACAACTCCAACATCCAAGGCTCGGACCCTGTTGCCGGATGCGTTGTCTTCATCAAAGGAAAGCCGTCCAAGAAAGACTACCGGAAGTATAACATCAAGACTGTGGAAGGACCGGACGACTATGCATCCATGAAAGAGGTTGTAAAACGGCGTTATCAGCGCGCTATCGAGGAGAACGCTCCCCTGCCCGACCTTCTTATCACCGACGGCGGAAAAGGGCAAATGAGCGCCGTAAAAGAGGTTGTCGACGAACTGAACCTTGACATCCCCATTGCCGGACTTGCCAAAGACGGGAAACACCGCACATCGGAACTGCTGTACGGTTTCCCGCCGCAGACCATCGGACTGAAACAAAACTCTCCCCTTTTCCGCCTGCTGACGCAAATACAGGACGAGGTACACAGGTTTGCCATTACCTTCCACCGCGACAAGCGCAGCAAGCGGCAGGTAGCTTCGGCCTTAGACGAGATAAAAGGGATTGGAGAAAAGACAAAGAACGCTCTGCTAAAGGAGTTCAAAAGCGTAAAACGTATCAAGGAGGCATCGGCGGAAGATATTGTCAAAGTGATTGGCGAGGCAAAAGCGAAAATCATAAAGGACTATTTTACAGACAAATAGTCCTTCAATACAAATTCTTGTCCCACACCGCGGCAATCACGAATTTATTCGTAACTTTGCAACCTGCAAAATAATTTTTTAGGACTAAAACATGAGAGTAGTTATACAACGTACCGGGCATGCGTCTGTCACAATCAACGGAACCTGTAAGTCCGCCATCCGCAAAGGATTTATGATATTGGTAGGCATAGAGGAGACGGACGGCAAGGAAGACATCGACTGGTTGTGTAAAAAGATTGTCAACCTGCGTGTTTTTGACGACGAAAATGGCGTTATGAATAAATCCATACTCGACATTGACGGTGAGATATTGGTAATCAGCCAGTTTACGCTGCACGCATCTACCAAGAAAGGCAATCGCCCCTCTTACATACGGGCGGCAAAACCGGAAATATCCGTTCCGCTGTACGAACAATTCTGCAAGGAATTGAGTTTTGCATTAGGTAAAGAGATAGGTACCGGCGAATTTGGAGCCGATATGAAGGTAGAATTAGTGAACGATGGCCCTGTGACCATCTGTATGGATACAAAAAACAAGGAATAATGACGTTAAAAGAAGCACAACAAGAAGTGGACTCCTGGATAAAAAAATACGGAGTACGCTACTTCAGCGAGCTCACCAATATGGCCGTATTGACCGAAGAAGTCGGCGAGCTGGCACGAGTTATGGCACGCAAATACGGCGACCAGTCTTTTAAGGAAGGAGAGAAAGACAACGTTGAAGAAGAAATCGCGGACGTCCTTTGGGTACTTCTCTGCATTGCCAACCAGACCGGTGTAGACATCACCGAAGCATTTGCACGCAGCATCGAGAAGAAAACCAAACGCGACCAGGCAAGACATATCAATAATCCTAAATTATCCGACCATGGAGAATAACGAATCTACACAGAGCAAGTACGATGCCGCTCTGGCGAAGTACAACACCAATTTGAATGATGCGGAAGTGGCAGCGGAAGTAGCCGGAATAATCGCAGAGAAAGTCCCTGCAAACAATACTCCGGAAGTAAAGAAGTTCCTGTTCAACTGCATCGACCTGACCACGCTCAACAGTACGGACAGCGATGAAAGCGTCATGAAATTCACCCAAAAGGTAAACCAGTTTGACGAAGAATTTCCCGATTTGAAGAACGTAGCGGCCATCTGCGTATATCCCAACTTTGCGGAAGTAGTAAAGGATACGCTGGAAGTGGAAGACGTAAAGATAGCCTGCGTATCGGCAGGTTTCCCCTCTTCACAGACTTTCATAGAAGTAAAAGTAGCCGAAACCGCCATGGCAATCATGGAAGGTGCGGATGAGATAGACATCGTAATCTCCGTAGGAAAGTTCCTGAGCGGCGATTATGAAACCATGTGCGACGAGATACAGGAGCTGAAAGCCACCTGCAAGGAGCATCACCTGAAGGTAATCCTGGAGACCGGCGCGCTGAAAACGGCAGCCAATATCAAAAAGGCCTCTATCCTATCCATGTATGCCGGAGCCGATTTCATCAAGACTTCCACCGGCAAGCAGCAGCCTGCCGCCACTCCGGAAGCAGCCTACGTAATGTGTCAGGCTATTAAGGAATACCATGCTTTGACGGGCAACAAGATAGGTTTCAAACCGGCAGGAGGCATCAACTGCGTAAACGATGCGCTCATCTACTACACCATTGTAAAAGAAGTGCTGGGCGAAGAATGGCTGAACAATGGATTGTTCCGTTTGGGAACCAGCCGTCTGGCAAATCTCCTGCTGTCGGAAATCAAAGGTGAAGAAATGAAGTTCTTTTAAGAGGAACACGGTTGATATATCCGTTATATAAAACAAAGCGAAGAACCTGCTCTCTATATAAGGAAACAAGGTTCTTCGCTTCGTTTTTGAATGACGGGATATAAAAGAAACTTTGATAGATATTCCGTCTTTATTGTATAAAAAACAAACTTATTTTTCGCGTTCCACTACGTAATCAAGATAGCAAACAAGCGCTTTTTTGACATCCGTATCTTCCATGGAAGCTAATAACGAAAGCGCCTTTTCCTTAAACTCAATCATAACTTTCGTAGCGTATTCAATGCCGCCGTTTGCCTTGGAAAACTCGATCAATCGGGCTATTTCATCAGTTGTAGCCGTTCCGCTCTTTACTTTCGCGGCAATCTCCTGCGCCTGCTTGTCGCGGGTTGAATTAAGGGCATAAAGTGCAGGTAAGGTCAGCTTTCCTTCCAGCATATCATTGCCGGTAGGTTTGCCGATTTCCTTGCTTTCGTAGTAATCGAATATATCATCCTTGATTTGAAAGCAAAGACCGATGTATTCGCCAAAGAGACGTGCATATTCCGCCTTTTCATCGCCAGCTCCCACCGAAAGCGCACCCGCTTTCATGCATGCGGCAAACAGTACGGCCGTCTTCTTACGGATGACATCAAAGTAAATATCCTCGGAATATTCGGGATTGCTGACATTGGAAAGCTGCAACAGCTCCCCTTCCGCCAAATCCTGTCCCAGCTTCGAAACAATATCGATAATGCCGTAATTGCGCGTCATCCCCACTTCCACCAAAGCCGTTGCCAGTAAATAATCTCCCGTAAGCACCGCCACCTTATTATTAAAAACGGCATTCACGGAGAGCTGCCCCCGGCGTTCGGTACTCTCGTCCACCACATCATCGTGCACCAGGCTTGCCGTATGCAGCAGCTCCAAAGCAACCGCAGCATGAAGCGTTGCCGGACAAATCTCATTGTACAACTTCGCCGCAAGCAAAACCAGAATCGGGCGCATCATCTTCCCATTCTTCTGCCGTATATGCGCAATCACGCTGTTCAGCAAAAGGTTAGAACTGGAAAGGCAACTATCAAAATGCTTTTTGAAGTCTTCCAACTCCGCAGAAATCGGGGATTTTATAAGGGATATACTGTCCATACATCGCTATTTGAGCACAAAAATAGTAATAAAACGGTTAATACGGTATTTTTTTGTACTTTTACCATGAAAAAAAGGATAAATATATGAATTCAACCGATAAACTTTTCTTGCTTGATGCCTACGCATTGATATACCGTGCTTATTACGCGTTCATCAAAAATCCGCGAATCAACTCCAAAGGATTCAACACTTCCGCCATTCTGGGGTTTGTGAACACCCTGGAAGAGGTGCTGAAAAAGGAAAATCCCACACATATAGGAGTAGCTTTCGACCCTTCGGGACCTACATTCCGCCACGAGGCTTACAAACAATACAAAGCGCAACGGGAAGAGACTCCCGAGGCTATCCGGCTTTCCGTACCTATTATAAAGGATATTATCCGTGCCTACCGCATTCCTATCCTGGAAGTGCCCGGTTATGAAGCCGACGACGTAATAGGCACGCTTGCCACCGAAGCCGGCAGACAAGGTATTGTCACTTACATGATGACGCCCGACAAAGATTACGGCCAACTGGTATCGGAGAATGTATTCATGTACCGCCCCAAACACAGCGGCGGATTCGAAATCATGGGTATCGAGGAGATAAAAGCGAAGTTCGATATTCAGTCCACAGAGCAAGTCATCGACATGCTGGGACTGATGGGCGACTCTTCCGATAACATCCCCGGCTGTCCGGGCGTGGGAGAGAAAACCGCACAAAAGCTGGTGGCTGAATTCGGCAGCATCGAAAACCTGCTTGCCCATACCGACCGGCTGAAAGGTGCGCTTAAAACCAAAGTAGAGGCAAACCGGGAAATGATTGCTTTCTCCAAATTCCTTGCAACCATCAAAGTGGACGTACCTATCAAGCTCGACATGAACACACTTGTCCGCGAAGAGCCGAACGAAGAAGAGCTCCGCAAAATTTTTGAAGAGCTGGAATTTCGTACCCTCATCGACCGTGTCCTGAAAAAGACAGGCTCTCCCCTTCCCTCTTCTTCCAGTTCCGCTTTGCCCGATCCTTATGCGGGAACTTTGTTTGCCCAACCCACCGACGGCACAACTTCCGGAAACAACGCTCCGGTTCAAGGCGATTTGTTTGCAAATTTTGCGGACAACGGGACGGGTGATGCAAAAAATTCGATTCTCACGCGCTTAGAAACGCTCGATGTAGACTATCAACTAATTGATACAAAAGAGAAAAGAAAGAAAATTATTCAAAAGTTACTTACAAAAGAAATTCTCTCAATAGATACGGAAACCACCGGAACCGAACCGATGGAAGCGGAACTGGTGGGAATGAGCTTCAGTGATGCCGAAAACCGGGCTTACTATGTACCCGTTCCGGCAAATCGTGACGAAGCGTTAAAAATCGTCAATGAGTTCCGCCCTCTTTACGAAAATGAAAATTCCATGAAAGTAGGACAAAATATCAAGTACGATATGATTGTCCTTCAAAACTACGGAGTACAGGTAAAAGGAAAACTTTTCGACACCATGCTTGCCCATTATGTATTGCAACCGGAGCTCCGGCACAACATGGACTACCTTGCCGAAATCTATCTGCACTACCAGACCATCCACATCGACGAACTTATAGGAGCCAAAGGCAAGAACCAAAAGAATATGCGCGACCTTCCGCCGGAAGACGTATACCGCTACGCTTGCGAAGATGCGGACGTTACACTGAAACTGAAGAACGTACTCGAAAAAGAACTGAAAGAGCACACTGCCGAACATCTCTTTTACGAAATAGAGATGCCGCTCGTACCGGTGCTCGTCAACATCGAAAGCAACGGAGTGCGTATCGATACGGAAGCGCTTAAACAATCGTCCGAGCATTTCACGCTCCGCCTGCAGGAGATTGAAAAAGAAATCTATGCACTGGCAGGTGGCGAAACCTTCAATATCGGCTCACCCAAGCAGGTAGGCGAAGTGTTGTTTGACAGACTCAAAATCGTAGAGAAAGCCAAAAAAACCAAGACCGGACAGTATGTCACTTCCGAGGAAGTACTCGAGAGCCTTCGGAACAAACACGCAATCATCGGTAAGATACTTGAATACCGCGGACTGAAAAAGCTGCTAAGTACCTACATCGATGCATTGCCCCAGCTGATAAATCCGCATACGGGACGTATCCATACCTCGTTTAACCAGGCGGTAACCGCTACCGGACGACTCAGCTCAAGCAATCCGAACCTGCAAAACATACCCATTCGTGACGAGGACGGCAAGGAAATCCGCAAAGCCTTCATTCCCGATGACGGATGCGAGTTCTTCTCTGCCGACTACTCGCAGATCGAACTGCGCATCATGGCACATCTGAGCCAGGACAAGAATATGATTGATGCCTTCCTCAGCGGTTATGACATTCATGCCGCCACTGCCGCCAAAATATATAAGGTGGATATTAATGACGTAACCGCCGATATGCGCCGCAAAGCCAAGACAGCCAACTTCGGCATCATCTACGGCATTTCCGTCTTCGGGCTGGCGGAGCGTATGAACGTTCCCCGTCAGGAAGCCAAAGAACTGATAGACGGGTATTTCGAAACCTACCCGCAAGTCAAGGAATACATGGACAGAAGCATACAGGTAGCGCGCGAAAACGGATATGTAGAAACCATCTTCCACCGCAAGCGCTTCCTGCCCGACATCAACTCACGGAATGCCGTAGTACGCGGTTATGCAGAGCGCAATGCCATTAACGCTCCCATCCAGGGAAGTGCTGCCGACATTATCAAAGTAGCCATGTCGCTCATCTACCAGCGCCTTCAAAGTAACAATCTGAAAGCAAAGATGATTTTACAGGTCCATGACGAACTGAATTTCAGCGTTCCCGAGGCAGAAAAAGAGATTATACAAAAAATTGTAATCGAAGAGATGGAACGGGCATATCGCATGCTGGTACCCTTGAAAGCCGATTTCGGGTGGGGAAAGAACTGGCTGGAAGCGCACTAATCTACTTAATATAAAACACATAATAAGGAGAGGTTGCGTCAAGTGAACTGCACCCTAAAAGTTTTATGTCTAATTTTGGGGAGCAGTTCATCTTGTAACTATCTTTTCAAATAATCATTTATAGGCTAAATTACACTTTTCACTTAACACATCCCCTAAAGAAAGATTAAAAATTTTAGCCTTAACCCATGCTGTAAAATCAAATCTACGTAAAATTTGAATTTCATATTTATCTTCATGCAAAGCATGGATTTCCTCTTCTACACTTTTCCATATTTCCACTTGTTTTTTTCGATTTTTATCAGTAAAAGAGTAATTCAGAAATTTGAGTAGAAAAGATTCTACTTTTAAATTATGCCTCTTATTCTTAGACATTTCCCGCTTAATAGAACGCACTTCAGATTGAATATAGTCTACATCTCCTAATTCGTAATGAATCATAACATTCACAATTCTAATAGTACGAAATAATGAGAGAGAATATAAATGGCTTCTGCCAATCGTTGTACTTAATCGTTTTCTAGCTTTCCTATACTCTTCATTTCCCAAATGAGTTAAAGCAATATACAATGACATCTCTGCTTGTTGTTGTTCTTTCAATAATAATATTTTATCAAGTAGTGATGCTTGATACTCATCAACCCATGTTCCTGCCATTTTAAAATTACCTACATCAATAAACGAAAATAGTCGATAAATAAAGATCACATACGTTACATTCAACTGAAAACTGGATGATGGCGAAGATAGTTTCGCCAACTTTGCAATGAAATAATCCATACCTTCATAATTATGCATGATACGTAAACTTTCCAACATGCCTTCCACTGTCATTAAGTAATAGACCGGAGGATCATTCCATAAGTGAATATTCTCTTCAAAAAGCTTATTCAATTCCACAAACGAATTAAATGCTGCTCTATAATCTCCTACAGTAATAAAATAATTGGCTTGAAATAACTGATGATTCTTTTTTATCTCAAAATTTTCAATACCTGTACTTGCCACAATACTTATTTCACTAGTTACCAAATCATCTAAATCGTGAGTTTCTTTTAATGATCGTGACACTCCCTTATTTATCATCCTATATTTTAGTAATTCATACAATGAAGATTGTTCATTCAACTGACGAATATTTTTTAATGTATTATTTATCTTATATTGTTTATTCAATAATTTTTGCTCATCCATATTTTCAAAATCCAATGTCAGAAGATAATTTAATTCCAATCTTTGAGCTACTAATAATGCAAAATAATTTTCGTAATAAATCGCTTTTTCCTTTACCTTCTTCAATACATGAAAGCATTCTTTATACATAGATTTTTCATATAAAACCCTCGCATGCAATAATTCATTAAATAAAAGATAATAACTATCTTGCTCTGTTCGTATACGAGTCAATATACTTATTAGCAAATCAAATAGATAAACAACTACTGTGTTAAATGAAGAAGTTGGTTTAACAGTAAGAAAAGATTTTTTCAATTCTTCAGGATCGCTAATTTTTTTATCATCAATTAATCTAAAAAGAAAGATGTAATCTTTCTCTGATTTATTTGTAATATACAAAGAAAACTCTTTTTTCTCCTGTTTAGTGAGATTATTAACCAACTGAATAAGTGACTCTGATTTTAACATAGTACTAGCATATTTTTTGATACACATTTTTTGCGATAGCAAGATAAAGAAAAAAATGAAAACAAGTAATATTTTAATGTAATAACATGGGGAGCCTCAATATTACAAATATAATACTGATACTATTATTTTAATATTACAAGCTGTTTATCAAATACTTAATGAAGAATATTTATAAGTATCACATATTTACTAGTATTAAAAACCATTATTTTTTGTTTGCTTATGTATTAAGTATCACATATTTTTGAAATAGAAAAA
>OGNL01000459.1_pt1 | contig 17548 bp, 17 predicted proteins | sample 1573471 | NCBI WGS metagenome assembly OGNL01 (sample SAMEA2582001, study PRJEB24529) | metagenome | biome: Human gut stool | place: China | collected 2011 | reverse complement strand
ACTTTTTTATTATTTATTTGACTCTTTTTACGCCTTCAGCGCATTCTTTGCTTCATCCGTGATTTCTCTCTGATAAGCAATTTCGTTTTCAATGTTTCTTGCGACTTCGTTGGCAGCATATGCGGCATCTACAACCTGCTTTAACAGATTGCCGACACTGTCTGCCTTGCCCTTCTGTGCAGAAGCATTGTCATATACTTCATGCATGGAAGAAACGGTTTCTTTTACAGAGTGCTGTACCTGGTTAATTGTGTCTGTAATTTCCTTAGAAGACTTTGCAGACTGGGATGCAAGATTACGCACTTCGCTTGCAACTACCGCAAATCCTCTGCCGTGTTCCCCCGCTCTTGCAGCTTCAATAGAAGCATTGAGGGATAAGATATTCGTTCTGTTGGCAATGGAAGCAATGACCGATGCAAACTGCTCAATATCCGCAGACAGCTTCTCAAGCTTCTGAATCTTTTCGGATGATTCTTCCACAACTGCATTCAGCGTATCAATCATCTTTAAGATTTCTTCCACACTGCCGATACTTTCACGCACCAGATTCAAAGAGGTATCCGATGAATTAATCACATCAAACGCATCTTTTTCCAGCTTCTCCTGTGAATCATCCAGACCGTTTAAAATATTTGTCAAATTATTTACCAATGCTGTATTTTCCATATTTTCCACTTCTCCTTTTTATCCGGCACGGCAGTACGGTTTCTGCCACTGCTGCTGCCGGTTTGTTTTTTCCTGCTCCGTGTTACTATTTTATATCAGTTTCATCGCTTCACTTACATTACGAACACCAATAATATTTATTTTATCAGTTTTTCTGATACTTTTCAAGCATACTTGTGGAAGTATACACGTTTCAAAGCCCAGTTTGACTGCCTCGTTTACACGCAGCTGCGGCTGGCTGACCGCACGCACCTCTCCTGCCAGTCCGACTTCCCCGAAAATAATGGTTTTATCATCTACGCTTCTGTTCTTAAAGCTGCTCACCAGTGCCATTACAATGCCTAAATCCAGTGCCGGTTCATTGACCTTAATACCTCCCGCAACATTGACATAGGCATCGCTTCCCGATAAATGCACGCCGGCGCGCTTTTCCAGCACCGCCATTAAAAGGTTGACACGGTTATAATCCGTTCCGGCCGCCGTTCTTCGTGGCAGTCCGAAATTAGAATCACAGACCAGTGCCTGTACTTCTACCAACATCGGGCGTGTGCCTTCCATCAGGCATACCACAACAGACCCCGAAGCATTTTCCGGCTTTCCGCTCAGCATATATTCCGAAGGATTCTCCACTTCCACAAGTCCCTGCTCCTGCATTTCAAACACGCCGATTTCATTGGTCGAGCCAAAGCGGTTTTTCACACCGCGCAGCAGGCGGTAAGAGGCATTTTTATCGCCTTCAAAATACAGCACGGTATCCACCATGTGTTCAAGCATGCGCGGACCTGCAACAACACCTTCCTTTGTCACATGACCGACAATAAAAATGGAAATGCCAAGTCCCTTTGCAAGCTGCATAAGAACTGCCGTGGATTCCCTCACCTGACTGACACTGCCCGGCGCAGAACTGACGTCCTCACGGTACATTGTCTGAATGGAGTCAATAATTACCACATCCGGCATCGTCTTTTTCATCGTTTCTTCTATGATGTCCAAATTGGTTTCACATAAAAGCAGCAGCTTATCCGTAAACGTGCCGATACGCTCCGCACGCATTTTTATCTGTTTTAAAGATTCCTCGCCTGAAATGTACAATACATTTTTATCCATGTGGGACAGATTTTTACACATCTGTAACAGCAGTGTCGACTTTCCGATACCGGGGTCACCGCCTACAAGCACCAGTGAACCGGCTACAATGCCGCCGCCCAGTACTCTATCCAGCTCTTTAATACCGGTTGACATCCGGTCTGTTTCCTTGGTATTAATATCCGCAAGCTTTGACGGCTCATTTTTCCCGTCTGATACAATATGCACCGGCGCACCTTTGCCTTTTGCCGTCTTTGTCTTTGCTACCGGTTCTTCCGATGCCGTATTCCACTCACGGCATGCCGGACACTGTCCGAACCACTTTGCTGATTCATACCCGCATTCTTTACAAAAAAATGCGGTATCCCTTGCCTTTGCCATTTTCCCTTCTCACCTTCTTTAAAAAAGCTGCCATACCAAGCCTTTCATTACCCGCTTGGTACAGCAGCCTAAAATTCGTATGCGCTACAGTTTTATTCAAATTATGCTTTTACAACATTGACTGAAACTTCTTTTCCGGCTTCAAACTCTACAGATAACACAAGCTTTCCGCCCATGTTCGTAGCCATCTTTCCAGCAGATTCCCCATCAATGGTAATCTCATATTCTGAACCTTCTTCCAGTTCCAGTGTAATCTGGGCATCTTCTGTACCCTCTACTTTAAAGCTTACACTGTCATCGGTTGCTTTAAAATGATTCACTGCTGTTCCCGGCACTGATTCATATACAAAAGAGCCGTTCTTCTCCAGCTTTGTAATCTCATTATAAGTCTTTACCTTATAAGAATCTCCACAATGTTCAAAATCAGATACCTTTGACTTTGTATCTAACTGATAATTACCAAAACTTAAACTTCCGTCCTGTTCTGAACGAATCAGTTCTTTTACTACTGGCATGTTCTGTCCTCCTATCATATGTTCCGTAAATCTTTTTGGTGTTTACATTATACAATAATCCGACAAATTATGCTAGTAGTTTTGGCAATTTTTCTACTTATTCAGTCCACGTTTTAATCCAAAATGCAGCTTTCCGTCTTTTACCGTTACTTTTACACGGCTGCCCTGTCCTGCTTTTCCCTGTAAAATCTGTTCTGCGAGCGGGTCTTCAATCTCATTCTGGATAGCCCGGCGCAGCGGTCTTGCCCCATACTTGGAGTCATATCCTTTTTCCACGAGATAATTCTTTGCTTGCTCATCTAGCTCAATGGACAGCTTCATCTGTTCGAGTGTCCTCTTGTTGACGGTCTGCATCATAATATCTACAATCTGACCAATCTGCTCTTTTCCCAATGTATGGAAGACGATAATTTCATCAATACGATTGATAAACTCCGGTTTAAAAATGCGTTTTACCTCGTCCATAACTTTACCCTTCATGTCTTCATGGCTGTGTGCTTCATCATTGACGGAAAGGAAACCGAGTGTCTTTGGTGTAACGATATTTTCCGCACCGGCATTGGATGTCATAATAATAACTGTATTTTTAAAATCAACAACGCGGCCTGTAGAATCTGTAATATGTCCGTCATCTAATACCTGTAACAGCACATTAAATACATCCGGATGTGCCTTTTCCACCTCGTCAAATAAAACAACGGAATACGGATTTCTGCGTACCTTTTCACTTAACTGTCCGCCTTCGTCATAGCCGACATATCCCGGAGGTGAACCGATAAGCTTTGATACGGTATGCTTTTCCATAAATTCGGACATATCAACACGGATTAACGCATTTTCACTGCCAAACATTGCATCGGCAAGCGCCTTTGAAAGTTCTGTTTTTCCGACACCGGTCGGTCCTAAGAATAAGAACGAACCAATCGGACGGTTCGGGTCTTTTAAACCGACTCTGCCCCTGCGGATTGCCTTTGCAACAGAAGCCACTGCTTCTTCCTGTCCGACAACACGGTGGTGCAGTGTTTCTTCAAGCTGCATTAAACGTTCTGACTCTGCCTGTGCGATCTTTGTGACCGGAATCTTTGTCCACATTGCAACGACATCAGCAATTTCTTCTTCTCCGACAACAATCTCAGAACCCGTACGCTGTGTTTCCCATTTTTCTTTTAACTTTTCAATTCTTTCTTTTTTACGAAGCTGCTTTTTCTTAATCTCTCCGGCTTCTTCATAAGCTTCACGCTTAATCGCTTCTTCTTTTTCCGCTTCTAATGCCTTGATTTCTTCTTCTGCTTTTTTAATGCCGTCCGGCATGACATAAACCTTCAAACGCGCCTTAGACGATGCTTCATCAATTAAATCAATCGCCTTATCCGGCAGGAAACGGTCATTGATATACCTTTTGGAAAGTTTGACTGCCGCTTCAACAGCTTCATCTGTAATTGTTACATGATGATGTTCTTCGTACTTCGGACGCAGACCGCGAAGAATCAAAACAGCTTCTTCCTCTGTCGGCTCTTCAACCTTTACCGGCTGGAATCTTCGTTCCAGTGCGGCATCTTTTTCAATATATTTGCGGTATTCTTCCAGTGTTGTCGCACCGATTAACTGGATTTCACCTCTTGCAAGGGACGGCTTTAAAATGTTGGAAGCATCAATCGCACCTTCCGCACCGCCCGCACCGATAATCGTATGCAGTTCATCTAAGAACAGCAGGACATTTCCGTCTGCCTTGACTTCATTGATCACGCGCTTAATACGTTCTTCAAACTCGCCGCGGTATTTTGAACCGGCAACCATTCCCGATAAATCCAGCGTAAGAAGTCTTTTTCCCTTAATTGTTTCCGGTACATCGCCTTCGACAATCCGTGCCGCAAGTCCTTCCGCAATCGCCGTTTTACCGACACCCGGCTCACCAATCAGACACGGATTATTTTTGGTACGTCTGCTTAAAATCTGAATCACACGCTGGATTTCTTCACTTCTGCCGATAACCGGGTCTAATTTGCCGTTTCTTGCAAGTTCTGTCAAATCCCTGCTGTACTGGTCTAAGGTCTGTGTGGATTTCTTTCCGCGCGGTCTGCCATTCTGGAAATCTTCACGGTAGGAATTGGCATCCTCGCCCATTGCCGCAAGCGTATCCACATACAGCTTCTTTATCGCAACGCCGAGTGTATTTAACAGTCTTGCCGCAACACTCTCTGTTTCTTTAATAATCGCAATTAACAAATGCTCCGTTCCGATACTGTCCGCATGAAAACGTGCTGCCTCCTTTGCTGAATTTTCCAAAATGCGGCGTACACGCGGTGTATAGCCTGACGGTTCTTTCACGCCAACCTGATTATCCGGTGCAATCAGCTGATAGACGAGGTTGATAATTTTTTCCGCTGTGACATCGTTATTTAACAGCACGGTTGATGCCAGGCTGTCTTCTGCCTGAATCAGTCCGATTAACAAATGTTCCGAACCGATATAGCCATGTCCCAGCATTGCTGCTGTTTCTGCCGCATGGTCAAGCGCTTCCTGCGCCTTTTTTGTAAATCTGCTCTGCATATTTTTTCTCCTCACTTTATTCAATTGAAGGTAAATTTTCCCTGATAAACTGCGCCCGCATCACATCGGTTTCTTCCTCTGTAAGTTCCTGTGATGCAAGCATTTCAAGATTGCCCGGCTGAATCCCTATCATCAGCTGGTAAATCGCATAATCTCTCTCATCCGGCGTTTTTACAAGCCCCTCCGCCAGACCGAGCCGTAACTGTGAAAGCAGTACCAGCCCGTCTTTTAATGATACCTTCCTTGCATATTTTAAAATGCCGTAAGAACGGTAAATGCCGTCCAGCACGGAAATCTTTTGTTTTTCTTTTAAACGGTTTCTTAAAATCCGCTCCTGTGTGACAATCTGCTGCACAATGTTGGTAATATTCTCAATCAGTTCTTTTTCCGTAACACCCAGCGTAATCTGATTGGATATCTGATAAATATCCCCCGCAGACTTATTGCCGTCCGAATAAACGCTGTGCATGACCAGTCCGAATCTGCCAATTTCCGCCGCAATACCCTGTATTTTATTATTCCATGCAAGCGCCGGAAGGTGACACATATAAGACACTCTCATGCCTGTTCCGACATTGGACGGACAGGTTGTCAGATATCCGTACTGCGTATCATACGCATACGGAAGCACCGCACCGATACAGTCATCTATATGGTCTGCCGCCTCATAGGCGCGCTCCATATCCATTCCTGCACGGTATGCCTGTATGCGGATATGGTCTTCCTCATTTAACATAATGGACAAATCTTCATTCGATGATACAAATCCGCCTGCGACGCTCTGACTTAATAAAAACGGACTGATGACATGACGTTCTTTCATTGCTTCGCGCTGGACTTCTTCCAGATTCTCAAAATGATACTCGTGAAAATCTTTGAATTCCGGCAGAACACGCAGCTTTTGTGCCGCCTCGCCAATCATTTTATGCGCATCCGGTGTATCCAGTTTTAATGAAAAATTATAATCCTTTAAATTTCTTGCAAGGCGCACCCGGCTGGAAATGACCACATCACCCTCCGGTCCGTTCTGCTCAAACCATCTAAGCATTATGCTCCTCCTTTGCCTGTAATGCCTTAATTTCGTCACGGTATTTTGCCGCCGCTTCAAAATTTTCCAGCATGACGGCTTCTTTTAACCGGAGCTTCAAAGCTTCTATATCCTGCTGCTCCTGTTTTGTTTCAGGCTGCATTTTTTCTTTTGTGTAAGTCTTGCCGGTATGGGTATCACTGCCGTGAAGCTTTTTCATATGGTCGCCAATCAGCGGACCGAATACATCGATACACTCTGCACAGCCGAACTTTCCCACCCTCGTAAATTCTTCATACGTCATGCCGCATTTCGGACAGCGTACATACTGCAATGGATTTTCTCCCTGTTCCTGCGTCTGTCCCGCCGCAAGCATACCTGTCAACAATTTCACAAACGGAACTTCATTGGAAGCATATCCCATCATTTCCATCTGTGCCGCACATTCTTTACATAAATGGTGTTTCTGCACTCTCCCGTTCATAATCTCTGTAAAATGTACGGTTGCTTCTCTTTCTTTACAGTTCTCACACAACATATGCTTCTCCATTTCTATAGTCTGCCACTGTCTTCCATTTCTGATATGACACCGTCTACAATTCCATGAATTTCTTCCGCGCTCATGCCATTACATTTTGCGCGTGCAATAATCTGGCGCAAATCCTTTGTCATGGACTCGATTGCTTTTCTCTTATCCAGTCCAAGATTGACCACTGCGCCCCGCCTTTTATCCAGTGTAATATAGCCCTCCTGACGAAGCAGTGCATACGCCTTATTGACTGTATGCATATTAATCCCTGCATATTCTGCCATCTGACGCACGGACGGCAGGGACTCGCCCTCCTGCAGCTTTGACACGGCAATCGCCTCCACAATCTGATTACACAGCTGCATATAAATTGCCTCGCTGCTGTCAAAATCAACCGTTATCCACATATACTCCTCATTCCGCAGGCATTTTAATGCCTATTTAATACCACTTCTTCTTTTTTGCCACAAACAGCGGTCCGAAATAAAAGATTCCCGCCGCGATAAATGCTGCCATTAAAGAAAGGATATTAGAAGTTGTTAATTTTATCATTCCGTCATAGACAAGTCCTGCTGCCACGCCCATAATCAGCGCACACACAGCCGGAACAATAAAGGTCTGACGGTATTCCATCCGGTATCCGATATGTCTATATAATGAAATTATATTTAATATGAAAATAATAATCGGAAAACTTGCGTTACCTATTACTATAGCATAAATTCCCAGTCTTGAAAACTTTAACAGCACAAATACTAGAATAATATGCACAACCAGTGAAATGCAGGAGTGCTTTACCGGCGTACTCATCTCGTCAATGCCCTGCAAAGCCGAACTGGTTACGGTAGACAATGTATAAAATACTACGGCTATCGCACCGATTTTTAACATCATGCCGCCCTGCGTGCTGTCATATCGTGCAAACAGCAGCTGGATAATCGGCTTACCCAGTACAAACAATCCGACAAAGGACGGAATTGCAATAAACATATTGGTCTTTAACGTTTCTTTTATCTTTTTGCGCACTGCACCGATTTCGCCCTGTGTGTACGATGCCACAATACTCGGTAACATTGAAGCCGACATCGCGGAAGCGACACCCTGCGGAATACCGATTAATAAGCTGTAACTGGAATTAAAATTACCCATATCGGTCGTAATGCTCTTTGTAATATCGGTGCCAATCATCATATTACTAAACATCATATCATCAATGACCGCACTAATCTGGTAAAACGTCTGTCCTAAAATAATCGGAATCATTGTAAGTGCAATGGTTCTGTAAATATCCCTGTCATACTGTCTTTTACTGACTCTGTCCTTTGCCACCATGCGTGCAAAGGTCGGACGGTATATCAGATACAGCACAATTAAAAAGATTAATGCTGTCAATGCACCCATTGCTGTACCAAGTGTTGCCCCTGCCGCACCGTAAGCCGCCGTATTGGCTGATGACTGATATGCCTGAATGAGGAAATATCCCGCAAGAAGGCTGACTGCCGCATTGACAATCTGTTCTGCAATCTGTGAAACCGCAGTCGGAATCATCGTTCCCTGTCCCTGATAAAAACCTCTCATAACACCTAAAATCGCCACAAAAAAGATGGTCGGTGCAAGAATCCTAAGCGGAATTGCCATGCCCGGAACACCTTTATAAAATACATTTTCGATAAAATCCGCTCCAAAGAATAATAAAAGAGCTGCGATACCGCCTGTACAGGTCGCAAAAATCAGCGCACACTTAAAAATAGAGCTTTGACACTGCCATTGGCAGCCCATATGCCGACAGTACCAGCATAATATTGTATACATTATACGCCGCACCATAGATTCCGTTTCCGTCACTTCCGATAATATTTACCAGTGGTATCCGGTAAAACATTCCTATAATTCTTACCAGAATACCCGCCATGGCAAGAATCCCCCCATGCACCAGAAAGTTTCTTTTATTTTCAGACATTTTTTCTACCTTTCTTCAATCTTCCGTATTATTACTAGATAATATAACAAAGAAAAAAAGAATGCAATGAAATAATCCTTAAATATTGTGGAACACAAACAAGCCTCTATACATAAAATTGTATTGTAAATGAATTTTGGAGGAATCAAAATGAGTGATTTAGCAGCAACAAACTGTGGCGGATGTGGAGATTGCAATGGATTTGGAGGCAGCTCATGCTATTGGATTATTATCCTGCTCCTTCTTTGCAGCAGCTGTGGCAACGGATTAAACAACAACGGTGGCTGCGGCTGTGGCGACAACAGCTGCCTGTGGATTATCCTCTTACTGTTCTTCTGCGGCGGATGCGGCAACAACGGTTCATTTAACAACGGCGGATGTGGCTGCGGCTGCTAATCCGGTTAAAAACTGTCTGAACTGACGTTTATAAACAGTTTTCCCTGCGGCATCAGCCGCAGGGTTTTCTTTTTACTAAAACAGTCACTCTTCCTGTTTTTCATGGAAACACGCCATATCAATGCCGTAAACACTGGTTTCATCCGTTACAATCATGCGCTGTGGTTTTTCTTTCTTTATTTTATCTGTCTGTATTTTACTTTCCTGCACCTGCCCGCGCTGTGCTTTTCCTCTTTGCATTTTGGCTGTCTGTACCGGATTTTTCTGCAATGAATTCCACGGTCTGTCCATATCTTTTTCCTCCACATATAAATCTGCTATTATTATATTCATACATTTTTCTCCATTGCATATACTATTACTATATTGAGTGACGGCAGAATGGAGGAAACATGGCAAAAGAATTACCTATCACCGAATTTGACCTGCGTACCGTCGATGAATCCACACAAATGTTTAAAGCAATGATTCCTTTTCTGGATTATCAGCTGCAAAAGCCCCTTTCTTTAATAATCCGCATGAATGAATTTTCACAGACACTGCGTTTTTATAACCGTTCTCCGGGAAACCCTGCAATCCGGGGGCAGAGCAGCCATGCCTACATAAATTCCATCAATGACATTTTTACCAATGACGACTTTTTAAATACGGTAATGCCTTACTGTCCTGAAAAATATGCCGCAATGATTGAACAGTTCCGCAGCTTTTCAAAGGTGTCCGAAATGATGAATCTGTTTCAGTCCTTTGATGACGGCGCCGATTTATTCAACAATCCCATTATTCTGAATATGATGAATCAGACTGTCAATACTACAAATAATACCGCAAATCCCAAAAATTCCAAAGACGGCAATACCCCCGGCAAAACTGACGTCAAAGCCCCACCGCCAAAAAAAACTCCGGCAGACGGCGCACAAAATGAGCCAAATGTTTCTGCCGACACTACCGGCATGCCAAAAAGCCAGCATACTTCCGGCACAAAATCCTCTGCCCCTCCCACAGGTCTTTTAAATATGCTTCTGACCCCGGAGCAGCAGAAACAATACGATACCTACATGAAAACGCTGTCTGATTTTAATTTGTAAAAGAAAGGAAATAAACGATGTCTGAACTGGATTTTAAAAAGCAGCTTTTAATCAATGAATTTAAAACGCTTTCAAAAGGAAAAAGCAATGATGAAATTCTGCCGCTGATTCTTGCATTAAGCCGCAAGGCACAGCAGTCCGGCATTTCATTTTCTAAAGATGACATTTACCTGATTATCGACCAGGTCAAAGACGGTTTAACGCCGAAAGAACAGCAGCTTCTGCCGCAGCTTTTAATGCTTCTGGAACAGCGCTGATACAACAAGCCGGAAACAGACCGGGATTTTCTCCCGGTTCTGCTCCCGGCTTGTTTCACTTTTTATTTGAAAGACAGTATCACACTTTTATTTACTGTGTGCCACCCGGATTTGTTTTGCCGCCTGCACCATATTGATAAGGCTTGCTTCCGTTTCGGGAATTCCTCTCGTCTTTAAGCCGCAGTCCGGATTGACCCACAGCTTATCCGGTTCAATCTGTGTCAGCATTTTTTCAAGTACCTGCACGATTTCTTCTACAGAAGGAACACGCGGTGAATGAATATCGTAAACGCCCGGTCCGACCTCTGTTTCAAAATGATTTTCACGCAGGGCAGAAAGAATCTGTAAATCCGAACGTGACGCCTCAAATGTGATTACATCGGCATCCATGGCATCAATCGCCGGAATAATATCTGTAAATTCACTGTAGCACATATGGGTGTGAATCTGTGTTTCCGGTCTGACACCGCTGTGTGTTAGTCGGAATGCCGGAATTGCAAAATCCAGATACTCTGTATCCCAGTCAGAGCGGCGAAGCGGCAGTTTTTCCCTTAATGCAGCTTCATCAATCTGAATCATGCGGATACCGTTTGCCTCTAAATCCAGCACTTCATCACGGATTGCCAGTGCAATCTGTGAAATGGATTCTTTAATGGAAATGTCTTCTCTTGGAAAAGACCAGTTTAAAATCGTAACAGGGCCTGTAAGCATTCCCTTCATCACCTTATCCGTCAAGGACTGTGCATAAACTGACCATGCCACTGTCATCGGCTTTTCGCGGTATACGTCACCCCAGATGACCGGTGGCTTGACACAGCGTGTTCCGTAAGACTGAACCCATGCTTTTTCCGTGAAAAGAAAGCCACCCAGTGCTTCACCGAAATATTCTACCATATCATTTCTTTCATATTCACCGTGTACCAGTACATCCAGTCCAATTTCTTCCTGCTTCTTTATACATTCCGCAATTTTTTTCTTATTAAATGCAGTATATTCCTGCTCGGTGATTTCTCCCTTACGGAATGCCGCACGGTTCTGCTTGACATCTTTGGTCTGTGGAAATGAACCAATCGTTGTTGTCGGAAACTGCGGTAAATGAAACGTTTCTTTCTGTAACTGCTGGCGTTCACTGCGCTTTGGCAGTCTGACATAATCTTTCTCAGTCACTTCTGACAGACGCTTCTTCACCGCCGCATTTTTACAATCTCTGTCTGCCGCAAAAAGTGCGCTGTTCTTTTTATATGCGCTCTCCTGCGTATAAGACGGATTTTCGGCAAATCCGCTTAATTCCTTTAATTCTGAAAGCTTTTCTTCTGCAAATGCAAAATAGTCCAGATACTTTTCTGAAAGTTTTGTTTCATGTTTTACCGTATATGGAACGTGTAATAATGAACACGATGTTGATAATACAGTCTGTATGCCCTTTCCTGTAAGCTGCTGTAACTGATTTAATGTCCGGTCATAATGATTTCTCCAGATATTCTTACCGTTTACAAGACCGGCAAAAAGCAGTTTGTCCTTCGGGAATCCGTATTTTTCAATCAAATGAACCGTTTCTTTTCCTTCAATAAAATCCAGTCCGATACCGTCAAACGGCAGTTCTGTCAAATCCTTATAAATGTCACGCACATCGCCGAAGTACGTCTGTAACAGAATCCGGACTGTCTTTTTGCAAGGCAGTATATTTTCATAAATTTTATGAAACAGTGCAATATCTTCTTTTGATAAATCACGCACCAGTGCCGGTTCATCAAGCTGAAGCCACATTATCCTGTGTGCCGCACATTTTTCAAGCACCTGCTGATATGCTGCAATCACCGCATCTGTAAAATCATCCGCCGTTTTGCTGCCTGTATAACGGCACAGCTTTAACAGCGTATATGGTCCTGTAAGAACCGGCTTTGTTTCAATGCCGAGTGCCTTTGCTTCCTCATATTCTTCCCACAGCTTCTCTCCCACAAGCGCAATCTTTGTATCGTCCTCTGCTTCCGGCACAATATAATGATAGTTTGTATTAAACCATTTTTTCATTGCCAGCGCCTTTACGTCACCGGATTCTCCCTGATAACCGCGTGCCATTGCAAAGTATGTATCCAGTGCGGATAAATTTAATTCCTGATACCGCTTTGGCACAATGCCTAACAAAACGGCTGTATCCAGCACTGTATCATAAAACGAAAAGTCATTACATGGAATGTAATCAATTCCTGCCTCTTTTTGTACCGTCCAGTGTGTTTTTCGCAGTCTGCGTGCTTCTTTTAAAAGCTCCTCTGCTCCGGTTTCTTTTCTGAAATATTTTTCCGATGCAAACTTTAACTCTCTTAATGTTCCCACTCTTGGGAATCCGATAACCGATGTCTTCATTCTTTCTCTCCTTATTCTAAAATCCCTGCGGGCAGCTTTATCCGCCGTTTTTCTTTCATTTACGGACTTTATCCACAAATGTCGTATTTATGGATTTTATTATAAGAATGTCGGTATCATTTGTATAATACCTATAAATGTTATTTGTTCATAGCTTTAAACTATATCAAAAAATCTGAAACCACTTGTGCCTATACACCTCATGATTTCAGGCTTTAAATATGAAACTTTACGATTCCACGTATTTTTTCAACGCTTCCAGATAGGTCGCTGCCAGCCGGCTCATCATTCCCTTTTTATGCGTGATGTAGCCAACCCGCATTTCGCTTTCATCGGCAAGCGGCACAGCAATGATGTCTTTGCCGTTTAATTTTTTGTCAATGACACCACTGCACACTGTATAACCATTTAATCCGATTAAGAGATTAAACAACGTTGCCCTGTCACGCACACGGATATTTTTCTTGCGCTCAACCGCCGAAAAAATTTCTTCCGAAAAATAAAACGAATTATGCTCTCCCTGCTCGAAGGACAGATACGGATACTGCTCCAGTTCCTCATTGGTAATCACTGCATTTCCCGCCAGCGGGTGCTTGCGGCTGATAAAAACATGCGGTCTTGCAACAAACAGCGGATGAAATTCCAGCTCGTGTGATTTTAAAATCTTACCCAGAACCGTTTCGTTAAAATCATTCAGAAACAAAATTCCTATCTCACTTCTCATTCTTGCCACATCTTCGATAATTTCATAGGTCTGCGTTTCCCGCAGACTGAAATCATATTCGTCCTGTCCGTATTCCTTAATCAAATCCACAAATGCATTCACCGCAAACGAATAGTGCTGTGTTGATACACAAAACTGTTTCTTTCCGCCGCTTCCGCCTTTGTATTTATCCTCCAGTATCGCCGCCTGTTCCAAAACCTGTCTTGCATATCCCAGAAAATCCTCCCCCTCTTTGGATATGCTGATTCCCTTATTCGTCCGGTTAAATATCGTGATATTCATTTCTTTTTCCAGCTCGTGAATCGCATTCGTCAGACTCGGCTGGGAAATAAACAGCCGGTTCGCGGCTTCTGTAATCGTCCCTGTATTTGCAACTGTAATTACATATTTTAACTGTTGAAGTGTCATTTTTTTACCCGTCCCATACTCATTTCTGTCATATCAATTTGATATTTATATCATATCAATTATAGTTTTTACTTATCCTTATTTCCATAGTATAATCGAGCGGAATAAAAAAAGCAATCGCCACCGCTTGCGATAAAATTGCTGAAAATCCGGAGAATATGTGTCATCAGGCATACCCTGACATTAGCAGTATTGTGCCGCAGGTATCACAAAACTGCTCCTATCGCAGAATTCAATACATTCCGTCTGCGGTTTCTCCTACATTAAAATGCCTGCGGAATGGAGAGAACGATGAAAGAGCAAACGATTTTCCCAAGAGAAGAACATGCAGATGTCCTGTTCCAGAAAATTCTGGCTGACCCATGGGCATGCGACAAGCTTTTTGAAACTTTTTGCAATGATTTATTCAGTAATGATGAACTGGAGGATTCCCTTTCTGCCAATGAATTCTGTCAAGCAATGTTTCGCGCTTACCGCAACAGGGATTTATCCGCTTTTCTTATGGCAATCAGCAAAAATACCCTTTTTGATCTGATACGAAATTCTTATCTGATTCCCTATCGTTTTAATGCTGACGGAAAGACCAATCCTGTCATTATGACAGATGAGAACGGTTTACTTCTGCCTGAATTTAAAAATTGCATCCATGAAAAGGAGTATCAACATTTTCGTGAAGTTTATAACCATTTTGACGGAAAGAAAAAGATGTATCTTGCACAGGCTTACCGTTACAGTCATTCCTACCGCGATGACGATATGAATATTAAACAGCAGGTTTTAGAGAAAAATACCGGTGTACTGCTGATCCGTGAGCTTCCCGATACCATTAAATTAAAAGAAACAGAATCAGAAGCCTACTGTGCCGTCTGGGATTTAATGATCCAGCTGGAAAAAGAACTGCCAATGGCTTTCGTATTTTACGGTCAGGATTCCCTTGTTGAGCAGAATAACCGATATGATGAACTTGGGATTTTCCTGCCAAATTCTCATTTTTTGAAAAATCTGGAGCGGCATGCCGCCAAAGCGGAGGCGATTATTTATGGATAGCACAAAAGATACAGCCGGACCGGCTTCTTATGTTGATATTATGGAAAAAAACCACATGGAAATCCCCTGGCATGACTATGCAAAAGCAGACAGCAACGTCCTGATTGAAAATGCAGGATTAATCGAAAAAGCTTCTGTTATCGGCAGAGTAGGACTTATGATGCTCTCCTGCGGCACCGGGGCATGGCGTGTGCGCACTTCCATGAACCGCCTGTCAAAGGAACTTGGTGTTACCTGCACGGTGGATGTCGGACTGATGTCCATTGAATTTAACTGCTTTGACGGAACGGATTGTGTTTCCCAGTCTTTAAGCATTGCCAATACCGGGGTCAATACGTCAAAGCTGTACCGCATGGAACAGTTTGTTGAACGTTTTCCGGAAGAAAAAACGCATATGACCGGTGAACAGATTCACAAAAAACTGGACACCATTGAAAAAATCCACACGCTGTATTCGCCTGCAAAACTGGGATTTGCCGCCGCACTCGCCTGTTGTGCCTTCACTTTTCTTTTAGGCGGCGGTCCTGTGGAAATGATTCTGGCATTTATCGCCGCCGGTGTCGGAAATGTTGTCCGTACCAAACTGATTAAACACCATTATACACTGTTTTTAAATATTGCCGTATCCATCTCGGCGGCCTGTCTTGTTTATGACATCTGTTTCCACCTTGCGGAAATTATTTTTCATATTCCGGCACTGCATGAAGCGGGATACATTTGTTCCATGCTGTTTATCATACCGGGATTTCCGTTTATTACAAGCGGCATCGACCTTGCGAAACTGGATTTGCGTTCAGGACTTGAACGGCTTACTTATTCCATCATCATTATACTCGTCGCTACGATGTTTGCATGGATTATGGCACTGCTTTTAAAATTACAGCCGCAGGATTTTGCAGTCCTTCACATGAATCCCCTGCTTCACCTTGTACTGCGGATTATCGCCAGCTTCTGCGGGGTTTTCGGCTTTTCCATAATGTTTAACAGCTCTGTTTCTATGGCATCGACTGCTGCTTTCATCGGCGCGGCTGCCAATACACTCCGGCTTGAACTTGTTGATTTTACAGGAATGCCTGCTGCCGCCGCCGCATTTATCGGTGCTTTAACCGCAGGACTGCTAGCCTCCCTCATTAAAAAAAGCCACGGGTATCCTCGGATTTCTTTAACCGTACCTTCCATTGTCATTATGGTTCCGGGACTGTACCTGTACCGGGCAATTTACAACTTCGGCATTATGTCCCTCTATGAAGCTGTTTCGTGGTTTAGCGCAGCGATTATGATTATTATCGCACTGCCGCTGGGGCTGATATTTGCACGAATCCTTACCGACCGCACATTCCGGTATTGCACATGATTTGTATATTTTTTATACAAACAGCAACATTTTAACAATATTCGGTATTAAATATTTATTTAGAGCGAAAACAATTGTACATAGTAGCAGATGAGCCGTCTCATTCGCGGATTTCTCATCACTGCTTTATCATAAAATCGCTCGGAAATGGGGATTAAAATGAATCACTTATCACACCGGCAAATGTCAGAATCTTTTCTGACGGCTGCCTTTTTATCTATATCCGGAGGTTTGCAGGATGCCTATACATACCTCTTCCGCGGCAAAGTTTTTGCCAATGCACAGACCGGCAACATTGTACTTTTAAGTGCCTGTGTTGTTGACAGAAACTGGTATCAGGCGGCACACTATCTGATTCCGCTGCTCTTTTTCGCACTGGGAATTGCCGCCGCCGAATGGGTACGGCTGAAATATCAGCGGATTGAGCGCCTACACTGGCGCCAGCTTGTTGTTTTATCCGAAATTATTCTGCTTTTTGCGGTAGGATTTTTCCCGGTACGGCTGAATCTGTTTGCCAATGCCTTAGTATCCTTTTCATGCGCCATGCAGGTTCAGACATTCCGCAAGGTCAACGGATATGCCTTTGCCAGCACCATGTGCATCGGCAACATGCGCAGCGGCATGGACTCCCTCTGCAGCTGGGTGCTCAACCGCAATCCTGCCGCCCTGAAAAAATCCCTTTATTACTGGGGCATCATCCTCCTGTTTGCGCTGGGCGCGGGCCTGGGCAGCCTGGCGCTGGACCTCTGCGGCGCAAAGGCCATCTGGCTCTCCTGCCTGCTGCTGGCCGTCAGCTTCTGCCTGATGTTCCTGAAAGAAGATGTGGAAGAGATCAAAGAAGATCTTGAAGCACTGGAAGCAAAACATTAAATCAAGGAGTTTCCCTCAGTTTCACGCTGTTTACCGCCATGCCAAAGGCTCCCCTGGTAGGAGAGCTGGCGAGCGCCAGCGAGACTGAGGGTTTATTTTTCTCCGGATCTATCCAACACTTCCCCGGTCTCCTTCGTCTTACAGGCAGAACGACGCAATGAAAGGAGGAAGCCCCATGTGGGAGCTGCTGTACGAGACCTTCTGGGACAGGCTGGAACACTTCTGTTTCAATCTCTGCCGGGACGAAGCCCGGGCGGAGGATCTGACCCAGGAAGTCTTTCTGCGGGCACTGCAGAACCGGACCCTTATCAACAGCTTTACGGAACGGC
>OGNL01000456.1_pt1 | contig 17658 bp, 9 predicted proteins | sample 1573471 | NCBI WGS metagenome assembly OGNL01 (sample SAMEA2582001, study PRJEB24529) | metagenome | biome: Human gut stool | place: China | collected 2011 | reverse complement strand
CCAAAGCTACGAATTCTGCCGGCAGGATCCACAACGTATCGGCAACACGGATACCTTCAACGAAACCAACGCGAGTATAACCACCAGCTACGTCTGCATACGGTTTGTCTTGACCATAAACTGCAACAGAATCCTGGAAGCTTACCATATATTTAGCTCTTTCGAATCCAGGGATAGCCGGATGAGCATGCTTACAAGCCATAGGATCGTCTGTAATCTGTCCGTCTAAAAGGCGGATAATTCTTGTTGAATACTGCTCTGCCAGTTCAGGATTATGCGTAACCATAATAATCAAACGGTCTTTGGCAATTTCTTTTAAAATCTCCATAATCTGTACGCTGGTTTCTGTATCCAATGCGCCTGTCGGCTCGTCTGCCAGTAAAATATCCGGGTCATTTACCAATGCTCTTGCAATCGCAACACGCTGCATCTGTCCACCGGACATCTGATTGGGTTTCTTGTGAATCTGTTCCTTTAAGCCTACTTTTTCCAGTGCTTCTATTGCGCGCTTTCTGCGCTCTGACTTGGATACACCGGATAAAGTCAGTGCCAGTTCGACATTGGCAAGCACGGTCTGGTGCGGTATCAGGTTATAACTCTGGAAGACAAATCCAATCGAATTATTGCGGTATGCATCCCAGTCACGGTCCTTGAATTTCTTCGTAGAACGTCCGTTAATCTTTAAATCACCGCTTGTATACTGGTCAAGCCCCCCGATGATATTTAACATAGTTGTTTTTCCGCAGCCGGACTGTCCCAGAATTGATACAAATTCGCTGTCGCGGAAACGCAGATTAATTCCCTTCAATGCCGTTACCCTGGTATCTCCGGAAATATAATCCTTTACGATGTTGTTTAATTCAAGCATCTTTTTTCCTCTCTTTACGTTTTTTCAGTTTATTTTGATTTTCTAACAACTTACTTCTTCATTATTTCACGTTTCTGCTGAAATGTCTATGCCTCTGCCTAAATAATGCTTAATTTTATTATTTTTTATGAATTTCCTCTTAAAACAGGAGATATTTTACTGTAATATTTTATTATGTATCGTGATATAAATAATACCATGTTTAAAAGTTCCAAACCCACATGTGCCTGTCCGCCGGTGAAAAAAAAATCGAACCCCGCCCCATAAAGCATAAAAGTGGTTTGACGCTTGCATTTTTGCGGTCTGCATTTTATACTGATACCAGCATAAATGATTGGAATAACGATTAGATTGTAACAGGAGATTTGCATTGAATAATAAGAAAAAGTTAAAACAATTCATGATTTGTCTGTGCTGTGTATTTTGCAGTACCGCATTGACCATTCCTTATCTGTCCTATGCAACCACGCAGGATGATTTAGACAATGCCAACCGGGAACTGGAAAGCTTAAAGGCACAACAGCAGAGTCTGTCTGCGGATTTATCCGAAATTGACGGTCAGCTCCAGAGCGCCGGAAGCCGTTTATCTTCCTTAGAAGAACAGATTGATGACAAACAGGCAGATGTTGATGCCTTAAATGAAGAACTGCTGTCGCTGTCCCAGACAATGGACGAACAGTACGATTCCATGAAACTGCGTATCCGGTATATGTATGAACGCAGCAGCTCGGATGTGATTGAACTGCTGTTAACTTCCCAAAGTATGAGTGAACTTTTGTTAAAAAGCGAATACATTTACCAGTTATCACAGTATGACCGTGATATGTTAGATGAGATGGAAGCCAATTATGAACGCCAGCAAGCAGCAAAAGAACAGCTGGATACCGAGGTTTCCGAACTGTCGTCCTTACGGGAAGCTGCTTTAAATGAACAGGAAAATTTAAAGACACTGCTTGCAAAAACCCAGCAGGATTTTGATACGTCTTCCAACAACGTATCCGAGGCCGAAGCTGCCGCACTTGCCTATGAAAAAAAGCTTGAAGAAGAAAAGCTGGCACAGGAACGCGCAGAAGCCGAGGCCGCAAGCCGCGCGGCTGCCGCCGCAGGGAATAATAATTCCGGCAGCGGTGACATTACTTCTAATATTAATAAAACACCGATTTCATATGACACCTCTGACCTTGCCATGCTTGCCGCAATTATCGAATGTGAAGCGGGCAACCAGTCTTACGAGGGTAAGTTAGCTGTCGGAAGTGTTGTTGTAAACCGTGTCAACAGCCCACGTTTTGCCAACTCCATTTCCGGTGTCATCTATGCTTCCGGACAATTTACACCGGTTGCCAGCGGTCGTTTTACGATTGTGCTCTCCCGCGGTGCTTCCGCTTCGTGCGTTCAGGCGGCGCAGGAGGTTTTAAACGGAAATGTTACGATTAATGCGCTGTATTTCCACGTATACCGCAGCGGTATCGACACCTATGGCACGGTGATTGGCGACCATATTTTCTACTGATTGAATAAAAAAGTCCTTTGTAAAAGAAATGCTCCATTATCATCTGACTTTGGCTCATTCTTTTGCAAAGGACCGCTTTATAAAATATCGCTCTACTAATCTTCTTTTGGCATATATTCCACAGAATCTACAAGTACATATCCTGTCTTGTCATTTTTTACGGTGTTGTCATGGGCACAGAAAATGCCGTTTTTCACACCGACCCATCTGCCTGCTTTGGAAGCAAATGAAAAGGCTTTTTCATAGTTTTTGCCGTCAAAACTTAATTCCAGTGTTAATTCCTCGACCGGTGCTGCTTTTACAGGAAGATTTAACTCCATGTGGTCAATATGACCGGTGCATTTTACCGTGTAACGGAATGTCACTGTTTTCCCGGTATCCTTAAAATCACTTTCGGACAGTTCAAAATCATTGCTGTTTTGTGTTGTATACGGCATATCACAGTCAAAATACTGTGTTCCCAAAATCTGTCTGACCGTATATTTGTTATCCCGCTTTTCAACCGCCAGCGCGCCGTATTCCGTTCCCAGTGATACAACGCCTGCCACATCGCCGTTTTCCATGCCGGAAAGCTGCATTTTTGTCACACAGGTAAATTCCGGTGCCGGCCATTTCTGTAACAGCAGATTGCGGTAATCACTAACCGGTCGGAGCGGCACAGTATCCAGTGCATTTAACTTTAACTTTGATCCGGTAAGCTCATACCAGTCCTTCTGAGGATTGGCATTCCACTGCCACTGCATACCGAGTTTATCCGATGTAAAGTCATCACTCGTATCCGGCTCGCAAACCGGATATGAATTACTCTTTCCGATATCCGGCTTTGTGTACTCCATAACCGGTTCGCCGTAATCATTGCCCGGCTTATTGATACCGATTATTGGCCAGTCATTTTCCCAGTGCATTGGCTGTAAATGAACAATTCTTCCGCCTGCGTAGACATCCTGAAAATGTAAGAACCAGTCCTGACCTGTCACCGTGTCCACCCATGCACCCTGATGAGGACCGTTGACCGGTGAATCACCCTGACGCATTACGACCTTATATTCATACGGTCCAAAAGGATTTTTAGAACGGAGTACTGTCTGCCAGCCGGTCTTTACACCGCCTGCCGGAGCAAATACATAATACCAGCCGTTGCGCTTGTACATTTTCGGACCTTCAATTGTTACCTGATCATTTTCATTGCCATCAAAAATCTTGACTTCTTCGCCGATTAATCCCATACCGTCCGGCTGCATTTCTACCATATGTAGTACACTCTTGTATCCGATACGGCTCTTTGCAACACCTGCTGCCAGATACGCCTTTCCGTCATCATCCCAGAACGGACACGGATCAATCCAGCCTGCTCCCGGACGGATATTCACCGGCTTGCTCCATTTGCCAAACGGGTCTTTTGTTGTTGTCATGTAAATGCCCTCATCCGGCATCGGAAAACATATATAATAGGTTCCTTCATGATACCGGATTGCCGGTGCCCATACCCCGCAGCCATGAATCGGATTGCGGTAACGGAATTCCGGTAACTCGTCCAATGCATAATTGACTACTTTCCAGTTGACTAAATCTTTTGAATGTAAAATCGGCAGCCCCGGTGCATTGCAAAAGCTTGATGCAATCATAAAATAATCTTCGCCGACACGGATTGCATCCGGGTCTGAATAATCTGCGTATAGAATCGGGTTGCGGTACTTTCCATTTCCTAAATCTGCCTGCCACATATTGAAACCTCCATTTTTACTGTTTGATTTACTGCTTTTCATTATTACATGCTTTATTTTATGTTCTGCATTTCTGCACTGTCCTTATCATACACTATTTCCCCGGAAATTGCTATTCATTTTACAAAATTCTTTTATAAAAGTTTTTTCACTATTTTGTTTTTAATGTTTTATGCCGTACTGTATCCCGCTTCATACATAAAAATCCACAAATCAGGATTATAAAAATTTATAAAAATACCCGCGGAAATCTCCGGCTTTTCAGCCTGTTCCCGCGGGTGTGTGTATTTAATATTATGATAACAATTAGATTGCCTTAATTCTTTCAAGTGCCTTTACGGTATTTTCATAAGAACCGAAAGCGGTCAGTCTGAAGTAGCCTTCACCACTTGGACCAAAACCTGAACCCGGTGTACCGACAACATTTGCCTTTTCAAGCAGGAAATCAAAGAATTCCCAAGATGTCATGTTATCCGGTGTCTTTAACCAGATGTACGGTGCATTGACACCGCCTGATACGGTATAGCCTGCGGACTTTAAGCCTTCCAGAATTGTCTTTGCATTGTTCATGTAGTATGCAATCTGCTCACCGGTCTGCTTCTGTCCTTCTTCTGTGTAAACAGCTGCACCCGCCTTCTGGATAATATATGGCGCACCGTTAAACTTTGTGCCGTGACGTCTTGCCCAGAGACTGTGTAATGTCACATCACCACTCTTTAAATCTTTTGGAATAACGGTAAATCCAAGTCTTGTTCCCGTAAATCCGGCATTCTTTGAGAAGCTGCGCAGTTCGATGGCACAGGTTCTTGCACCTTCACATTCAAAAATCGTATGCGGTACATTTTCCTCTGAAATGTATGCTTCATAAGCTGCATCATAGATGATAACCGCACCTACTTTATTTGCATAATCAACCCACTTCTGTAATTCGTCCTTTGTAATCGTAGAACCGGTTGGGTTGTTTGGGAAGCAAAGATAGATAATATCCGGTGTTTCCTTTGGCAGCTCCGGCGCAAAATTCGTTTCTGCCGTACACGGCATGTAGATTACATTGCTCCACTTCTGCTGATCCGGTAAATAATCCCCGGTTCTTCCTGCCATTGCATTGGTATCTACATATACCGGGTATACAGGGTCACATACTGCAATTTTATTGTCTACTGAAAAAATGTCGCCAATGTTTCCTGAATCAGACTTTGCACCGTCACTGACGAAAATTTCATCGGCACTGATGTCGGCACCACGTCTTTTATAATCAAAATCTACAATTGCATTTCTTAAAAAATCATACCCTAAATCCGGTGCATAACCGTGAAATGTTTCTGCCTTGCTCATTTCATCAACTGCACCGTGTAATGTATCAATTACAACCGGCGCAAGCGGCAGCGTTACATCACCGATACCCAGTCTTATAATTTCCTTGTCCGGATTAGCAGCCTGAAAGGCTTGAACCTTTTTGGCTATCGTGGAAAACAGATAACTTCCCGGAAGCTTTAAATAATTGTCATTAATCTTAAACATCTCATTCTCCTTCATTTCGTGTACTTCTAAACGTAGCTGCCTGTTCGTCCGACAAGCCGTTATGTCTGAATTATACACCATATTCGTACAGACAACAACTTATAAATATGAGTATTTTTATCAATATATCCGGCTTTTTTTGCATGAATTGCTTTATTTTCTTATCTTATTCAATATTCCTGCTTAATGTTTCATATTCTGCGCTGATTGCCTGTAACACTTCTTTATCACCGCCCGCATTGTCCGGGTGATAAATTTTTAACAATGCCTTATAGCGCTTTTTTAATGCTGCACTGCTGTCAACACCTTTAAAGAAGAGATTTACACCGCTATGACTGATATTCTGTACCATGGCAAACTTTCTTCTGGCCTCACGGTACACCTCATCGCGGTACATCAGCTTGTCGCGCTTAAATTTTTCGCGGTCAATAGCAAGCTGTCTGGTTTCCCGTTCCAGAATCTGCCACTGCTGGTCAAACAGATGCTTCTGATTATCTAACTGCTTTCTTAGCAAATCCAGACTGCGTTTCTGCTTTTCCAGCATCTGCTTCTGAATCTCCACAACCTGCTCTTCTTCCTCTAGCTTTCCCTGCTGCTGCTCCAGATTTTTCCGTAGTTCTTCCAGTCGGATATTTTCTTTAAAAAACCATTTCTTTTTTTCTTCCAATTCCTCATTGTTCAAACAAACACACTCCTTTATCAGCAGCAGTCCGCATCAGACTGCACTGTGAAACCAAAATACCTTGACAGGCTGACAGCCCGGTTTTGTCTTAATCGTATGCGGCACACCCGGAAGTGCAATAAATGAATCACCTGCTTCAATTGGAAACTCCAGATCACCAAGTCTGGCATAGCCCTCACCCTCAAGCACATAAAAGCCCTCCTGGTCTTCATGCACGCCCGGATGCGCACTAAACTCATAGCCGGCATAAACCGTTGTCCCGGAAGTACAACCGCCAAGGCAGCCGTTTTCTGCCGTCAAAAAGCGCTGTGTCCGTGCATCCTTCCCTTGTGTTTCTTCTACTTCTTTTTTCGTAATATACGGTTTCATCTTAATCCTCGTTTCTGAGCGACTTTGTTGCGAAGCGGCGATGAGAAATTCGCGCAGGCGATTTCTCATCCGCTATCATAGGTGTTTGCTTTCGCTCCAAAGCAAACATCTATGTGAAAAATCAGCACATCAGTGTGATTTTTCGCACTATTCTCCATTCCGCAGGCATTTTAATGCCGGAGGAATCGCGAGCCAAATGTCAGATTTGGCTCTGCGGCATGAAAAAACAAGGAAGCCTGCTTTTGTCAGACTCCCTCGTATCTTTTTACTAATTTTTCTTGTAACGTAATAATTCTGTATAGGCAAGTAAAAATGGTCCGACACCCTTTGCATCATCTTCTACAACCGGTTCTGACATATAATAATCATATGTACCCGGACGATTGTCTTTACCGCCAAGTCCGGCAACCAGACAAATACCACCAAGTGACATTTCTCCGTTCTTTTCTTTTAAATAGCGCTTGCAGATACCGTCAATGGCTTTCTCACCGTATGCACGGTAGCTTTCAGGCAGGAAGCCAAGACGTACACCCTTTAACAGGGAATATGCCATGATAGAACTTCCGCTTGTTTCAAGATAGTTGCGTTCCATGCCGCCGAAGTTGACAACCTGATACCACATACCGCTTTCGTCCTGATAACGGATCATCGCATTCATTAAATCTACATATGCATCCTGTAACATCCTGCACTCTTTGTCATACTTGTGGTCAGAGTTGTCCACCTTATCAAGGCTGTCAAGAAGTGCCATTGAATACCAGCCAATTGCACGAAGCCAGCTGAGCTGTGAAAGGCCTGTTACCTTATCACACCAGAATGCTTCTCTGCTTGTATCCATTGCATGGAAATATAATCCGTTAAGTGGATTTCTCATATTTTCAATTACAAACTTAAACTGTGAGAAAATATCATCATAATTCTTTCGGTCGTTAAATCTTGTTTCATACTCCATGTAAAACGGCTGTCCCATATACATTCCGTCCAGCCATACCTGATTCGGATAAATATCCTTGTGCCAGAAGTTGCCGGATTCACAGCGAGGCATAATAGCAATCTGAGAATATACAAGGTCGATTGCCTTTCTATATTTTTCTTTTCCGGTGATATCATATAATTCAAATAAAGTCTTGCCGGCATTGACATTGTCAATATTCTTTTCACCAATGCTGTATCCGTCAATTGTTCCGTCTTCTGCTACACGATAATCAATGAAATCGTCTGCAAACTTTAAATATTTCTCGTCCTTTGAAATGGCATACATCTCAAGTACGGCTTTAATCATACAACCGTCAATGTAATTCCACTTAGACTTTAAGCCCTGCTTGAGCTTTTCAATATTCCACATCGGCGCTTCCGGCGTGCTTTTTTCCAACAATTCATCAATATACTTTACTATAATATCCACGGCTTTTCTCCTTATTAAATATGTACTGTGTCTTTATTATTGTACACTACAAAAAAAAGATAAGCAACCGATTATTTTTTATTTTATGAAAAACTACAGAATTTTAGCTGTTATACAACATCGGCTGTAATGCTTCGAGTGCCTGCTGATATGAAAAATTTGCACTCATGCCGAACAGGGACGAATCCAGATCGTACACCCTGCCATTTTGCACTGCCGTAAAATGCTTCCAGATGTCGTTTTTTTCAAATTCATCGGCAAACATCTGCTGTACCTGCTCGGGCATTGCATGGGATGCCCGTAAAATCACATCGGGTTCTTTCGTTTTGATATCCTCCGTGTTAGCACTTAAAAATTCTTCATCAGTGCCTGCGTATACATTCTGTCCGCCTGCCATTTCCACAAGACTGCCGACATAGCTGTTTTCGGTTGCCACGATATAAGAACCCGGCAGTCCCATCAGAATCAGAACCTTCGGGGCTTCTTTTCCTGCATTTTTATTTTTGTATTCCTGCATAAATGTGTTAAATTCGTCCACCATTGCCTGTGCCTGCTGCTGCCTGTTAAATTTTTCACCGAGGTCTGCAATTGAAGCATACATGCCGGATACACTTTTTAAATTTAAAAACAGGGATTTCACCTGGATTGACGCATATTTCGGCTGTAAATCGCTTTGCAGGCTGTTCGGGGACAGCACATAATCCGGCGATAAGGATTTTAAAATCTCCATATCCGGCGACATTGCCGTTCCAACCTGCGTAACATCCTTATACCGCTCTGGCAGTGTACCGGAGGTCCGGCATACGCCCACTAAATCTAATTCCAGTTTGTCACAAATCTGTGCAGCTGCCGGTGACGTTGCCACAAGACGCACACTGTCTGCCTGTGATTGTCCCTCTGTGGAATCCGGGTGCTGGTCTACGCAGGCTGTCAGTGAAACTGAGGCGGTTAGTACGGCGATGCCTGCAAGCAGCATACAAAGTCCTTTTTGAACAATCTTTTTTACCTGTCGTTTCATTTGTCTGCTCCTTTAATTTTTCTTTTTACGATATACAAGCATATACCATGCCGCACCTGTCACAACAATGGCAATTACAACACCCATTCCGATAAAAATGCCGGTGCTGCTGTTTTTTTTGCTCTCCTGCGCTTCTGCATTGACCTGTTTTCCTGCCGCATCATATTCCTGAATTCCGGCATTTTTCGTCTGTGTGTTTTCTGCAGTCTTTGCCTGTACGGCATTTGCTTCTGCTGATGTAGTCTGTCCGGCTTCTGTCGTACTTTCTGCACTTTCACCCTCTGCCTGCTCTATGCTCTGTGTTCCGGCATTTTCCTGACTGCCGTCTGTTCCGGCTGACACACCGGTTTCACCCGATAAGCTGTCCGTGCCTGGTTCGGTATTTTCAGCCTGCGCACTTACACCGCGCTCTCCTGAACCGCTTTCTCCCGGGTTGCTTTCTTCACTGCCACCCTCTGCGCTGTCCGGACCGGCACTGCCGCCCTTTTCTTCAACGGTCACACTGGTAATAAAGTCGCCTGCGCCTTCACTCAGTCCCGAAAATGTAATATAGTAAATAATATCACGACCCATGGCAGTTACGTACATATTTACACGTACAACCGAATTTTCACTGTTGATGCGGAATCTGTAATCTGCGGTATTGCTTGAGTAATCCTCCTGCATTAACGTTGCGGATACCGGACTTCCATCTACCTGAAACTGCGGATTTTCGATATTGTCCATTAACTGCATACGGATTGTGGCATAAGTGTTTCCCGCCGGGTCTACCTCGATAAGTGCCCTGCCGTAAGTCGCGCTCTCTGTCATGGACTGTCCCAGAACCGCCGAACCCTCTCCGCCGGAATCTTCAATCGCACCGGTGGACGGATTACGATAGCTTGGATTTGCACCGGCAAGATAAATGCCGTTTTCTGCTCCATATACCGGATTACTGTTTTGTGAAAATACTGCCGCCGCCGATAAAATGCCCACGGTGACTGCCATCAATACTGCCGCTGCATGCTTTGCAAGCCGCTGAATCTGCATTTTAAATTTCTGTTCCATGTCTGTACTCCTGTTCCCTTTTTATATGTGACAAACAGGCACCCGCCCCTTTTCGGAACGGATGCCGTTGTTTTGTCTTTTTTACAGCTTAGTCTTCTTTTTCTTCCGGTCTTTTCTTTCTTTTAAAGATTGCAAGACCTGCGGCACTTAAGGAAGCAAAGAATGCTGCTGCCCACATGCCCATTGCGGAAGAATCCGCTGTCTTTACGCCGCTGTTGCTGTTGTCTGCCGTATTGGCTGAGCCGCCTGCCGTATTTGAATTACCGCCTGCTGCCGAACCGTTGTCGGTTGTGCCTGCATTGCCGCTGTTATTATTACCACTGTTGTTACCATTGTTATCAATGTTGTTATTATTTTTATTGCCGTTATCTGTTGATGCCTTTTCAACAAGTGCGTAATAACTGAAGCCCTTTGTTGTCACAACATAATAGCCGTTTTCCACACTGCCCTTTATGAGAGTCTTTGAACCGTCATCATTGATACGGTATAAAACAACGTTATCTGCATTCATGCCTGCCGGAATGAGATACTTCACAACAACACTGCCCTCTGGCTCAACTTCCTGTCCGTCCTTTTCAAAATGAACTTCATACAGTTCAAAGCTGCTGCCGACATCTACAAGTGCATTTGCCGCCTTTGTATATTCTGTTCCTGCACTGACCTTTGTTACCTTTAACTCAGAGCCTACCGGAAGAACGCCTTCTGCGGCTGATACATGAACGCCTGTCTTTTCGTCTGTTACATCAACTGCCGGTGACTTTTCTTCTGTCTGGTCTTCTGCCGGTACAAGAGAAGTATCGCTTGTTGCTGTCAGTGCTGACCAGTCGAATCTTAATCTCGCACTCATCATGGTGTCGCCCATTGGTGTATCCGGTACTTTAAAGCTTACATCTGCATAAGTAATATCTGCAACGGAAGGCTGTGCACCTTCAGGAAGTTCAAATGTTACCAGTCTGATTGCATCGACTTCATTTCCTGCGGAAGTTGTAATCTTTTCTGTCTTGTCTATTGTAACAGTTACACCCTCTACCTCAAATGCCGTAACGGCGCTGTAGATTGATGTTACGGTTACCGGATTCATGGCAATCTGAACTTTTACAACCTTGCCATCCTTTACGGTGATTAAAGCACTGCTGTTCTTTTCAAATGCCGCATTACCCATAGAAGCCTTATCGGATACCGCATTCCACAATGCAATCGGTACATAGTAGTTACCGTCAGCAATTTTATTGTCAGAAGGGTCCGGTGTCGGAGTTGGTGTCGGTTCCGGATCCGGTGTCGGGTCAGGAGTCGGAGTCGGTTCCGGTGTCGGGGCTGGGTCCGGTGTTGGTGCCGGGTCCGGTTCTGCTGTCTTTACCGCATTTGCATAATCCAGTGCCAGATATGCATCCGGGCTGTAATTCATCGCATCGACAAACATGTTGACATAAACACCGTCATAGCTGTTGTCCGGCAGTGTAAATGTAATCTGTGTCACTCTGCCTTCTTCGTTTGTTGTGTACTGTGCATCTACAGTCTTACCATCTGCTGACGTTCCCTGATAAATCTTCCAGTTGCTTGCGTAAGCTGTCAGTCCCGCAAAGGATACGGACTGTAAATCTACGGTTACAGCTGCTGTTCCGTCTGCCGCAACAGTCATCTGTGCACTCTTAATGCAGCCTGCCGCCATAGAATCCTGTGAAACATTTCCGGCATTCTTTAAGCTTGCAGGGATTGAATAAGTACCTGCTGTCAGAGTGGTCTTTGCTGAACCGAAAGTTGTTTCCTTTGTTGTATCATCGGACTTATTATTATCAGATGATGTCTTTGTTAAGCTGTCCCAGTAAACCTTTACGAAGCAGTCTGCGCTGAAACGTCCCTGCTTGAAGTCAATGCCTGAAACGAAGCCGTTTAAATTCTTCATTGCCGGTACATAGATATCTGCATTGGTGTTGTAGATTGCCGCAAAATCACCTTCTAACGGGAAGGAAACCTTTGTTACAACCTTTTCATCTTCACCGAATACATCATCGCTGTACTGAATGTCATTCATTTCGACCGCAGCTTCCTTTAAGCTCTTAGAAGTATCATTGCCTTCATAGTAGCCGTTGAAGCCATAGATATATAACGGTTCTTTTGACGTTCCGTTAATAATGTCTGTTACGAGTGTCATGTTGCCATCTTTGTCAACAACAATCTTTGCCTTTGTCTTGTCATTTTCCACAAGACTGTGCTTTACTTTGTCTGTGTAGTATGCAATGTCTACGCTGTATTCGCCTTCTGCAAGCTTTTCTGTCGGAAGGTTAATGACTTCTTCTTCCTGCTTTAATTCGAGTGCATTTAAAATCGCATCGCGGATTGCATTGGATGAATACGTTGCGCCTGAAACCGCATCAACACCTGTGATTTCCTTTACATCGGTTGCGGACTTATTGATGTAGCTGCCCTTTAAGCCGTTGACTGCCTTTTCAAGCATCATCTTATTGGTTTCAGCATAAGTTCCCGCAAAATTTGCACCTGTTACTTCAATGTCTGTGATAACATCATCTGTAACTGTTACATTGACAGTAACATCATATTCACCGAACTGTGAAATATGGGCTGTACCTGTCTTTACAACTGGTGTGTTGTCTTCATTTTTTGCTGTCAGCTTTAACTTTAAGTTCGTATCCTTTGACATACCGTCGATAAAGCCTGTCAGATAAATTTCATTGTTGTCTATCAGATCGAAATAGTCCGGTACATCTACAACTGCCTTACCCGGATATACGAGTGCATTTTCAAGGTCTGTTGTTGTGGACGTTGCGCTAAATTCTGTTCCGTCTGTTGTGTAGTATACATATCCTCTGCTGTCTGTTACTTTTACAGGTGTCTTATCATATGCCACGCTGTCTGCTTCGGAATTAATCTTATCTGTATACCAGTTGCTGTAAATTGCTGACTTTAAGCCGCTTGTATCATTCTTTGAGATTGCCTTAAATGCATTTTCCATGCTGTCTGCATTGTATACACGAAGGCTTCCCATATGTCCGTGTAAGCCGAATACGATTGTTTCGCCTAAGTCAAATACGAGCTGTCTGCTTCCGTCTGCCTTTGTTACCAGTGTTGCACTCTTGATTGCATCAATGTTTGCAGGCGGTGTCTTTGTGGCACCCGGTTCGCACGCTGTATAAACAGATACATCTAATGCCTGTGTTGTTTCTTCGCCCTGGTCTGTATCACCGACTTTTTCAATCGTTGAGAAGTCCATACGGAACAATACTTCTGAAATGTAAGCCATTTCTGTAATGTATGTTGTAAATAACACGTTCTGGTTTGCATAATCCGCATCGTTTTTAATGTAATTGATACCGGAGAATGTCAGGTTAAACGGTGCTACCTTACTGCTTGTTGATGAAGCAAGCTTATCCAATGTAACGGATTCTACATTTTCACTGTTATAGAAGCCGCCGACCTGCTTACTTCCCTGCATAACCTTTGTAAAGTAGAAATCGCCTGTGTTTTCTGTCTTTACGTTGGTTGACGGATTAATCTTACCGGTCTTTGTAACGGTTGGTGAAATGGTGTATACCTTTGTATAGTTTTCATACTTTTCGGCATAATCGCTGGATTCTACAACACCTGCATCATCTGCACCCTTAATCTTGCCGTTGTCGTTGGCATCCGGTGTCGGTGTGGACTTAATCCAGAGTTCGCCGCCGCCTGCGTATCCAATCGGGCTCTTTACACCCGGCATTTCATAATCGTCTACTATTACATTACCTTCTGCATCAACGCTTACGGTAATGTCTGTGTACTGTTCTTCATAGCCCATTGCACCTTCGATTTTGTCGGTGTCAATGTAATAGGTACTGCCGAATACTGCCTGCATTTTATATGTACCCTCTTTTAAAGAACCGTCTTCGTTGTAATAGCTGCTGACATCCTTGAAGTTTGCCATAACTGTTACAGCTTCTTCCGGCATGGTAAATGTATACTCATGGGCATTTGTTCCGTTAATTGCCTCTGTTGTTGTGGCTTCAACCGTCTTGCCGCTTGCCGTTGTCACGGTTACGCTGTCCATTGTGTAATACTTTAAGCGGTCCGGTGTTACGGTAACGGTTACGGTTTCGCCTGATTTTGCCTTATCGGAAGACTTTGTTTCAGCCGTTAATACGCTGACTGTACCTTCGCCGTTGGTTTCTGCCGTAATTGCATAAGAGTCTTGTGCATACTCTGTGCTTACGGTTACTGCGGACTTCGGCATTGTAAAGCTGTAGCTTCCGTCACCGTTGTCTGTTACGTCAACTTTCTTTCCGTCTGCTGTTTCTACGGAAATGCTCTTTACTTTGCAGAATGACTTCGGTGCTGTGTATACAGTTACCTTACTGCCTTCTGCGGCTTCTTCGTCAACTGTTGTTTCGCCGTATTCACTGCCTGTTACGTTTGAAGTGATTGCATATTTCTGTGAAACAACCGTTTCTTCGGCTGCCTTTAATACCGGTCTGCCTGTTGTCTTGTCTGTTTCCCACTTGCAATACTTGTTATCCTCTGTCTGGTTCTCATCAACCCAGCTGTTTAAGTATGTAACCAGTGCAATCCTGCCGACCTTGTTGGTTGTGCTGTCAACAGACATTAAGTTGTCATTTTCATAACCCTCGGCTGTTACCGGTGTGATGTATGTAAAGTTCTGATTAAGAGAATCCAGATTCTCTCCTGTAACAGTCTTTGCAATTCCGTAAATTTGGGCATTTTCAGGGAAATTATTTAATGTTGTACCTGTGTAGCAGTTTGCAGTCTTATCTTTTGCCTGTAAAGTAGCGTCCACACCGTAATAAGATACATTTGCCGGATTTGCATTTTCACCCATGGTAATCTCTGAAATATCATAGCTGTTGACTGCTCTGTCTGAAAGTCCATAATATGAATAATATCCGGTTAAATTTACATTTTCCAGTGTTGTCTTGCCGGTTACCGCACTGTTTACAATTTGTGTTGCACTATTTGTAATAGGGTAATGCAATACCGTACCGCCTGTCGCACCGTCAATGGTCACATTCATATTGTTTACGACCTTGTTGTAAGAACCGCCGCCATAAGCAATACCGCCTAAATAGCAGAATGTGCCTGCAACGGTATGGACTTTTTGTGTTCCTTCAAATGTCAGGTCGTTGATAGTGACATCTGTGAAACTGCCTATCTGTGCGATAAATGCACTTGAATATACCCATGAACTTGATGTTGTTCCTGTCATGCCTTCTACATTCAGTCCCTTAATGGTATGTCCGTTTCCGTTAAAGGTTACTGTATTATTGTAATTTGTATATGTCATCGGCACCCATGTATATGCGCTCATATCAATATCTTTTACAATATTAATGGTTTTATCCGTAAGTGCGCTTGGATTATCACGCATTAATTTACCGACAGCCGCAAGGTCTGCCGCATCGGAAACAATCAGTGTGCTTGATGTTGCCGCATATACATCTGTATCATAATGTCCTTCTTCAAACCAATTGTCCGGTGCAATTACCGATACTGTCACTGCGCCTGCCGGCATTGTAAAGCTCGTTGCAGAGTTTCTTATATATTCGACACTGCCGTCTTCCTTAATCACTTTGATAAATAAAACCTTTTTTGCTTCGTCTGTCAAAGTAATGGTGACATTCTCACCTTCTCTTGCCTCTGTTTTATCCAGTGCAATATAAGACTTTGCTTCATCTGCAACGGTAACAGCCTTTAATTCTTTCTGTGTAATTGCAGAACCATCAAAACTTGTTGTGACACCCTTTGCAGGCATTGTGAATGTAAATTTTGCAGAAGATGTTGTGTTTCCTGCATCTGCTGTTACGGTTACTTCGTTGCCGTCTGCGTCTGTTACCTTTGGCAGTGTTGTACCGTCATAGTAATATCCGTCTGCTGTATTTGTGGAAAGCAGTAATGTTACGGTATCGCCTTCTGCCGCAAGTTCACCGTTTGATACGGTAAAATCGGCACCTTCAATATTTGCAGACTGGTTTGTAATGTTATACGCATCTGTTTCAACGAAGTCTACTCTTAAAGTAACGGCTACCGGGAATTTCTTTGCTACGGTATATGTTGCTTTTCCGCTTGCAAGTGATGATAATTCTCCCGGCTTTACTGTTGTATTTCCCTGTGTACCGGTTACGGTTACTGTATGCTTATAATACTTGCCGTCGATAATGCTGTCTGCTACAACATTCATATTACCACTCATCATCTGTCGGCTGCTGTAACTTACATGGCTTGCAAATTTACTGTCGTCATTGGTTTCTAATGTAATTGCACAATAACGATTACTCTTTTCTGTGATTGTAACCTTTTTCTCCGGCATTACAAAGGTGTGTACCTGTACAATCTTATCTTCATCAATCACTGTACTTTCAAGTGTTGTATCAATACCGGTTCCGTCTTCATCTGCAACAGTCGGCACATAATTTCTTGTTGAACTGTCACTTGTTGATGTAATCTTTACGGTTTCACCCGGCTTTGCACCATACTTATCTACACTTAAATATTCGCCTGTTGATTTTATCTCATACTGTCCTTCTTCCAGAACCGGTGCAAACTGCACATATATCATAAATGTTCCTACTGAGCCGTAAGCATATGCATCGTCAGGAATTGTGCATGTATACTGGTTATCTTTGCCGTCTACCTTTGTAATCTTTAAGTCCGGTGTTGTAAAGCTTGCTGACATGTACATAACAGAATCTAATGCCCAGCCGTCCTCCGGTACAGCTTCAAATGTAATTGTGCTGTCTTTTTCAGCCGTGTATACTTTTTCACCGTCATCACCGGTGCTTTCTGTCACACCTGAGATTAATTTGATACTTCCCTTTCCGTATGAAACACCCGGTGTAACTGTGTAGGTTACTTTTTCTGTGCCTTCTGCATCTGCTGTTACGAGATTTTCCTCTGACGGTGCGGCCGTTTCAAAGCCGTCCGCTTCTGTGGTCTGTGCCTGCTGTACTGCCTGTGCAAATGTCTGCTCCGGGCTTGCCGCCAATACATTGTACGGCATACTGCTCATTGTCATTGCGACTGCTAATGAAGCAGATAATAACTTAAAGCTGGTCTTTCTCATTTTTCTTTCCTTTCTGCTTTGTCCCTGTTTACTTGTTTCTATCGTGCCCTGTTGATTTTACGAATGTACTAATGTTTTTGTTTTATTTTTTGTCTTGTTTTTTGTTTTATGGCATAGTTTCGTTTTGGTAACTTCCATTAGTCTTATCTAACCGTGGCACTTAAAAAAATAGGCTTCAAAGCCTATCTTTCGTTTGCAGTGGCAGTGTACCACAGACATTTGTTTTTGGCAAGCAGACATTTTTGTTGCAAACCTGCAACAAACAACGGTATTTTTTACCTGTTTTCTTTAACAATCCCTTTGATTTCCTGCTTTCCCAATTTGTTGCGCAAGTGCAACAAAAAAGTCTTATTGATAAATTTTATTGTTTAAAATGAGATTTTTTCAGACTGTTTTTGCGAAATCCCTACTTTGATACTAGGAAAAAGAGATTTAAGAGTTGGGCGGC
>OGNL01000429.1_pt1 | contig 18290 bp, 18 predicted proteins | sample 1573471 | NCBI WGS metagenome assembly OGNL01 (sample SAMEA2582001, study PRJEB24529) | metagenome | biome: Human gut stool | place: China | collected 2011 | reverse complement strand
GATGACTACAAGTATTATCAGACACTTGGTTTAAAGTGTATAATGGACGGTTTTTGTCCCAATTATGCACTAGCACTGAAAGATTTGAATGTCTGATACATGGTTTTAGAGTTATGGAGGGGATTTTCCTCTCCTTAATCTTTTCAATGTACCTTATGATAAAACAGGTTCCCCAATTATAAATGTTGGTAAAAGTGTTATTACTCCATTCTCATAATGTACGCAATGATTGAGAGCGAAGAAATTACTATAAAATTCCTTCGCTCTACATATTACATCATTTCCCCAGCGATTTAAAGACTTTCGCAATACAACGCTTTTTCTGTTCCATATTTGGATGAACATATAAGTCCAATGTAGTTGATATGTTGGAATGCCCTAACAATACACTAACGGTTTTGTAGTCACAGCCAGCTTCTATACAACGAGTGGCAAAACTATGGCGAAGCCCATGATATTTTAATTTAGGAATACCCAATTTTTCCATTAATTTGCCGTAATAATTACGGTAGGTACGAGGTTCGGTTGGATATTCATCATTAGTCAAGACATAGAAATCTTCATTAACGACCTTCTTTAGTGGTTTTACCATTGCAAGAAGCTCCTTTGTCATAGGAATTTCCCGACATGAGTTTTGTGTCTTGGGAGTATTGATTACCAACTCAGTATGTTTCTTCGTTCCATCAATAATGTAAATCCGTTCAATTGTACGATTAACGGTAATCGTTCCCTCAGAAACATTGATGTCACTCCACTTCAAAGCGCAAACTTCCCCAATACGAAGTCCTGTACAAAGACTGATGTAGATACCCAGTCCGGTAAAGGAGAAATGGTTTTGAATATGATTGAGTATTTTCTTGTGATTGGCAACTGACAGTACTTCCAATTCTTTGGTTGTTGAAGAAGACGGATATTTGATGTCCCACTCTTGATAATCCATCCATTCATTTTTCACACCGAATTTCATAACCATTTTCAGAACAATCAAAATGTCTTTTACGGATTTCACACTCAGCCCATTCTCAATTTTCCGCAAAACGAAGTCTTGCACAGCCTGTTCATGGAGCGTATCACTTTCTCCAAAGTTTGGAAGAATATGATTCTCCAAGATAAGCACATAAGCAGCCATTGTGGACTGTTTCACATAAGGTTGCTTGTACTCTTTCCATGCAACCGAGATTTCTCTAATTGTCTTTTGTCTCATAATCGTATATTAATATGTTGTACATATAATTAGAGAATAATAAATCACTGATGTTCCCCATTTGAGATTCCCTGAGTTTAGTGGAGAGTGGGAAAATACTGAATTACAATATATCGCACCTAATATTTGCTCTGGCAAGGATAAGCCCACGAGTAATGGAACAGTTGCTCTTTATGGTTCTACAGGAATTATAGGTATGACAAGACTAGCCTCCTATAATGAAGAAATAGTTCTTGTTGCTCGTGTCGGAGCAAACGCAGGTCAGTTACAAATAACAACCATTCCATGTGGTGTTACTGATAACACCCTTATAATTAATGCAAAAGAATGGAATCGTTACATCTATTATTATTTGCAGCATTACAATTTAAATAGATTGGTGTTTGGATCAGGCCAACCCCTCATTACAGGTAGTATGCTTAAAAAGCTTAAAATAATATATGGCGAGGAATCCGAAAGAAATAAAATTGTCAACTTATTATGCTTGCTTGATGAGCGTATTGCCACCCAAAACAAAATCATTGAGGATTTAAAGAAACTAAAGTGCGCAATTATAGATTACACTTTTGACAACAAAACCCAATCGCATCGAAAACGAATTCTTCTTTCTGATGTATCAGCAAAAATCACACGAAGGAATACCGACAATCAAAATTTTAACGTATTGAGTAATTCTGCTAATCAGGGTATCATTCCTCAAAACGAAGTATTTGACCGTGAAATTGCCAATGAAAACAATACCTCAAACTACTTTGTAATATCACAGAATGATTTCGTTTATAATCCTCGCAAGTCGGTTACAGCTCCTTATGGACCGATAAACAGGTACAATGGAGAAACTAATGGAGTTATCTCGCCATTATATTTGTGTTTTAGGTGTTATGGCATTGATGTAGAATATCTTGGTTGGTATTTCAAAAGTGATTCATGGCATAAATATGTCTACCAAAATGGCGATACCGGTGTTAGGCATGATAGAGTAAGTATCAAAGATGAGATATTCTTCTCAATGCCATTGTACTTGCATAGTACTGAGGAACAGATGGAAATAGCAAAACGACTGAATAAAATAGAGTCTTTTGTGAGCCAAGAAGAAAAATATTTATTTCTACTTAGAAGTCAGAAGTTATACCTGTTACAGCAAATGTTCATATAAACATCTGCTGGAGTAAATACTGCTTCTGATTTGACAAACAAGTTGCATACGTTTCTTCGTTTTTTATCTTTCCTTCAATACTTCTAAGAACTTTAAGTATATGGAGCTGGTGTTCTTTTGATGGGATGACGGTTTTCATGTTAAGCCATTCCTCAACATTTATAGAACGTCCGTCTCTAATACCATAAGTTACAATTATCAGAGATTTTATAAATCTCTGAGACATGAAATAATAGGACAGATAACCAAACTCCAAAAGCCTATTTGGACGCAGTATTGTATAGGCAGGACTGCATACACCTAACTTGTCTGAAAAAGCGAAACCTCCCTGAAATGAACGCAAATGAATAACATAATCACCTTCTCTTACAATTTTGTAAGTACTAATATTGTTATGTTCAAATTGAATATCCAAATTTAGGTCTTCTCTATTCACCATGCCTTTTTCTTGGCTTGCAGAAAGGATATTGGAATATCCCATTTGTTTATTACGTTCGTTAACAATCTCTAATAATTGTCCATACGAATATTCTTCACCTTGGATTTCAGTGTACAACTTTTCAATAATTGCGCACCTATTGAATTTGTAGTCCTTAATCAAGGGAATTGCACAGAATATAACTTGCAGTAACAAACCAAATGTGCACATATCTGAATGTTTGGAATGTAGTTCTTCTACTCTGCAAGAAAGTGATGTTTGTGAAAATGGTGCATATCCTGTTTATGGGGCAAACGGTGTAGTTGGCTACCTCAACTATTATAATACTCTGAGTGAGGCCATTTATATTATCAAAGATGGTTCAGGAGTTGGGACGGTTTCCTATGTTACTGGTAAATGTTCACCAACTGGAACTTTGAATATATTGCAAGTCAAAGATGGCTATTCGCTTCGTTACCTCTATTATTTACTGAAGGTTTTCAACTTTGAACCATATAAAACAGGAATGGCAATACCTCATATATACTTCAAAGATTATGGTAAAGCCAAGATATTTTGCCCACAATACTCTGAACAACTCAAATATGCAACATTGTTGTTTACAATAGATGACAAACTTTCTACAGAACAAGAAATTCTGAAAAGTCTAAATTTAGAGAAGCAATACTTACTTCGTCAGATGTTTATATGAACATCTGACGAAGTAGATACTGTTTTTGGATAGTATAGCGTTCAAGTATCATTTTTTCAGTTTCTATCTTCTCTGTTATATGATTTAATATGGCATAAATGTGTTTCTGATTATCTAACGAAGGCAGTTTTATATCTGCTTTCTCAAAATCAGCTTTGCAAAGATTAAACCGTGTACTTCCTTGTGCAAATGGGTATATAAACTTTCTAAATGGAGTTGAAGAAACGTAATATGAGAGATATGGCGAATAAGCTAATCCTTTATTTTCTATATGAATACCAAAGCAAAAACTATTCAAATACACATCATCCTTTCCCAAATAAACTGAGCCAACTCCAACTTCTTCGGGCGTTTCTGACGACAGGGTAAACAATACATCTCCATATTTGACAACATTCTGCTTTTCTCCATCACTTATGCGAACATATTGATAGTCGTTCTCATTTACAACATTGTTTGAATAGACATTTAGATATGTTATATATGGCTTACCAATTCCAAAATCATCAGCTAATTTCCCAGACAATCCAGAATACGATTGTCCTAATTTTGAAAATGAAGTCATTATTTCATTACCATATTGCTGATATAATGAATCATTTAGTCCCTTGATTAAGGACTGCAATTTGTCAATGATTTTGTTTTGGGTGGCGATACGCTCATCCAATAGTCGAAATAGCTCTGCTATTTTTGTGCGTTCTGCATGGTTCTCAGGAAAGTAGAATTCAAATCCGTTAAAATCAGATGTCGTTATCTGATTTATTCTTGCTCCTAGATTTTCTCCCACTTGCGAAAAATACTTCTTTGTACTTAGTAATGGAAGTATAAATGGGTTATCGTTAGCTCGATATACCATCATAAATGCCCCAAATGTATTGTTAGCATCTTCTTGTTTTATTATAGCATTTTTACCTATCAGTCGTTGGCTGCCATTTCTTGCACATACTAAAATATCATTCTCTTTCGTAATGATTTTGTCCTTAATATGTTTATTAACACGTACTAAATCAGAATAGTCTATCATTCCGTTTTTTATATTCGAGGAACGAAAGACAATAATTCCGTTATTATCTACAACATCAGAAGGTTTATATGTTAAACCTATAATTGTTTCACCGATTTCACCTAATGAATGTTTCTTCCACTCTCCACTAAACTCAGGGAATCTCAAATGGGGAACATTAAGGACTTTTTTATCTTTATTATCTATTGCCATAGTTGTCATTATTTTATAGGATTCAAGTCAAATGGAAGCAATGGTGTTTCATCATTACCCTCATTAAAACGGTCAAAATCCGATATGTATGATTTGTCTTGAATCAGTTTATATTTTTCGTATTCGCTATAAGCCTTATCTCTTGCTTCCTCTTGTGTTACTTTTCCGGCTGTATCGCACGGCTCGTAATCCATCGTTGCAAGATATTGTTGAAGGAACTTTTTCCAATCATCCATAGTTGAAACGATATGACGTGCAGCACGTGATTCTGCCATATCAAGAAAGGCAGTTGTGATAAGATTCAACTGGGACAATTCTGAATCTGACAGGTAATTTTTTGCGACGATGGTATCAGACTTTTGCACTCTTCCGTTAGGAGCTTTCTTCCACGTGGTAAGCCCCATATAAGGTTGCTCAGAATCAGCTCGTTGATAGATAATTTCCGCTGCCGTATGATGGGTAACGGCAAGGTGCATCATATTCTGTACCATCTTGAAGAACAACTTTGTATCTTCTGATTTCGGGTCATAATCCGCACTACATTCTGCATAAATGTCAGTTATCTTTTGGTAATATCTGCGCTCTGAGGTACGTATCTCACGAATACGCTCAAGCAAATCGTCAAAATAGTCTTTCCCGAAATGTTTGCCCTGTTTCAGTCTCTCATCATCAAGGGCATATCCTTTAATGATAAACTCTTTCAGCACTGAAGTAGCCCAAATACGGAATTGAGTAGCTTGATAGCTGTTTACTCTATACCCCACCGCCACAATAGCATCGAGGTTGTAAAATAGCGGCATACGTTCCACTTCCCGGTCTCCTTCTGTTTGAACTATCCCAATTTTTCGGATAGTTGCCTCTTTGGAAAGTTCTCCTGTTTCGTAAATTTGTCCGAGATGATAATTTATAGTTCTGACATCAACTCCAAACAAGTCCGCCATTCTTTTTTGTGACATCCAGAATGTTTCGCTGTTGAAAATGACTTCTACCCGTGCCTCCCCTTGTGCTGTTTTATACAACAATATATTAGAGCTTAGTGAATTATGCATAAGTTCTGCCATTGAGACAGATTGTGAGAAAAAGTCCCGTGCTTGTTGGACGAGCAACTTTTTACCATCAGCATTTTCCGCAATAATCATACATGCCATACGAGAGAGACGGAATATATTTACCTTGCGGAATGAGCCGTTTCCTATCTTGACCATATCAACCGCTTGGTTGAAATGTTCATCCACATTCATCCCTTTTTCTCCGGCTACTTTAATGGCTTTATCTATGACTCGTTGAAATTTCCAATAAGCAGAATAGCCCATCGCACCACAAAGGTCACGGGAACTCCAGTATTCATTCCCGTTTTCATCCTTGCGGCATATATTCTCAAATGAAGGAGTCATCTGAGGTATGTTGTCATTTTCACCCATTGCTATTACTTTTCTGAACTATTCTACCAGTCCCAATTCTTTCAGGTACACTTCAATCTCTTTGTTGAGTTCAGCACGTTTGGCTTCCAACTCCTTTATCTCTGCCATTACAGCCTTTATGTCGATAGGTTCTTCCTCTTCAAAGGTATCAACGTAACGTGGAATATTCAGATTGTAATCATTCTCGGCTATTTCTTGAAGAGAGGCAAGGTGACTGTACTTTTCTATTTCCTTGCGGTCACGATAAGTTTCGACAATCTTTTGGATATGTTGCTCACGAAGTTTGTTCTGGGTCTTTACCTTTTCAAACTCCTTGCTTGCATCAATAAACAGAATATTGTCATCTTCCTTACGACATTTCTTGAAAACAAGAATACAAGTCGGAATACTTGTACCATAGAAAATATTCGCAGGTAATCCTATAATGGCATCCACATAGTTTTTCTTTTCTATAAGGAAACGACGGATAACTCCCTCCGCATTTCCTCGAAATAGTACACCATGCGGAGCAACACAAGCCATTGTACCACCCTCGTTCAAGTGATAAATCATGTGCAGAATAAATGCATAATCGGCAGTCTTACGTGGTGCAAGCCGTCCTGCTTTGCTGAAACGATCATCAGTATTGAATTTGTCGGCAGCACTCCATTCGGCTGAGAACGGAGGATTTGCAACCACTGCATCAAACTGAGTATCACCAAAAGCATCCCATTCAAGTGTATCACCATTTTCAATCTTGAAGTTGCTGAATCTGATGCCATGAAGCAACATATTCATTCGGGCAAGGTTATAAGTTGTAGGATTCTTTTCCTGTCCATAAATATCAACTGCATTTCCAATATTAGCAGCACGAAGAAGCAACGAACCACTACCGCAAGTAGGGTCATATACATTGCGTAAACGCTGGTGTCCGATGGAAACAATTTCTGCTAAGATACGGCTGACTTCCTGCGGAGTATAGAACTCTCCAGCCTTTTTTCCGGCTCCTGCGGCAAATTGCGAAATCATATATTCGTAAGCATCACCCAAAATATCAATCTCCTGTGATGCCTCTACTCCGAAGTCTATATCATCTAATGCAAGAAGCACGTTACTAACGAGCGTGTTTTTATCGTCGGCAGTCTTGCCCAATTTAGGTGATGCCAAGTCTATATCTGAAAACAATCCGCCAAAATCTTCTTCACTATCCTGTCCTAAAGTACTGTCTTCAATACGCTTCAATGAACGTTCAAGCATAGGCAAGATATTTTCTTTACGCTTGATAGCCTCTATTACGGACGAAAACAAGAATTTCGGTTCTATGAAATAGCCGATATTCTCCAAGCATTGGTTCTTTGCTTCCTCTTGAAGTTCCACCGCATCGGCATCATCCATTTTCCACAATTCCTTAAAGGTTATTTCATCATCCACCAAGGCATTGTTGGCATACTTCTCTATTTTTTCCGACAAGTACTTATAGAAGATGAAACCTAATGTAAAATACATAAAGTCACTTGCCGACATATTGCCACGCAAACGATTTGCAACCTCCCAAAGTTGGTCACGGAGTTTCTGCTGTAATTCTTCGCTCATAATATCTTATTCCCAATTAAACGTTTTTATAATACTACGCAATCTTTCCATTATTCTCGTCAAAGCCTTTCGGGTTTTGATAAGACCGAGATGCTTCTCTTTCAATGCCTTTTGTATAATTTCAGGCTGTTCTTTTTGTAAATAGTCATACTCTTTTATGTAAAGATTAAGCACTTCGGCAGAAATTTGTTCATCATCCGCCAAATCACTCACAGCCTTATTGCGTTCTGACACAATATATTGGTTCAAACGTTCCTCTAATTCATTTGTTCCATCTGCTCTATTGCGCCCATTCATGAAGTTTTCCTTGTCTTCATCTACATTCTTTTGAATAAAGCCGTCGATGAGTTTTGCTTTGCCTCGCATTCCAGCATCCTTAATCATTGTATCAAGGATATGCTTGCGCTTTTCTGAATAATCATCGCTATATGGGTCAAGTTCCGCAATGAGTTCAAGAATATACGCTACATTGATAATATCACTATGCAGAAGTTCAAGACAGAAATCAATGTCTTCCAGCCCTTGACTATTGCCATATGGAACAGGATCTTCCGCAACAGTTGACTGTGTAGCAGGTGGGTCAATAAAACCAACCGTAATGTCGAGGTATTTACTCTTATAATCATTAAACTGCTGTTCGGTCATACCGAGGTCTTCAGCATCCTCGCTGTAATCTTCGTATATCTGGATTTCTGCATGTTTACGGATAATGTCTCTGAACGCAAGTACAAAATTCTTCTTGTCATTTTCACTTTGCAGAAGGTCTATACTACTTGGCGTTGGATATTTTTGCAGAAAATCTGTTGCCAAACCCTTGTACTCATGCTTAACTTTTTCAAACGGAGGACGTACTATATCTTCAGGATTGTCGGAATTGCTAAACAGTTTTATAGACGTATCAACATTGTTTTTCAGATCACGGAAGCATACGATTTTACCGAATCGTTTCTTCTCGTTCAACACTCGGTTGGTACGACTGAATGCTTGCAGCAAACCGTGATATTCCATATTCTTATCCACATAAAGTGTGTTCAGTTTTTTACTGTCAAAACCAGTAAGGAACATTCCCACGACAAGACAAAGGTCAAGCGGTTTCATATCCGCTTTCTTCTTTTTCATGCGCAGGTTGATGTCATCATAGTAAGCACGAAAGTTCTCTGTTGTAAAAGATGTGCCGTAGTTTTCATTATAATCATCCATAATGGATTGTAGTTCATCTGCTTCGCCCACACTTTCGCTGACATATTTTCCCGTACCCATACCAGTCTGTTCATCATCTTGACTATTATTGGCTGCGTATGTAAATACTGCACCTATACGGATTTTAGGATTCAATGATTTGAAAATCTTGTAATAGCGGATAAGCATAGGAACAGACTGTACAGCAAACAATGCGTCAAACTCTCCATCAAATGTAGATTTATTGAAGTTGTTAAGGATAAATCTTGCAATCTCCTCCATACGAGTTTGGTTATCGTTATCTACAATCTCGTTACCATGATAATACTCCACTAGGAAACCAAGCACATTTTCATCAGCAATAGCATCTTTGATGAGATATTTATGAAGACAATTGCCGAAAATTTCTTTTGTCGTATGTCCATCCACTGCATTTTCGGTAAAGATAGGTGTTCCCGTAAAACCAAAAATCTGGGCATTATCAAAGAACTTCATAATCTTTTTATGGCTATCCCCAAAATGACTACGGTGACACTCATCAAAAATCATCACGATGCGTGAATGACGGATAGCGTCAATCTTGTTGCTATACCACGTCTTACTAACTGCCGCATTAAGTTTTTGAATGGTGGTTATGATGATTTTGGAATTGCTTTGAAGTCGCTTCACGAGTTCATCCGTATTGTCGGTACTATCCACTGCACCCGGCTCAAAAGCCTCGTATTCCGATTGCGTCTGAGTATCGAGATCATGACGGTCAACAACAAACATCACCTTATCCACATCATCCAATTCTGATACAAGTTGTGCAGCCTTGAATGAGGTCAATGTTTTTCCGGCACCTGTTGTATGCCAGATATAACCATTATCATTGGAGTTTTGTACACGATCCAAAATCTTCTCTACCGCATAGAATTGGTAAGGACGAAGTACCATCAAGCACTTGTCGCCCTCATGCAGCACAATATACTTTCCTATGATTTTGCCAAGCGTACATTTTTCCAAGAAGAATACGGCAAACTTGTCCAATTCATTGAACGGATGATTGGCGGCATCTGTCCAGTTGAATGTGAACTTATACCCACTATTTGGATTATTGGCAAAATAGCGAGTGTTAACGCCATTGGATATAACAAACAACTGGATATAATCAAACAATCCGTGAAACGAAGTCTTGTGATAACGCTGTATTTGGTTGTATGCCTGTTTAAGTTCCACGCCACGACGTTTCAATTCAATCTGCACAAGTGGCAAACCATTGATTAGGATCGTCACATCATAACGGCATTTTTTACGTCCTTCCACTGTGATTTGGTTGGAAACCTGAAATTCATTCTGACACCACTGTTGCCTATTTAGAAATTCCACCCATATACGCTGTCCATCAGCCGTATCAAGCGGATATAAATCACGGAGTTTCTTTGCCTTTTCAAAGCGAGTACCACCTTCAAGGTATATGAGAATCTTCTCAAACTCTTCTGTCGTAAACTCATTGCGTCCATATTCCTCCAGCCGTTTGCGGTTATGAACCTCCAACTGCCGCTTGAAATTGGCATACAAATTATCCTCTTCTACAATTTGGACATATTCATAGTCCATTTGTTGAAGAGTGGTTATCAGTCCGGCTTCCAATGCCGCTTCACTTTGTGTTGACATATCCTTGCCCTATTATGAGTAGTTACTACTTATGCTATTAGTATTCTGACATCCAATACCTTTTCGATTTTACATAGATTGCAAATGCATCTAAAACCATCAAATCGATTCAGGTTCTATTGCAGTCTTTCTTTTTTATCGGTTATTAAATCCTTCAAATCAACTTGTAGAATCTCGGCAATCCGCTGGAGCGTTTCCAAATTAGGTTGAATCCTATTGCAAGCATAAGCATTGACCATGCTAAAACTCTTATCCAATTGTTTGGCTAACCACGTTTGAGAAATGCCTTTTTCCGAAAGGACTGCCTTTATTCTATTCAGTTTCATTCTTTAATACGATTTTATAGTGCAAATATAGCGAATTATATTCGATAATTGTGATTATTTTTGTACTTTTGCACCTACAAGGTAAATAACTTGGATTCACGCATATGACAGCCAAAGATAGAAGTAGATTACATCGAGGTTATAAACGCTTCTTACGTCAGCTAAAAACAAAGAGACAAAAAAGAAGAAAGGCTCAAATCCTATGCGAAGAGAATGCCCGCTATAATAGGAAAAATGGCGTGATTCTCTCCGTAGATCAATTGTTGTCTAACACACTTTCTCCAAGTGTTTCGTATCTACTTAACTGCATAAGCAGTCCTCTTAATTACGAATTGATAAATAAAGAGAATAATAACACTAATTGTTATGTTGAAATACCAAGACTTTTTTCTCTAATTGAAAATCCCCAAGAAAGTTATTCCGCAATCAGAAAACTGATAGTTTTGTCTTTATTTTCAAACTATCCAGAAATATTCATCGACTATACCAAATGTGATGAATTCACTCTTGAGGCTCAAGTTTTGTTAGACTTAATACTTAAGGATATATTTAGGTTTTACAATAGATGTCGAAAGAAAAAGCGCTTTAAAAAGTACGCAAAAAGGATTACAGACAGATCTACTAGGGGAAGTTCCATAAGAACCATGTTATTTTCCGTAGCAATTCATGCAAAAAAACAAATAGAGTTTTCTCATGTTGTTCCGTATAATCTTTGCATTCATCGTTCTGAAGTTGATACTATTCGACAAGCAGAAATGAAGGACATAGACACAACTACTTTATCTGACTATGTTGATACTTGTTTGTCAAAAATGGGTCGTAATTTAGAAGATGAGCAAATAGATGATTTATGTACCGTTATTGGAGAAATTCTCATTAATGCAGAAGAACATTCTTCTACGAAATGTCGCTATTCGATAGGATATTTTGAAGAACAAGAAATAGATGGAGAAAAAGTTGGAGTATTCCAACTAGTCATAATGAATTTAGGAATGTCGATTTACGAGAAATTCAAAGATGAAAATTGCCCAAATCCTATTATATCTGATAAGATGAAGGAGTTGTCAAAACAATACACACACAAAGGATTCCTAAAAAAGAAAGAATTTGAAGAAGAAACTTTATGGACACTATATTCTCTACAAGATGGAGTTACTTCAGTATCCCCAGAAAAATATAAAAATAGAGGAAATGGCTCTTTGCGCTTTATCGAAAGTTTTTACAACTTAAAAGGTTGCAACGCATCAAAATTATCAAAGATGACGTTACAATCGGGAAAAGCAAATATTGTATTTGACGGTAAATATCCAGTAACAGAATCTATGGTAAAAGGAGAAAAATATAGAGTCCTTACATTTAACAGCTCTGGAAATATTGAAGACAAACCTGATAATAAATACGTTAAATGTAGCGAGTTCTTTTTCCCTGGCACATTTATTCACGCATATATATATTTATAATTATGAAACAAAGTAAAGATAATATTATCAATTTAGAAGACTTTAGGGTCAAACGTGGCAATATTGTTTCTAAGGTTTTCACAGGTAGAGATCGAGGAGTCTATGTGAGAGAAAACTCACATATTGATGATATTGATTCTAAATATGAAACAATAGAGATCATTATTCCCGAAAATATCAAATCTATCAACCCCTCATTTTTTGAGGAGTTATTCAGAAATGTTGTCACAAAACATGGTAGGGATGAGTTTATGAACAAATACAAATTCCGTTCTTTGGGAACTTATAAATACGAAAGGACGTTATCAGAAGCCATTCAACGAATATTAAGAAATAACACTGCAATTGGATAATTATGGATACTTTACAATTGGTTATTGATTCTATTTCTAAAATAGCAATTATACCACAAAGCATTAGTCAAGGAATTTCACCACAACCTATTGCTTGTCTTGATGCGTTACATAAATTGGGAGTTGTATTAATCGCTTTATTTAATCTTATATTTTCTATTTATCTATACAAAACAAATAAAATAAACCAGAAAATAAAAGACATGAAAGTTAATAGACAAAATCTATTAAACATATTGATTCTCAACCACAAATTAAATGATTTCTATAAGATATTCGCCTGTATTCATACAGAATGTCAAATCCTTTTAAATACAGAAATAGGTGAGGAAAAACGAAAAGAACAAGCAAATGGAAAACTGGAAGAGCTATTTATTCAACTTAATTTAGAATTTATTACTACTCTACGAGCTGTTGACATAAAATTAAGTGATGAGATTTTATCTATTTCTGATACTCTACAAAGTAAATTATCCGAAAATATTTTTGATAATGGCGTAAATTTGCATGTTAGAGACAAATATGATGAATTGATTCAAACCCCCATTTCGAATGCAGAAATAGAAATACTAAAAAAACTATACGAGTTTTCGTAATTCAATACTAAGTGATATGTTAAGAATCAAATTATCACAAATGACACGAAAGCGTATTTAATTAGCAGAGATCAAACATGGATATATTTAGTGAATACATGAATGACGAAAACATCGAAAAAATGCGAAAGAGCTAAGCTCTGGCGAGCATCTATCGGGTTACAAGCAGTTGACAATCTGCGTGTATCCAGCTTTCTCATTGAGACTGCACGTAAACATATAGAAGGGCTTATTTCTATGGATGAGGTTCATAAAATGATAGATGAGCATTATGCACAAAAACGCAAGCAATCAAAACCAGATTGAATACTCACCTATCAGTATTATCGCCTTTCAGTTATTCGAAATTTTCGAATAACTGTCCCTCCGATGTACCATAAAAGCTACAAGGAAGAATATTCTAAGCATTGTGTATTTTACCGTTTTATAGTCTTTGTTAAAGCCTCGCAAGCCGTCCTTTCAATAATTCGCCATACTTTTCTTTTAATTCAGCACTTAGGAAAGAGTTTTGAATGATAGTCTCAAACTTGGGCAATAGTTTGATATATTTATTTATCAGTCGTTCTACAATCACATTCTCTATACCTAGCATGGAAGCTGATCGAATAAAATCCTCTCTTTGAAGCTTTTTCTTCCGACCATTCAAAGTCAATGCCAACTCTTCGTCATCCTTGGGATTGATGATAGCCGCATTTAGCAAATCATAAGCAGGGGTTAAACGTATCTTATCCGCCACCTCATACAAAGAGAAGTTTTTCAAGTGCATGTCGTTATTCCCTGTCAACCAAGAGAAAAGCACCAACTCAAAGAAATTGGTAACATCCATCTTTGGTAAAGACGAGTATTTCAAAACGACCTTGCCGACACGTTCATAACTGCTCTTGTATTTGTGCTCTGTTTGCCTTTCCGTCAGTTGGCACATATCTTCCATCGCAATCTTCTCTCCGGTAGAAGTCCTGTCTATCCGGCGGGTAAGATAGCATAGCGTATCATCTGCCATCCGCATCAGCGTATGAGGAACAACCTCAATACGTGCCACCTCAGCAAGGTGCATGGTTAAATCCTCAACCTCAGGCATCATTTCATATTGCGAGGTCTGTGGTTTACAAATATAACCGCCCCATAGCCCGACAATAGTCAATCTTTTACAGCCCTCATGTTCCTTCAAATGCAAGGATAATTTCGGCTGAACACCGGTCAAAGAGGTTTGTTCTTGAATGATTTGCAGAGCAAGCTGATCAAGTTGTTCTGTCGTATAATCAAGAACAGGCAATGTCGTTGTTCCGAAAAACTTTTTTATGCAAGCCGTGTGCATGTCCTTTTCCCCCTTTAAGAGCGGACGATAACAATATAAGCAATTACACATGGCTTCCCTCCTTTTCTTCCAATGGAATAACGCTTACTGCTCCGATACAATCCTTGCAGCATGTCAGCAACAACGACATCCGGTCAAGAATACTGATGTCTGTATTCCTCAACGCAACATCCAACAACCATCCTTCAGGAATCAAACCATCGAAAAATGGAAATAGTACATGACTTGTATATGCTTCCTCCTGTAAAGGCAATGTCATGCTAACCGCCTTTGCCGTTTCCGAAGAGAGATATTCCGGCAAATAGCGGAATTCATACCCGGCATCATTTTCTGTCAGAATACCTGCCAATTGGTCTTTGTAAAATATATGGGCTTGTCTCATTGATTATCAGTTTTAGAAGTGGCAACCATTTCATAATTGAAAAAGGCAAGGAGCTGGTTCACTTTATCGAGACGTAGCGTTTCCTTGCCCTGTTCAAGGTCTCGCACAAAGCGCAATCCTACTCCCGACTTCAACGAGAGTTCTTCTTGCGTCAGATTATATTGCTTTCGCAACATTTTGACCGTAGTAGAAAGATTATTCATAGCATCATACTTTATACCTTTTCGGGTACAAAGTTAGCATAAATATTCGATATTATATCAGTATGGGTATAATTTATTGTTTCACCACTGCAATTATATCAGACAGGGTATAATTCAATGAGGATTGAGATGTTAATACTAAGGCTAAAAACAAGTACAACGCAATGGTTCTACACTTTTCCAAGCGAATAATTCAGATTTGCTGCACTTTTTCCAGCGAATAACGCCCAAATGAAAACACTTTTTCAGACGAATAAATCATGTATTACCACATTTATTCAAGCCAATCATATATTTTCGTGCAAAATTTCAGTGCAAACCACAGAAATTCCAAGAAAACCACTACCTTTGCATTCAACAAGCGTTCTGTAACATACCTGCGGAAATGCCCTATCACTCAACACATTGTATCTGATAGCGGACATTCCACAAAAGGACTGAAAAGAGGCGGTACAACACGTATATGCAATACCATGAAATACAGCGGTTTGCATTTGTCCCCACATTCTGTGTATTTGTCAAAACAGAGGTTGTACCGATTAAAATGAATGGTCGCTGATAATCAATGATGTAAATATGCTGTTAAGAAAAGTGTTAGCCGATCAAGTGCCCCTGTTGCAAACTATTTGTATGACAATAGTAAATATGTATTTGGTTATTCCGATAAGGGGGATATGGAAAAGATACGTAAGTACTTTGAAGTATTTAAGGCGAAAGTAAAAGATATATATGATGCTTTTCCGGATAATGAGGACATAAAAGCTGTTTATGCATTTTATCAGCAAGACCATTCTTTTATAGTTGGGGCTATGCAGAAAGATTCTTTATGGGATGATATAGCCAAAAATCTTAATAAGAAATATTCTACCTTTTCTTTCCTTATAGAAGGGGATACGAAAATAGTGGCTTCGAAAAGGGAATTGATAAATTTGTTTGACGAGAATCATGGCGTGGCAGGAAATCTTTGTTTGATAACAGGGAGATATTCAAAAGTTGTAGAGATTACAACTGCTACAAAGATACTTGGAAGCCAAGAAACAGCTAAACTAGTTGCATTTCAAGTTAATTCCGGGTATGATTCGTATGGGAAATCTAAAGGATACAATGCTCCAATATCAGAAGAAGCTGAATTTGCATATACAACCGCATTGAATCATTTGCTGCGTTCGGATTCTCACAATAAGTTTATGGTGGGCTCACGTACTTATCTTTTCTGGGCTTCCTCCAATAGCGAGGCTTCAAAAGAGTCCGAAAATAGTCTATTTTCTTTGTTGGGGCGGATTGAAGAAGAAAATGACGACTCAAACAGGCGCATAAAGTTAGTATATGATACTTTCCAGTCTATCTATAACGGAAAATTATCGGCAAACGATGATGACAAATTCTTCATTTTGGGTTTGGCTCCTAATTCGGCAAGAATTGCGGTAGTATATTGGAATGAGATGCCTTTGCGTGAATTTGCAGGTTTGATAAGTAAACATTTTACGGATATGGAGATGGTTGACACTCGCAAAGATAAGAAGCCGTACGTGGGAATGCATTCCATTCTTGGAAATGTTACTCTTGGAGGAAAGTCAAGTGATGCGACTCCCAATCTTCCTGATGCTGTGGTGAGAAGCATATTTCAAGGGTTGCCGTATCCGGCTTCTCTCTTTCAAGCATGTATTCGTCGCATACGTGCAGAACAATCCGTCAATATAGTGCGTGCTGCTATCATCAAGGCATATCTCAACAGACTAAACGAAAATAACAACCATAAAAAATTAGATATTATGTTAGACAAAGAAAATCAAAATCAAGGGTATCTTTGTGGAAGGCTGTTTGCCGTGTTGGAAAACCTACAATATGCAGCAAATAAACAAGATTCCATTCGTTCAAGTTACATGAACGCGGCTTCATCTACGCCATCTACAGTATTTTCAACAGTTCTCAAATTATCAAACAGTCATTATGCTAAATTGGCTAAAGAGAAGAAAGGCCTTGCTAATTTCTTTGATAATCAAAAGAAAGAGATAATAGTTTTAATTCAAAATTTTCCTAATACATTGAGTTTGGAAGATCAAGGACGATTCTTCCTCGGCTATTATCATCAGAAAGCTCACAGAGAGAATCAAGAAACTGAAGAATAATTTTTAAAAATATACAATTATGTCAGAATTAAAGAATAGAATTGATTTCGTTTACATTTTTGATGTACAAGATGGTAATCCAAATGGTGACCCGGATGCAGGTAATCTTCCTCGGATAGATGCTGAAACTGGTATAGGCCTTGTTACAGATGTTTGTTTGAAACGCAAGGTACGTAATTATGTACAAATAGCCCAAGCAGGAAAAGCAGGTAACGATATTCTTGTCAAATCCAAAGAAATTTCTGGAGAAGAGGTCTTTATTAATGAAGAAATCCGCAAAATGTACAAAGAAGATTTAGGAATAGAACTAAAAATCAAAGAAAAAGCTCCTGCCGATAAGAGTTCAGCTGGTAAAATTGCTATGTGCAGACGCTTCTTTGACGTTAGGACTTTTGGAGCAGTACTCTCAACCGGACCTAACGCAGGACAAGTGAGGGGGCCGATTCAAATGACTTTTGCCCGTTCGCAAGATATGATTGTTTCAGCAGAGCATGCATTAACCGTATGTGTAGCTCGTGATGAAGAAAAGACCTATGAATCACAAGTGGGAATACAGGGACGTAAAGCGACCATTCCTTATGGCCTCTATGTCTGTCACGGCTTCATCTCCGCCAACTTGGCACAACAGACAGGATTTTCTGAAGAAGACCTTGAACTATTTTGGGAAGCTTTAAAGAACATGTTCGATGTGGATCGTTCGGCGGCACGTGGATTGATGAGTGCTCAAAAACTGATAGTCTTCAAGCATGACTCCATATTGGGTAATGCTCCCGCCAACAAGTTGTTTGAATTGGTAAAAGTGGAGAAAGTCTGCGATGGAGCACCACGCTCATTCATCGACTATTCAGTTACTATAGATAAGGAGAATGCTCCATCAAATGTAACTATTGAGGAACTGATATAATTCCATCGTATGTACAATGAAGACGATATGCTCATGTTGTCGGGGATTCAGCACTTTAGGTTCTGTCCCCGGCAATGGGCTTTGATAC